>Ga0169931_10004713_pt1 | contig 21086 bp, 20 predicted proteins | sample Kivu_15m_20L_FD_129675 | JGI IMG/M metagenome (GOLD analysis project Ga0169931, IMG submission 129675) | Freshwater microbial communities from Lake Kivu, Western Province, Rwanda to study Microbial Dark Matter (Phase II) - Kivu_15m_20L... | ecosystem: Environmental > Aquatic > Freshwater > Lake... | reverse complement strand
TGAGCCCTTCAAGATCTCGCGCTCAAAGCTCCAGAGTTTGTTGTGCGGAATGACGTAGATGCCGACAAGGCGATTGCCTTCCGGAACCATCAGATTGTCGACCGGACACAAGAGGCCCGTGTCACGACCGTCGACGAAGACGGGATACTTGCCCTCGGTCGCACAGCTGACCTGTAGCAAAACCGTACCACCAAAGTTGATGTTGGCCGGTGGAAGGGTTCGCGTCATGGTCAATCCTTCGGAGGTGTCGACGACCTGACGCAACATCTTGAAGCCGGGCTTGGTGATAATCAGGCGGTGGGTATCGGGATTGGTCTGAATAACCAGAGGCGTCTTGCCCTTCTCGACACCGTCAAGCCAGACCGTGGCGCCCTTGGGTGTCGTCTCGATCGTCAGCTGACCGCGCGCAGGCGCCATCGACTCGTCCTGCGCCTTCTGGTGAGCGGCCTGTTCGGCCGTCGGTTTGACAGGCGCCGTGTCCGTCTCGATGTTGCGAGGTGGCGCCACCGGCAGCGGTTGTCGCGTCAGGGTCCGGTAGGCCATGTAGCTCCCGCTCATGATGGCGCCAACGAGGACCATCATGATGAGCGACGAGTTCGCCTTGGTCTTCTTCGGCCCACCCATGCGCGCGGAGCCAGCCCGACGTGGTACCGGCAAGGTGATTGGCTGGGTTCCGACGCCTGGGAGCGGAGCGGCCGCCTCGCCGTCTTCATCCTCCGATTCGTACGACACGATACCAACCTTGTTGATATCGATCGCACCACCAGCCCGATCTCCGGGATCGTAGATCCCGTCGTTTTCGCGGCCACTGGCGCCCGGCAGATCGAGCACCCTCGGACGATCCATGGTGGTCGACGGAAGATCCGGTATGTGCAGATCCATCGTTTGCGAACCGACGTCTGCACCCAGCACGTTCGGACGTCCCGTCACCGACGGCAGATCAAAGAAGTCGTCGTCAACGGCCTTGGCCGTGGCCACGCTGCCAGCGTCATCATCATCGACCCACTGCGGCTCGTTGGTTGCCACCGATGGCAGGGCCGGCGCCGGGGCAAGTGGCTTGAGCGGTGCGGAGACTGCGATTGAATCGGGGCCAGCCAGCACCGGCGGCGCCTTTCCACTCGACTTCGCGCCGACGAGCGGACTGGGCAACATCGAAGTCGAACCGTCGTTGGCATTGCCAATGAAATCGGAACCGGCATCGACCTCGACAGACGCCATCGGACGCGCGGGTGGCCTGGGCGCAGGCTTTGCCCCCGAGGCGGGTGCGTCGAGCAAGTCCAGACCCGGCAATCCATCCAGATCAGGAAGAGCCGAGATCTCATCCATCGCTGGCACACCCGCAGGTGCAGGTGAACGAACGGGCGCAACCGGCATCGCAGGCGCCATGGGCGGCATCTTGGGAGGCGCCTTGGGCGGCGCTGCGGCCTGGGGCGCGGCCGCCTGCGGTCGGCCCGAAACAATGTTGCCGAGTGCTGCTCCAATCGAGGGCGGCGGCGAGAGCGACAGCGCAGCGGCCGCAGCAGTGCGCGGCCGATCATCCGGGTTTTTGGAGAGCAGATTCTTGATCGCAAGCTCAAGCCAATCCGGCACGTTCGGAATGCTGGGGAGGGGCTCTTCAAGTTGTTCGATGATCTCTGCCCGCGTCTCGCCAACGATCGGGGCTTCTCCCGACATCAGGTAGTACAGTATCGCGCCAAGCGAATACAGATCCGAAGCTGGCGTTGGCTTGGCCTTGCTGAGCAAGAGCTCGGGTGCAACATACCAGTACTTGTCTCCGGCGAACTCGGTCACATTGCGAAGCGCCGCCGAGAAGCCCACGTCGGTGAGCACAACCTTGCCATCGGGCGTGACGATCACGTTGCCAGGGCACAGGCCACCGTGAACCGTGCGATCTTTGCGTTCGTGTAGCGACGTGAGAATGCGTGCTATTTGACTGCCGATCGCGGACACAAGGTTCGCATCCAGGCCACCACCGGCGACGGCGTTGTCCCACAACGACTCGAGGTTGACGCCGTTGACGAACTCGGAGATCACGAAGGCCGCTGCGGGATCGCCCGACACCTCGATCACCCGCGCAACGCCTGGAACCTTCAGCTCACCGTTGCGCAATCCGAGGTTCACGAACAACGCGGCAATGCGCGGATCTTTTCCACCTCGATCGGCGCGCAACAACTTCAACGCAACAGGTTGCGACTCGTTGCCGTTGCGGTGCGCACGGTATGTCTCCGTCACACCGCCCGGGCCGAGCAGCCTTTCGACTTCATAGTCGCCGAACCGAAGTGCCATGCTGTTTGTGAATTGCCTGACTGGGTTCAAAGAGGAATCCGAATAACCTCCAAGAAATTCGGGAGGTTCGTCGGGTGACTTGACCTCCCATGATAGGTTTACTGCGCCCCGGCGTCCAAATCCTGTACGGAAACCCGCCACAGGCTGAACATTGATTCAGGTTATCCCTGCGGCAGCTGCCACTGGCGGGCGGCCTCGTACATCACGATGGCCGAGGCGGTGGAGAGGTTGAGCGAGCGGACGACCGAGGGATTCCCGTCTCCCGGCATCGGAATGGAGACCGTCCGATCCCGGTGGCGGTTGCGAATCTCGGGCGACAGGCCAACGCTTTCGCGGCCGAAAACGAGGACCGAGGGCCTGGGAAAGGATACCTCCCACAACCCCCGCTTCCCCTCGGTCGTGAAGAAAAACGCCTCCCCGAGGCTCGGCAGCACGGCTTCGAATTGGGCAAAGTCTCGCCACACCACCGGCTTGACGTGGGGCCAGTAGTCGAGCCCCGCCCGCTTGACCTGGCGATCGTCGAGCGAAAAGCCCAGCGGCTCCACCAGATGCAGCTGTGCGCCCAGCGCGAGGCAGGTGCGACCCACGTTTCCCGTGTTCCAGTGTATTTCTGGCTCGACAAAAACGACATGGAGAGGGCGATTCACGGCAGAACAGGATAACCTGCGCGACGCCGATGCAACGGCTTTCTCAACTCATCACACGCAATCTGGGCGTATCCCGACGCCAGGCCGAGGCGCTCATCGACGATGGAGCGATTCTGTCGAGCGAGGGGAAACCGCTCGGCGATCGGAAAACCAAGATCGCAGACGCAGACCTGCCCCTGTCCGTGCTGCTCGATGGCGAGCCACTACAGCTGCTCGACACGCTCACGATCATGCAGCACAAGCCCGTCGGCTGCGTCACCGCGCTCATCGACAATCGCCATCCAACGGCCTTCGCCTTGCTCAAGGATGCGCCCTTGAACGACGAGCTGCGACCACTTGGAAGGCTCGACCTCGACACGAGCGGTCTGTTGTTGTGGACGACAGACGGTCAGTGGCTGCACCGCATGACCCATCCGCGCTTCGGCGTTCCGCGAACGTACCAGGCAGCGCTCGCGCGGCCCTTCGATGCACCACCCGAAACCTTGACCCTGCGCGATGGCCACGAGGCAAGCATCGTGAGCACACGGGTCATCACCGAGCCACACCCTGCCCTGCATATCCCTGCGGAGGCCGCCCTGTGCGCCGAGATCACGCTGACCGGCGGTGCGTATCACGAGGTACGCCGCATCTTCGCGGCGCTTGGAAGCCACGTTTTTTCGCTGTGCCGCGTGCGCTACGGCGAGTTCGAGTTGCCGACGGACTTGCCAGCCGGCGAATGGGTCCCAGTCACCCCAGCATCACCAGGCAAGTTGCGATAGTAGTCGGCAACCGGATTGACCGGCCCGGTTCGGTGCGGCCGTGTTGCGATTCGATACACGGCCATGCCAAAGAACGTGAGCACGCCAATCGCGAACGTCCCGACGAGGAACACAAAGACGCCGCGTCCACCTTTTTGTTTCGGCTCGTTCACGGGGACTTTTGTTCAAGACGAGCCCGTTCGTCGGGGTGCTCGTCGAGATAGGCCTTGCGACTCTCGCGCGTGATCTCAACGACGTAGCGTGTATCGCCGGCAAGCCTCACCTGACAACCAAGTCGCGAGTTGCCTCGAACATCGAAGGCCTTGTCGAGGATATCCTCCTCGCGCTCCTCGGCGGATGGCAAGGACGAAAGGCCCTCCTTCACGTAAACGTGACACGTCGAACAGGCGCAGACGCCACCGCACGCGGACCCCACCATCGCGCCACAACGGCGCGCGGCTTCGAGGATCGAGGTTCCCGCGGGAACTTCCACATCAATACCTTCGGGCTCAAATCGAATCACGGGCATGGTTAACCTGACAGTTTCTCCTCGACGTGCACCAGGGTTCGACCAGCGATTCCCTGAGAAAGTGCGCGATTCATGCGACGTTGCGCAAAGTCCTTGGACGTTCGATCCAGAGTTTCGATCCCCTTTCGGATGGCGTCGGATGACACGCCCGCGGCATCGTTTTCGAGGCTGCGTATCGCAAGGTCGATCGCCTCTGCCTCGCCGGACTCAAGCAACTCTGGCGTGGAGAGAAGCGCAGCCTTTGTGGCGGCGATGATGCGTTCGGCCTCAATGCGCTGTTCAGCGAGCAGTCGGTTGCGCACATCCTCTGCGCCGTGCTCGTAGGACTCGAGCAACATTCGTTCAACTTCCTCGTCAGTCAGGCCATAACTTGGCTTGACCTGAATCGTGGCTTCCTTGCCGGTGTTTTGCTCGCGCGCCGCGACGCTGAGAATGCCGTCGGCATCCACCATGAAGGTCACCTCAAGGCGGGCCATCCCTGCCGGCCCCGGAGGAATACCGGTCAGCTTGAAGCGTGCGAGGGAGCGGCTCTCGTTGACCATCTCGCGCTCGCCCTGAACCACATGCAGGTCGAAACCTGTCTGGTTGTCAGCGTAGGTCGTGAATTCCTGTTTCGCCCCACACGGAATCGTGGTGTTGCGATGAATGAGCTTCTCGACGAGACCACCCATCATCTCGAGGCCAAGCGACAGCGGGACAACGTCGAGCAGGACCACGTCGTTTGGATTGTCGCCACCCGCTAGCAGCTCGGCCTGAACCGCGGCCCCAAGCGCCACGACCTGTTCGGGATCGAGATCCGTCAGAGGCTCCTGTTCAAAGAGCTGTGCCACGAATCGGCGCACGAGCGGCATCCGCGTCGCACCGCCCACCAGCACCACGCCGTCAAGCGCCCCGACCTTCAGGTCAGCATCGCGAAGGGCGTTCTTCACGGGCAGCTCGCAGCGCTGCAGCACCGGCGCGACGATGGTCTCCATCTGCTGGCGCGTCAGCTCACCCTTCCAGTTCACGTCGCCGTGATTGAATGCGAGCTCGAAGGTTTCCGCCGAGGACAGGGCCTCCTTGGCGACGCGCGCGGCGTGCAAGATCTTGCGCGACAGTTCCGGGTCGGCGTACTTCTCGGATGATATGCCGATCTTGGCCAGCAAGAACTCTGCGATCGCGCGATCAAAATCATCGCCACCGAGCGCGGAGTCACCGCCAGTCGACTTGACCTCGAAGACCCCGGCCTCGAGGCGAAGAACCGAGATATCAAACGTACCACCGCCAAGGTCAAAAACCGCGAAGGTGCCGTCCAGCTTTTTGTCGAGGCCGTAGGCAAGTGCCGCCGCGGTGGGCTCGTTGATGAGCCGCATCACCTCGAGGCCAGCGAGACGTCCCGCATCCCGGGTCGCCTGCCTCTGCGCATCGTCAAAATAGGCCGGGACGGTGATGACAACGCCCTCGAGCGGTCCACCGAGCTGCTCTTCTGCACGAAGGCGCAGCGCCGACAGGATCTCGGCCGAGACCTCGATGGGCGTCACAACCTTGCCGGGCACCTGAAACCGAACGGTGCCTTCTTGACCGGGTTCGTTCACGAACCGATACGGCGTCAAGGACTGTGTCGACGCGGTATCTTTTCCGCCGCGTCCCATGAACCGCTTGACCGAAAGAATCGTGTCACGGGGATGTGCGACCGCGAGGCGATGTTTGGCCTCACCGCCCACGACCACCTCGCCCCCCTGCGAATAGTGTACCGCCGAGGGCAAAAGCACCTTGCCGACGTCGTCGGACAAACACATCGGTTGACCCGCCTCGACCACCGCGATGAGCGAGTTCGTGGTCCCCAGATCGATTCCCGCCGCGCGGATCTTGCACGCAGCCTTGGCCTGCGACTCACCGGGCTCGGATATCTGAAAAAGCGCCTCAACCATGTTGACCTGCGACATCTTCTAGCAGGCGGCGCCAGTAGCGCACCGCCATCAAATCCTGCGCGATCGGCTCGACTGGGCCGCCTTCGTCAAGCTGCGTGGCGACGTTGGCCATGAGCGCATCAACGCGGCCGTTGGCCTCCCTTGCGATGGCATCCACCGTGGTCTGGTCTCCCGCGGCGCGCGCATCGGCGACGGCCTCGTTCTTCTCCATCATCTCCATCAACAAATCCTGCGAGGCTCGAATCGGGGCGCCTGCCGCCTCCGCCCCCACCCGCACGGCACCACCTTCGCGCGTGACATCGACGCCACGCAAAAGCAGCAAGGCCTCCGCCCGCGCCACCGGATCCTTGATGATGCGCCAGGCGTCGTTGAGCTCGACCGCCCGTTGCATCGCCAGACGCCGCGTGCGCGCATCGGCACGCACGAATCGATCGGGATGGGCCTGCCTCGCAAGCTTGCGATACAGCGACTCAAGCGCCTCGCGATCGACCGCAAAACGGCGATCGATCCCGAAGACAGCGAAGGGGTCGAGGCCGGCCGAAGGTGGCCCGGCCTCGGTCAAAACTGAACGCTCTCCCCGCACCCGCACGAACCCTTGGCGTTGGGATTCACCCAGGCGAAACCACGTTGCATCAGCGTCTTCTTGAAATCGAGGGTCGATCCACGGAGGAACACCAGGCTCTTTGGATCGATGAACACGCGCATGCCGCCCTCAACTGTAATCACGCGATCCTGCGCGCGGGGCTCCGTATCCGACCACTCGAAGAGATAAGAAAAGCCCGTGCATCCACCGCCGCGAATGCCGACGCGCAGGCCAGCCGGCTTGCGATCGCGCGCGGCCGCTGCCTTCACGATGGCGTCGGCTGCTGCGGGAGACACGGATACCGACAGTTCCTCGGTCGGTTGTGCCACAGGTGTTTGTTGGGTCGCTTCCATGGTTTGCATAAGCTTTCTCGCTGTCCTACTTTTGCGTCGCGGCGTTCTTGTCGCGTTTGCTGCGATAGTCCGCGATGGCGCTCTTGATGGCGTCCTCTGCCAGGACCGAGCAGTGAATCTTGACCGGCGGAAGATTCAATTCCTCCACGATGGCGGTGTTCTGAATCGCCGCAGCCTGTTCGAGGGTCATTCCCTTGATCCACTCGGTGGCGAGCGACGAGGAGGCGATGGCCGAACCGCAACCAAAGGTCTTGAAGCGCGCATCTTCGATGATGCCGGCGTCGCTCACCCGGATCTGCAGCTTCATCACGTCGCCACAGGCAGGCGCTCCGACCAGACCCGTTCCGACATTCGGATCGTTCTTGTCGAGGCTCCCGACGTTGCGCGGGTTTTCGTAGTGTTCGACGACTTTTTCTGAGTATGCCATTTCCGTAATTTCCTAGTGCGCAGCCCAGTGAATCGACTTGATGTCGATCCCTTCCTTGACCATTTCATAAAGCGGCGACATCTCGCGCAGGCGTTCCACCTTGCTGACGACGAGATCGATCACGTAATCAACCTCGGCCTCGGTGTTGAAACGGCCCACGCCGAATCGAATCGAGGTATGTGCCAGTTCTTCTTCGACACCCATGGTGCGCAATACGTACGACGGCTCAAGTGAGGCCGAGGTACAGGCCGAGCCGGACGAGACCGCGACATCCTTGAGTCCCATCAAGAGCGACTCGCCCTCAATGTAGGCGAAGCTCATGTTGAGATTGCCCGGCAGGCGATGCTCCATTGATCCGTTGATGTATGTGTCGGTCAATCGTGCCTCGATGCCCTTGCGCAGGCGCTCGCGCAGGGCGAAGGTGCGCTTTGCCTCTTCCTGCATCTCGGCCTGCGCAATGACACAGGCCTTTCCAAAGCCAACGATGAGCGGAACATTCAGGGTACCCGAGCGCATGCCGCGCTCGTGACCGCCACCGTCCACCATGGGCTCGATGCGCACGCGCGGCTTGCGACGCACATACAGGGCACCGACCCCCTTGGGACCGTACATCTTGTGCGCCGAGAGCGAGACCAGATCGGCCTTGCACTCGTCGACATTGAACGGAATCTTGCCAACGCCCTGCACCGCATCGATGTGGAACATCGCCCCGCGAGCCTTGACGATCTCGCCAATCGCCTTGCAGTCGTTGATGACGCCGATCTCGTTGTTGGCCAGCATGATCGAGACAAGAATGGTCTTGTCCGTCATCGCCGCGGCAAGCGTCTGCGGATCCACGCGGCCGTCTTTTTGCACCGTCAGATACGTGACCTCAAAGCCCTCTTTCTCGAGGCGCTTGCAGGCATCCAGAACAGACTTGTGCTCGTTGTTCGCCGTGATGATGTGGTTGCCACGGTCCTTGTAGAAATGTGCGATGCCCTTGATGGCGAGGTTGTTGCTCTCGGTTGCACCCGAGGTCCAGACAATCTCCTTGCCACTTGCACCGATGATCGCACCCACCTGGTCGCGCGCGGCCTCGACGGCCTGTTCTGCGGTCCAGCCAAAGGCGTGTGAACGACTCGCGGCGTTGCCGTAGTCCTCGGTGAAATACGGGAGCATCGCCTCGACCACGCGGGGATCAACCCGGGTGGTGGCGTTGTTGTCCATGTAGATTGGAATCTTGATGCTTGCACTCATGCTGTTTGCCTTGTCGTCAAACCGTCGACCAGTGTGGGCGCCTGCCCCTCGTGGCCATTGATATCGCAACAGTCACACGCGCTCGTCGTATGGGCGGGCGTGCAGCTGCGGCAGCTGTCGAGATAAGAAAGACTGTCCTCAAGCTCGGTGACGAGCGTGGTCAGTCGCGTGATCGTCTGGCGCGCCTCGCGCAGCTTGTCGGCGAAGATCTCGCGAACCGTCGACATGGCATCGGGGCCGGTGGCGCTCGCCTCCCAAACCTGCAGGAAGGCCTTGATCTCGGTCAGTGAGAAACCCATGTCCTGTAGCTTCTGAATCCACTCGACGCGCGCGGCGGCTCGCTGCGGATAGAGCCTGAAGCCACCCTTGGAACGAACCGGCTGCAGCAGCCCCAGCTCTTCGTACAAATGGATGGCGCGCACCGTTTTTCCGGTGCGCTTGGCCAGGTCGCCTACCTTCAGGTAGGTCAGTGATTCGACGGGGACATCCATGGGAACCAAACTCTTACGTATACGTAAGGGATATAGGTACCTGTCAGATGAAAGTCAAAGGGTAATTTCGCCACGTCGCGGCCCATTTTTCTTCAAACTCGACGCAAACCGACGGAATTACTTGTCTTTATCTATCTCCCAGTTAGCCTGCCTCCAATAACTGAGCTTGACTCAACCCTAAACCGGGCTTAAAGCCTGCCGAGCCGCCGTGCACGCAATGTCGACCGAGCCCGCAACCGCCGACCATACCCACGCAGCCGACAAGTTGCATGGTCACGCGCGCGATCATCATCCGCACGACCACACCCATGCTCACCACCACGGGCATGAGCACGGCAAGGCGAAGTCGGACCATCTCCACAAGTTTGGTGCGGGAATTGGCCTCGCCTGCGCGATTCATTGCCTGGCCATGCCCCTCATCGTGGGCGTGTTGCCAATGCTCGGCCTTTCATTCCTCGCGGAAGAATCCACCGAGACCTGGATCGTCGGTGCAACCCTGCTGGTGTCGGTGGCCGGTGCGTTGTGGGGATTTCATCGCCATCGCGCGCTTCGTATCGTGATGACCTTCGCGGGTGCGATTGGCCTGTTGTTGATCGGCCGCTGGCTCGGCGAGGCGCATCCCCTTGGATTGCCGCTCACCATCGGTGGCTCGATCACGATCGCGATCGCGCACCTCTGGGGTGCCCGACTCTGCCGCTCGTGCCCGACCGAATGAGGTCACACGGCGGGCTTGACCGACCGCAACCGTGACACAAGGTAGCCGGCAGCCAGGGTGGCGACGCCCAACCAAAACGCATCGCTGTTGTCCTTCACGCTGAAGACCACGATTCCGAGGTTCAGCAACACGAACAAGATCGGCGTCACCGGATAACCCCACGTTCGAAAGACCTCGGCGCGATTCCCCCGTTCCCTGTGTCGCAAGCGCATCAGACCGAGCACGGTCAGAGACGAAAACAGCGAGAGCACGAAGCCGACATAGAGCAAGAGCGTTTCGAAGGTCGAGGTGAGCACCATCGCCGCTGCAATGGCGGATTGCAGGAGCAACGCTCGCAGTGGCGCCTGCGTACGAACCCCAAGGTGCGCGAACCCGGCCAAAAACGCGCCATCCCGGGCCATTGCCACGATGACCCGTGGTCCAGTCATCGTCATGGCACCAATGGTCGACAGCAAGAACAGCGCGATGAGGGCCGCGAATCCGCCCCCCACGCGCGGACCGAACAATGCATGTGCGGCGAGACGTCCCGTATCTGGATGTCCGGCCATCTCGGATGGCGGCAGCGCGTAGATGAACACGATGTTCAACAACAGGTAGATCGCAACCACCGTGGCCACGCCGAACAGGATCGCGCGCGGCAGATCACGCGCAGGTGCCTTCGCCTCTCCGCCCAAATACACAGCCGCATTCCATCCGGTGTACGCGAAGGATACGAAGACAAGCGAGGTCGCGAAGCCGGACAGGCTGACTGTCCCCTGCGACGCTTTCATCGAAAAATGAGCGAGGTCGCCGTTTCCTAACCAGAAGCCCGCAACGATAAACCCACCGATGAGCAACACCTTGATGCTGGTCATCGCGACCTGAATGCGCGCCCCCACCGACACGGCACCGCCATGCACAACGGTCATGAGACCAATGGCCAGCAAGGCCACCGCTCGTGAGGAGAGTCCGCTGTGCACGCCACTTTCAACGTGCAGCGCGAGCGCCATGGCCGCCGCCGCCACCGGTGCGGCAAAGCCAACCATGACGGAGGTCCAACCAGACAGAAAGGCCCAGCTCGCACCGAGGGTCTCACGCAAAAAGATGTACTCGCCACCCGTCACCGGGAATCGTGTTCCAAGCTCCGCGTAACAAAACCCGCCACACAGCGCGAGGATTCCACCCACCGCCCAGCACAGAAGCACCACCATCGGATCGCCGAGATCCGCCATCATCAAGCCCGACGTCGTGAAGATGCCGGTCCCGATCATGTTGGCGACCACGACGAAAAACAACGGTCGTAGCCCCAGCGTCTGCCGCAAGGACACGGTGTCCCTAGGCCTTCGCGACCCGCGCAACCGCCCGATCTCGAGCGCGTGCGGTCACGTCCGTGACGGCTGCGAGAAAATCATCGATGTCGGCGTCCGGGATCTCGCCCATGTTGGCGATCTGCACGTATCCGTTCGCGAGCTCACCCTTGGCGCGATAAACCACGAAGCCCAGCGTGCGCAATTCGGAGTACAGGAACTCGATGTCGAGGTTCTCCGGAATTCGCAGGGTGCAGACGCTGTGGGCCTCGTGTCCGGTGTTGGTGAACGACGCGAAGCCAAGGCCGGCCAGGGCCTGCCGAATGCGAAGATTGCGCCATCGGTAGACCGCGTTGCGTGCGGGAACGCCGCCTGATTCTTCGAGTTCGTCGAGCGCTACATCAAGGGCAATCGACGTCGACACCGCAGGTGTGAAGGGCGTTTGATTCAACTCGGCATGGTATTTCCGATACCGGGCGAGGTTGAGATAGTACGAGCGCACCGTGATCTTTTCGAGCCTCGGCCAAACCCGAGGCGACACACACGCAAACGAGACACCGGCAATCGCGTGCAGGCACTTGTTGGCGGATGAGTAGCACAAATCGATATTGTCCCGAACCACGTCGAGATCTTCGGCGCCAAGCGACGACACCGCGTCCACGATGAACAGGACGTCATGCGCCTTGCAGACCGCCCCCAGCGCTGAAATCGGATTGAGTAGACCCACCGAGGTTTCGTGGTGGGTCATGGCAACCGCAGCGATGTCGGGGTCCGCTTTCAGGAGCGCGTCGATCTGAGCGACATCGGGCAACTGCCCCCAGGGCCGGGCGTGTACGACCGGGTTCATCCCGTGAACGTTCGCCATCTCGACCAGCCGCTCACCGAACGCGCCGTTTTGAACCACCAGCAGCTTTTTTCCGGGTGGAACCGCCGCCAGCACACAGAGCTCCATCGCCGCAGTACCCGAGCCGGTCACCACGACGATTTCGTGTTCGGGGTTCGCGCGGAAGATCGGCTTCAGCTTGGTGCGAAGGTTCTGAATCACGCCCTCGTAGCCGACATCCCGATGCGAGATGTCGCGATGAACCAACGCGGCCTTCACGCGGGCCGAGGTCATGACCGGTCCGGGCGTGAACAGGGTGAGACCCGGGATATCCTTGTCGGCGACGAGGCGCTCGACGAGCGCCATGGTCTCGGCTGCCGTGGAGCGGGTCGTGTTTCGCGTCGACGGCGCAACCAGCTCGGGACCATGCACGCGCAGCAACCAGTTGGCATGGGTTCGCATCTCAACCGAGTCCACGTCCTGCCACAGGGCACCGCCCACGTCATGGGCGACGACTGACCCCTGCGCGGCGGCATGCGCGAGCCCCTCGGTCAGCGACGGAGACGGCAAGGCATCGAGGCTGGCAATGAGACCGGCGTCGGCGACGATGAGGCTTGTGCTGATGGCGTCGTACGTTTCAAGCGCCTTGCTGATGCCGAGGACATGTCCGTCCGCAGCGACCTGTACCTTCGTCGCATCGGCGAGGTCAAAGACACGCGCGATTTCCCGATCGACGCCGATGGTGATTCGACCCGGCTCAACCGGCAAGGCCGCCATCTCCGCGACCAGATGGGGGGCGGCGATCTGGTCGGCCATCACGATCAAGACGGGCGCGTCGAAGTGGCTACGCGCGGACAGCACCGAAAGCCCGTTGGCCTCGGTGAAGCGGCTGTTCTCGAAGAAAACCAGCTTGAGGGTGGCCAACCTTGGGTTGGAAGAAACCGTACTGCGAATCGCCTGCTCAACCCGCGAAGCCTCGAAGCCCACGGTGATCGCGACGTCGCGGATCCCTGCCGCGACAAGCGACATCAACGTCCGCTCGATGAGCGGCAGGCCGTCCACATGCACCAGACAGTTGGGTTCATTGACGGAAGCGATCGGCCTTCCCTGACCCGCGGCCAGGATGAGCGCTCGTTTCGTCGGGTTCTTGCCCGGATTCGCCACGAGGTTCGTCAGCTCTTCTTCCCAGCAGGGGATACCGCGCCTGAAGCAGGCGCAAAATGCTCACCCTTGAAGGTCAATCGATAGACCGAGTTGTCGGTCTCGACATAAACGGTGTCCCGCCCTAGCTCTCCGAGAACGCGCTTGACTGGCGTCGTCACCATTCGATGCCCGTTGGGATCGCGAAAGATCACCATGCCTCTACCCACGGTTGGGTAGCTGACAAGGTATCCGGTGTAAGCCTTGCCGACGCCGGTGGTCCCATCGGCGGCGAGGTCACGAATCTTTCGGGCGGTAACGTTGACCAATTCAACGGCTCCTCTTCTCAGCTTAGCACGAAGCGCCGACTGCTATATACTGGTGCGCAAATGGCGAGGCCCGCCCGCAGCCCGGTACTCGGGTTTAATCACAACGTCCGGTACCACGGGCGCGTTTACCACGTCCAGACCGAGGACTCGGGAATCTCGCATTCCCGCATTTTCACGCACCTTTTCTTCGAGGGCATCATTATTGCCACGAAGCGTTACGACTACAACCCGGAGTCGGACGAAGATCAGGTGAAGGTCGAAATGCAGGAGATGCACAAGAACATCCTGAAGGAGCTCAAGCGGGGCATCTTCGATGATCGCATCATCCGGCACTTCACGGCCATGGGCCAAGAGCCGTTCCTTGACCAGCCGATGGACGTGTCCGAGTTGCAGCCGCCACCGGCCGCAGAGCCGCCTCCCATCGAGGCAGCGGCAGAACCGTATGCGGCCGACGCAACAGTGGAAATGCCGACCATCTTGGCGCCCGACGTCGAGCCGCCCCCGGGCCCGGCCGAGTCGTTCTCCGAGCTGCCTGCGCAGATGGAATCCGAGGCCTTCCTCGACGGCACCAGCGCGGACTACCAGCAGCCGGCGTACGCAGAACTGCCGCCCGAAGCACCGATGCACGCCATGGCTTCTGCGCCAGATATGGACGAGGTCGTTGCGCTCGATCTGGATGCGCTGCCTCCCGTGGTGGACGAGGCCAGCGAAGTGTCGACCTCACAGTTCGTCAGCGACGACGAATTGCCACCGGTCGCCCCGCCGCGTCCGTTTGGCGCCGGGGTTTACGTCAAGCGCGGTGGACCTTCTGACCGGCCCTTTGAGCGACCGCCGGTTACTTCGCCAATCCCGACGCGCCGAACCGGTAGCCAGGGAACGGTCGGAGGACCCGCCCGACAAACCGGAAGCCAGCCGAATTTCACGCGTCCTTCTGGCAGCCAACCACAGATCAACCGACCGCCGATGAGTCAGTCGCAGTACGGACGGCAGACCGGTCTGCAGCCGCCCGTGACGCGATCCCCCGTCATGGCCCCTCGTCCCGGTGTTTCACCTCCGGTGACCAGGCCGCCCGTCGTCGTGGTGCGACCACCGGTACGCCCAAGGCCTCAGCCGGCACCGGCGGCCAAGGCACCTCCCGGCGGCGTGGTCGTTCAGCGCACCGTCGTCGTGGGCGCACGCGGTCCTGCGGGACCCGGCGGAATTCGTCGACCCCGACCGGCGGTTCCCTACGTCGTCAAGGAAGGCAGCCACCAGCTGGTGCGCAATCAGGGTGCCGCGCAGGTCGCCCCGCCGGTCAACAGCCGTCCTCAGCCGCCTGTGCACCGCAACGTGTCCCCGACGCCGGCGGCCGCGACCATCAGCGACAAGAGCCTCGACGAGGTCATCCTCGCCTATCTGTCGCAGGACTCCGACAACAAGCGCTAGTTCGGCGCTTACTTCACACGCCAGACTGTACCGGTCGGGCTGTCCATCAACTCGATGCCGCGCTCCACGAGGGCATCGCGAATCGCATCCGCGCGCGCGAAGTCCTTGTCCTTGCGGGCCGCCAATCGTCCTGCGATTTGTGCCTCGATTTCGGCTGGGTCGATATTTCGCTGCACGCACAGACGCTCGCGCCGGCGCAACAAAAACGCCTGCGGATCCTGCTGCAGGATACCCAGTGATGCGCCGGCCTTGCGGACATCCCGTCCGATGGCGACCAGCCGCGCCGCCCGCTCCGGCTTCGGAGCCGACTTTGGATCGTCGAGCAGCGTATTGGCCTGCACGAAGGTGTCATACAGATGGCCGATGGCAGCGGCAGTGTTGAAGTCATCGTCCATGGCAGCATGGAACGCGGCGACCAGTGCCGACGGGGCTGGCTCGGCAGGCGGATCCTTGAGACCACGCACAAAGGCATCGATGCGATCGAGCGTCCGATAGAAGTATTCGAGACGTCCTTCCTGTTCGTCGAGATCCGGAAACGACGTCGAGCCGTCCTCGCCCTTGCGAATCTCGAACGAGACCGGGCTGCGGTAATGGACGCTGATGAGCAGCAGGCGCAGCGACTCGGGATCGTGGGTGCTGCAAACCTTGGCGATGCTGACCACGTTGCCGAGCGACTTCGACATCTTCTCGCCGCCGAAGTTCACCATGCCGGAGTGCATCCAGTGCTGGGCAAAGCTGTTTTCGCCAAACGCACCACAGGACTGAGCCAGCTCGTTCTCGTGGTGGGGGAAAATCAGATCTGCGCCGCCACCGTGGATATCAAAACGCTCGCCGAGAAAGCGGTGCGCCATCGCGGAGCACTCGATGTGCCAACCAGGACGACCGGGGCCCCACGGACTTGCCCACTGCGGCTCACCGGGCTTTGCGCCCTTCCACAACGCGAAGTCCATCGGGCTGCGCTTCTGCTCGCCGATCTCAATGCGGGCACCAGCGCGCAGATCATCGGGGCTCTGTCCGGAGAGCTGACCGTAGCCTGAAAAACCTGGAACCGAGTAATACACATCGCCGGCAGCGGCGTAGGCCAGGTTCTTCTTCTCAAGCATCGAGATGATGTCGTGCATCTCCTTGATGTTTTCCGTCGCCCGCGGCTCCTCGTCTGGAGGGGCCACGCCGAGCGCCGCAAGATCGCGGCCCATCGCGTCGGCGTATTCACGCGCGACCTCGGCCGAGTCGCGGCCTTCCTGATGACCGCGACGGATGATCTTGTCGTCAACGTCGGTGATGTTTCGGACGAACTTCACGTCATAGCCGCTCGCGCGAAGGTAACGAACGATCACGTCGAACGACACCAGCGTGCGGGCGTGACCCACGTGACAAATGTCGTAAACCGTAACACCGCAAACGTAGATTCCGACCTTGCCCGCCGTCAAAGGCGTGAACTCAAGTTTTCGTTTCTTGCGGGTGTCGTACAGACGGATCATCGCCTTTGGACCTATCAGCCTCGGCGAACGAGCGCAACCAGATTGACCAGGCCGAATATCAACAAGAAGGCAACGGCCACAAGCTTGGGCATGTGGACGCGCGGGGTCTCGCCCTCAATGAGCAGGTAGGTATCGCCGGGGATCTCGATTGGCGCCTGCATCCGAATCGACACGATGTCGGACACCGCGATGCGCTGGGCTTCGCCGGACAGCGTCTTGCCGTTGAGCGAGTCTCCCTCGCCCGCATCAAGCTCGCCGAGCCGAACCTGCAGGGGCACGATATGGCGGCGAATCTGAACGTTCGGACCGAGGTCGGAAATCGCCCCGCGAACCTGGGCGGAATTCTCGCCGGCGACGCGGGTCAGAAAGCGGAATCCCGGGGGTGTGCCGGTGTTCGGCTCACCCGGTGTCAAAACGACCGCGCCTGTCTTCTCGAGCGCCACCTTCGCGGCAGCGACATCGGCCTGCACGTTGATGGGAACCAGCACCTGATACTCGTCGTGTCGCTCGACCGAGAGCACCAGCACATCGTTGCGAGCAAGCCGCACCTTCGCGCCCGAGATCGACTCAAGCTCGAGTTGAGCGCCGCCCGTCTTGATTGCATCGCGCAGCACTGCGGTCGCGAAAAAATGGGTCGTGCTGACATAGCGGGAAAAGTATTCGCGGATCGAGTGCGAGAACGACAGCTCGTCCAGCGCGATGAGGCGTCCCGAAAACGAGTTCTCCTCGATCATCGCCGTCGGCAAGGGATCGGCCGCGCGCTGCACGTACAGACGGCCGCCCGTTCCAAGGACACGAAAGAGACTGCGGAACTTCCATTCGCCCTGCGTGTCGAGGCTGACCGCACTTTCGTAGTCCGGAGCGCCCTCAATGCGCACGTAGCGGTTGGTGGGCAGGGCCTTGCCGGGAGCCAGTGAGGCGCTCGCCTCGCCAAGCCGCAGCGGCGTGCGATCCGAGAACAGGTAGCTCACGTCGTGTCGCATGTGCACGACGAGGAAGATCGAAAACACGACGACCAGCGCCGCCAGCCAGGGAGGGCGCCGGGGCGGAGGCGGAATGTGCGCGAATTCGTCTTCGCGCGCTCCCGTGGTTTCGTCGTTCGGATTTTGCTCGGTCACCGGAAAAGCGCCTCAATCTAGCAGCACGGCACCATAGACTCCAAACCCGCAATTTCACAAACACCAACGATTGACGCAAACGGGCGCCGCCCGACGGTCCGGGGCTGCCGGGAATGCTTGCTCCCCCTGCCAGATTCCGGTATTCCGAGAGCGTGTCAATCGACCGCGCGCGCTGGCGAGCACGAACGCCCGCATTACTCCTTGGCCTGGTTCTTATCACGGCATGCAAGACCCGGTCTCCGGAGGCGTCCTTCGAGGACGTGAAGAAGGCGCTGCAAAACGACGACAAGAAGGCGCTATTCGAGGCGCTCGACCTTGAGACCCGCTGGTCCTGGATGACGGTCCAGCGATACCATCGCGAGGCCTTCGATGTCGTGATGTCGAACTATCCTCAGGGCGCCGAGCGCGAAAACCAGCTGCGCCGCCTGGAAGCAGGTGCAGTGGCTGAAACGGCCGCCGAGTTCTACGCCGAGTCCGAGGGTTCTGCGCAGCTTGCGGCGCTGAAGAAGGTTTGGCCCGATACCGCTCAATGGTCGCGCAAGAGCGACGAGGCCAGCACCCCCGATCGCGAGGGAGCCCCCCTTGTGTTCAGGATGAAAGAGGGGAAATGGGGCCTTTCCCGGTTCGCGGAACAGGCCGAGCTCATGAAAAAGCGAGCGGCCCAGGACTTTGAGGTCATCAAGACCAACGCCACCGATTTCGAGCGAGCGGCCCGCCGGGGGCAGCCGTGAGCGAGGGCCCGCCGACCGAGAAAAAGGCAGCTCAGCTCTCACTGCTGGGTGAGCCGGTCGTGGCAGCACCTGCGGCGCCTGTGAAAAAGAAAACCCGCGCAGCGCCGACGCCGGTTGCGGCAACGGACCCGGACGGTACGCCCCTGCGTGCACCACGCGAGCCTGTCGAGGCCGAGGCGGTGGTCCTCTCGGTGACACAGCTTGTGCGTGCCGCGCGCGTCGCGGTGGAGACGCGCTTTTCCGATGTGCGCGTCGAGGGTGAGATCTCCGGACTGCGCATCTCCGGGCCGGGTCATATCTACTTCACCCTGAAAGATCGCGATGCGCAGCTCGACTGCGCGATGTTCGCGCGCGAGGCCGCTCGCCTCAAGTTCCGACCCGAAGACGGACTGTCGATCGTCTGTCGGGGCCGACTCACCATCTACGAAGGCCGCGGCAAGTTTCAGATGACCGTCTCGGAGATGACTCCGAGTGGCGCCGGAGCACTGGCACTCGCCTTCGCGCAGCTGAAGGCGCGCCTGGAAAAAGAAGGCCTCTTCGATGCGGCCCGCAAGCGCAAGCTGCCCTTTTTGCCCCGGCGGATCGGCGTCGTCACCTCGCGAACCGGCGCTGTGATACGAGACATCATCAAGGTCGCCCACCGCAGAGGCTCGATTCCCCTGCTGGTGGCGCCCGCTGCCGTGCAAGGGCCAGACGCCGTGCCACAGATCGTTCGCGCGCTTGAGTTGTTGTGGAAGGTACCGGATGTGGACGTGATCATCGTCGCCCGCGGCGGCGGCTCGCTGGAAGATCTGTGGGCCTTCAACGAAGAGATCCTTGCGCGGGCCATCGTTCGCTCACCTGTGCCCGTGGTCTCGGCCGTTGGTCACGAGACGGACTTCACGATCGCAGATTTCGTGGCCGACGTTCGCGCGCCAACACCATCGGCCGCTGCCGAGCTGTGCGTACCTGACTTTGAAACCTTGCGGGAAACCCTGGCACACGGGCAACAACGGTTGCGTCGGGCACAAACAGCCGAGCTCACCCGCGCCCGCCACGCGCTCGACAGGCTGCGCATGTCCATCGAAGATCCGCGTCGCCTCATCGACCGTTACCGGCAGAGGCTCGACGATCTCGCGGGCAGCGCCACGACGGAGATACAACGCGCGTTGCGCATGCGCAGAGATGCGCTGTCGCAGTGTGAGCGGCGCCTGCTCGCAGCTCATCCGCAACGTCGCTTCGCCGAGCAAAGGCAGGAGCTGTCCCGCCTTGAGAAGCGCCTCGGCGACGCGACCCTCGCCAGCCTGCGCCTGCGCCGCAGGGCCATTGAGGCCGCAGGGACCAAGCTGGAAGCACTGTCGCCACTGGGCGTGCTGGATCGCGGCTACAGCCTGACGCGAACCGAGGACGGCAAGCTCGTCACGCGCGCGGACGAGGTGATCCCCGGACAGCGCATTCGCATCACAGTCAAGGAAGGCACGCTGCAGGCCGCCATCACCGACAAGGACAAGACCCCGTGAAATCGAAGATGATTCGCGCAACCGTGCTGGGCTCCGATGTGTCGCGCTCGCGGTCGCCCCACATCCACAACGCCGCCTTCGCAGCGCTGGGTTTGCAAGGTTTGTATGACGCCGTCAGCGTCACGGCGCCCAACTTTCGCAAGACGGTTCGTGGGCTTTTCGCCGAGGGACATCGCTACGTCAACGTCACCATTCCGCACAAGCGACTCGCGGCAAATCTGGCGGACAAACGCTCGGCGGCCGTCGACATGACCGGCGCCGCGAATACGCTGGTTCGTCGAGACAACGGCGAGCTCTTCGCTGACAACACCGACGGCGATGGCATCTTGCGTGCCCTGGAGTTGCTCGACGCCAAGGTGAATCGCAAGAGTCGGGTGTTGTTGATCGGTGCGGGTGGCGCGGCAGCAGGGGCGCTGCTTGCCTTTGCACAGGCGGGGGCTGAGATCACGCTGCTTGCCCGCAGGGTTGCGCAGGCCTCGGCATTGAAGCGACGGCTGCCCGAGTCGCTGCGAACCAGGGTGAAGGTCGCGACCCTGGATGCCACCCGACTTGAAAAGGCGCTCGCGGAAGTCGACACGGTGGTCTCCGCAGTACCGGCGGCTGCCTGGGAAGATGCCGCGCTCGCAGGGGCGTTCGCCGCGATGAAACGCAACACAGCGGTCGTCGAGATGGCGTACGGGAAGACGACGCCGCTTTCGCTGGCCGTGAAGGCGCGTACCAAACGTTACCAGGACGGGCTGCCCATGCTGGTCTTTCAGGCCGCGGCCGCAATCAAGGTCGCGCTCGGCAAGATGCCGCCGACGAAGCCGCTCTTCGACGCGGTCGCGCGCGCAGGCTAGGTGAGGCGCTCAATCCTGTGCACGCAACTTTGCAACCGCATCCGCCGGCACCTCCAGCGCCATCCCCACGGGCAAGGTTCCAAGCTCGAAGGGTCCATACGAAACACGCATCAGCTGCACGATCGACAGACCGAGGTGCTTGACCACGTTACGGACCTCGCGGTTCTTGCCTTCCGTGATGACAAACTGCAGCCAGCAGTTGCCGTCGCGCTGGCTGCCGGGCTCGACCGTGGCCTCGATGCGACCGTAATGAATGCCCTCGATGGTGATGCCGTGCTGCAGATCGGCGAGCGCCTGCTCTCTCACGTTGCCGCGAACCCGAACGCGGTAGACCCGTCGCCACCCCGTCGCGGGCAGTTCCAGCCAGCGCGCCAGCTCGCCATCGTTGGTCAGCAGCAACAGGCCCTCGGTGTTCTGGTCGAGCCGTCCAATCGAGATGACCCGCGGCAGCCCGGCCGGCAGGTTCTCGAACACCGTCGGGCGGCCCTGGGGGTCCCGGTG
>Ga0169931_10004712_pt1 | contig 21092 bp, 16 predicted proteins | sample Kivu_15m_20L_FD_129675 | JGI IMG/M metagenome (GOLD analysis project Ga0169931, IMG submission 129675) | Freshwater microbial communities from Lake Kivu, Western Province, Rwanda to study Microbial Dark Matter (Phase II) - Kivu_15m_20L... | ecosystem: Environmental > Aquatic > Freshwater > Lake... | reverse complement strand
TACTTCGTGCTGCGATACTCGTAACCTTCGCGCACGCCAAACGCGTGATACAGCAAACTCTGGCTCATCCACCCCCTTTGCCATCATCCCACCTCCTCCGCACTAACTTCCCGGATGAACCCAAAATAGCCGCTTGGTCGGCAAAATCGGCCCTTAAACGAGTTTCGAGCGCTTCGGGCAAAAGAAAGTCCGCACGGCTTTTCGGCTCCTGCGCCGCCAAAAGCCCGCGAATCACCCGCGGCGCATGCACGGCGTTGAAATCATGCTGCCGCAGCCACGCACTCAGCTCCGCGACGGAAAGGTCGGGCAGCGTTCGAGTCGGGGTGGTGGTGGCGATCACAGGTCATTCACATGGCTTTCAATCGGACGCAGATCAAGCCCGGTGAAAACTCGTCGGACTGCGTGCGTTAAGGTGGTCCATGAAATGCCTCCTCCACTTTGCCGGTGCGCTCCTGTTTTCGTCCTCGCTCTTCGCCACGGATGCCGCTTACCAGCCGCAGCTCTTCAAAAACCTCAAGCTCATCTATGCGGACAGCTTTGACGCTGGCACGATCAATCCGGAATTCTGGGAGGTGCGTCAAAACACCACCTGGGTCGTGAAGGACGGCATTTTGCACGGCAGCGAGTCCTCGAAGGAGTTTCAGGCGAAAAAGAAGGCCAGCGACGATCCTTCGCACGCTGGATTGAAGCCGGTCATGTGGCTCAAGAAGGTGCCGGAGAGCTTCGTCTGCGCCATGCGCGTGCGCTACGACGCCAAAGCCTACCAGAAGGGTTTTCCGCTCTTTGATCTCGGTCATCACATCCACACGATCAGTTTCGGCGAGAAGGCGACCACGTTGACGCTCAAGAAAGACCTCGAGAAGCTTGAACTGGAGAAGCCACTCTTCGCGCTTAACGAGTGGCACGACGTGGTCATCGAGCTGAAGAAAGGCACACTTCTCCTCCAGATCGACGGCGTGAAGCATGTCTTCGAGAGTAAGAACATCGACATGACTGGCCAGGCGCAGATCGATTTCAAAGCCGTCGATTTCGGCACCTGCCAAATTGATGACATCAAGGTGTGGGAAGGCTCTTGAGCTGGCTTTCTGCCACCTCATTCCTCCGTGAAAAGTCACGGAGGGCGAGCCGCGAGGTCGCGAGATGATCCTGCCGCTTGAGTCTGCGAGGCGGATGATTACCATGGCCCGCATGAAAACGAACCTCCTGCTTCTTTTCCTTGCTGTTTCCCTCCTCGTTTCCTGTGGCAGCGGCGGACCGGCCACGCGTGTCGGCCGGGGCATTGACAATGCGTTCTACCATGCCGGTCATGGCGTGAAAAAGGCCGGCCAGAGCATCCAGAACGTGGCGCGCTGAACACGCCCGCTGCCCATGCTTCCCGCCAGCACGTTTTTCATCACCGGTCCCACGGCCTCCGGCAAGTCGGCCATCGCGCTCGCCCTAGCTGAGGAGATCGGCGGAGAGATCGTGAACGCGGACGCCTTCCAGCTCTATGCAGGCATGGACATCCTCACTGCGAAACCTGCTGCCGCAGATCGAAACCGCGTGCCGCATCATCTCTACGGCGTGCTGCCGCTGACCGAGTCCTGCGACGCGCAGCGCTACCACTCTCTCGCCATGCCGGTGATCGCGGACATCGTCGAGCGCGGACGCGTGCCTCTCGTGGTCGGCGGCTCTGGTCTTTACCTCAAGGCGCTCACACACGGCCTCTCTCCTTTGCCCGCCGCTTCGCCCCTGCTGCGGGAGAGATTTCAGCACCTCAGTCCTGGAGAAAAAGTCCTGTGGCTGCTGCAACGCGATCCCGAGGCGGCCGACACGGTGAATTTGCGCAATCCGCGTTATGTCGAGCGTGCGCTTGAGATCTGCCTGCTGAGCGGACGTCCGCAATCCGCCCTGCGCCGCTCTTTTGCGGAAAACGAGCCTCAAGTGAGCGGCGTCATCCTCGAATGGGACCGCGAGACGCTTTACGCACGCATCAATCAACGCACACGGGACATGTTTGCCGTCGGTTTGATCGACGAAGTCGCCGGATTGGGTGAACTCTCGTCCACCGCCGAAAAAGCCATCGGCATCCGTGAAGTCCGCGAGCATCTCGCGGGTCGAGCCTCGCTCGAAGAGACCATCGCTGCCATCCAGCAGGCTACGCGCCGCTATGCCAAGCGCCAAATCACGTGGTTTCGGCGTGAACGCTGCTTCCAAACGATTTGCCTCGATTCCCTTCCGACGGCAGATTACGCCCTCGAAAAGATCCTGTCACATCCCGGCCTTCGTCATTCGACCTTCTGATTTCGTCCTTCTCCAATGCCTCCGCCCGTCCAGCCAGCCCGACCTGTCTTCGTCAATCTAGGCCCGCGCAGTTACCTTGTGCAGGTCGGCCGTGATCTGCTCAAGACGCTGGGCGAGGAGGTGAACAAGAAGCTCCCTGACCGCGTGAAGTGCGCCGTCGTTACGGATTCCAACGTTGGACCACTGTACGCTGAAAAAGTGCTCGAAAGCCTCCGTGCCGCGGGAAAAGAGCCGCATCTCATCACTGTGCCTGCGGGAGAGTCGTCGAAGTCTCTCACCTGGAGCGAATCGGTGCTGGGCGAGATGGTGCGCTTCGGCTTGGACCGCAAGAGCTTCCTCGTCGCCCTAGGCGGCGGCGTCATCGGTGATCTCGGCGGTTTTTGTGCCTCGATTTACCAGCGCGGCATTCCTTATGTGCAGGTGCCCACCACCGTGCTCTCGCAGGTGGACAGCTCCGTCGGTGGCAAGACCGGCGTGAACCTCCCGCATGCGAAAAACATGGTCGGTTGCTTCCACCAGCCCGTGCATGTCATCGCCGACCTCGACACGCTGAGCTCTCTGCCCACCCGCGAGTGGAACGAGGGCTTCGCCGAGATCATCAAGCACGCCTGCATTCGCGACGCGTCGATGTTTGACGCCATCAACAACATCGCCGCTGGCAAAGGCGACCTCGTGGCCCTCATCCGCCGCAACATCGCCATCAAGGCCGCGATTGTCGAAGCCGATGAGTTCGAGACCATCGGCACGCGAGCACTGCTGAATTTCGGCCACACGCTCGGCCATGCCATCGAGGCGGCGGCCGGTTATGGCAGACTTTTGCACGGCGAGGCCATCAGCCTCGGTCTGCGCGCCGCCGCGTGGCTCTCAGCACAGATTTCCGACCTCACGTCGGATGATTATGAGCGCGTGATCGCCCTGCTGAAGCTCTGCGACCTTCCCATCCGCCTGCCCGACGATCTCGACACAGAGGAGATCATGCGCATCGCCCGCACCGACAAGAAATTCGAGAACGGCAAGATCCGCTTCGTCCTCATCCGCAAAATCGGCGAGGCCTACGTCAGCAAGGACGTCATCGAAGGCCACTTGAAGCAGGCGCTGGATGAGTTGCGGAAGTAGGCCGGTGTGTCAGTGGCGCGGTGTGTCACTACTTTATGCTCGGCAACACCACCGTCCCACTGACGCTTCTTTTCGTCTTATGCGACACATCACACCACTCGAACGCGGCATCGTCCTTCTTGGCGTCCTTCTCATCATCGGCGGCATTCTGATGGTGTTTCATCCCACAGAGGTCACCGTGTCCACCTCCCATCAAGGATATCGAGGCGCGGGCACTGGCCTTCTGCAAGTGTCAGAATCGGGAACCCAGGTGTTTGGAATCATCGCCGCCCTCTTTGGCATCTTCTTCCTGTGGATAGCGCTGCCTGGGCGAAGCAAATAACCAAGGTAAGGTTGAAAATCGACAGCTCTACTGTCCTACTGTCCCACCGTTCACCGATTACTGATCACCATCAGCAAATGCGCTTCCTCGCCCCCAGCTATCTCCACTTCGCCTGGCTGGCGCTGATCCCGCTCGCGTTGTGGTTGTTCCGGCGGCAGGCGAAGCGAGTTCCCGTCTCCACGCTGCTGTTCTTCAAATCACTCGCCCGTGAGCATCAGGAGTCTGCGTGGCTGCGCCGCATCAAAAAGTGGCTCTCGCTGTTGCTGACTTTACTCGTGCTAATCTTTGCTGTGCTCGCTCTCGCACGTCCCAGCGGCAACGCCTCAGCCGACTCTCCTGGCGCGGTGGTTATAGTTGTGGATTGCTCGGCTTCGATGTCCGCCAGAGACCTGCAAGGCCTCACACGCCTCGACGAGATAAAACGCCGCGTGAAGGAACGCATTCGTGCTCTGCCTGATCAAGTCGTGCTCTCGCTCATCCGTTTTGATGCGCGTCCGCACGCCCTGCTCTCCCGCAGCCGCAACCGCCGCGAATGCCTGCGACTTCTCGATGAACTCACCCCCGCACCTGTTGAAGGCAAGCCAGAGGCCGCATTGAACGTCGCCAGACGACTTGCCGATCTCGAAGCGCGTTCTCAAATCTGGCTCGCGGGAGATTCCGCGTCGCATGCCGATGCAAGTGTCGATTTGATTTCGACCGCGCTGCCCGAACCACTCAACGTCGGCATCACTGGCTTCCAGATTCGCCACAGCCCTCTCGCCCGTGATCGTTACGAGGCCTTTGTCAAAGTCAGCGCCTCAGCCAGCAATCCGGCGAAGACCGCTTCCACGCTCGAAGTGACTCTCGCGGGTCGCATCGCCCAGCTTCGCGAACTCGAACTCGCCCCCGGTGAATCCACCGCGCTCATTCTGCCGCTCGAAGGCTTGCGCGGACAACGATTGGAGATGCGCCTGACCACGGCGGGCGATTGTTTCGGCTGGGACGACGGTCTCGCCGCGCCGCTGCCCAAGACTCGGCCGCTCCAGGTCGCCTGGTTTGCCGAAAAGCCTGATCCCTTCACTGAACTGGCGCTTTCGTCGCTTATTGAGGCTGGACGTATCGAAATGAAGAAGGGCGTTCCCACCGCGTGGCCGCCGAAGGAGCAGCCCGACGTGTTCATCTTCGAAAACTGGCTTCCGAAAGACTGGCCTGCGGACAAACCTGTCATCGCACTCACGCCGCAGCAAAACTCCGGCCCCGTGCGCGCCCGTGTGATGCGTGGCGTGCCGCATGACAGCGTGCGCGCCGTGCAGCCGGACCATGCGGTGTTGTTTCGCGCCAGCAGCAGCCGCATTGCCGTCACGCAGAGCACCGTGCTCGATCTTCCCGCGTCGCTGGAGCCGTTGTGGATCGCTGGCAACGAACCCGTGCTCGCGGCAGGGGAGTTCAACGGCCAGCGCCTCGTCGTCACTGCGTTTTCACCAGCGCAGTCGGAGCAGCTTGCGCTGCTGCCGTCCTTCCCGCTCATTCTCGGCAATGCGCTCTACTGGTGCGCCGAGAATAGCAGCGCCCTGGCCGATATGCGCACGCTGCATACTGGCGAGATGCTGCATGCCAGCAGCCTTGTGCAATGGCATGCCTGGGATGGCGACAGCTTCATTGAAATCTCCGACGATCCCGCGAATGGCTTGCTGGCGCTTCAACGCATCGGTGCCTGGGAATCCGGTGAGCGCAGCGGTGCCTGCGCCTTGATCTCCGGTGCTGAAACCAATCTCCCAAAACTCTCCGACGACGTTGCCGTCTCAGCCCAGCCCGCCACCCCGCTCATCACCGCCTCTGCTTTTAGCACCTGGCCCAAGCGTCTGATCTGGCTCGCGCTCGCACTACTGCTGCTAGAGAGCTTTCTGTTTCATCGCAAAGCGGTGTATTGAACATCTGAAATAAGTTCAGTCTACCAGGCGCAAATACATCTGGATAGTCCGTCCGAGCTTTCGTAGCAGCAGATATTGAGCTACCCCCTGCCCAATGCCTTTCAAGACATGCTCACCGATTGATTTTCCAAGTCCCTCCACAATTTCTTCATTTGGAACCTGATCCATATCACCATTCACCCATTGATCTGCCCGCGCTTCGAGATCAGTGTCCATATTTGATTCAAGCTTTCCAGCGAGAGCAGCCTGAGTGACAGCCCATAAGGTGACTAAAACAACCCGCGCGCGTCCGGACGAAGGCGGTGCAGGTCACATAGATTCATGATCAATTGCCGTGCGCCATTGAGAACGACGAGAGTATCCAACAACGGCAAAGGGGATGCCGCCACTCGCCAAGCGATGGACCGGGCTCGGCGCTCTGTAAGTCGCTGCCCGATCATCAACAGGGTGGCTTGAAAATCGTCTCGATACCGCTTCAGCCATTCATTCGCAGCATGCTCAGAGGCTCCCTCCAATAAACGAGATTGATGAATTCTTAGCGCTTTGATCTCGTCAGCCGTAAATCCGCGCTGTTCCATCTTGTCCAACGGAAATGTTTGAAGAAACATGCACAGGTCACGAACCGCCGCTTTTGCGTCATGTGCTGCTCGCTCCCGCGCCTCTACACGCTCTTTCCACGCCGCAAGGGAATGCAGATTAATAGATTGGGCGCGTCTTAAACGCATTACGGACAGCAAACAACGCCACGCTCCAATCCCAATCTCAATGAATAAAGCGGCGAGAACGCCGAGAGCAATTGGTTGCACACGCAGCGGCAATGCGCTGATCTGCGTCAGAGTTGTCAGTGTGTAACTAAAAACAATCAGCCCGCCGAAAACCAAGATAACGAATGTTGCGATTTTAAGGCCGTGGTTTAGCAGCCATTCGGGCAGCGGCAGTGCAAATGGAAGGTTCTTATACTCACGATCGTTCGAATCGCTTGGGTGCTCTGGAAGAAACAATGCGTCTGATGCGACAGCTCTGACATCAACTGGCACTAGAATAGGGACTCCCAATGGAATCTCTGTCTCCGCGAATAATGCCAAGTTTGGTTTACCGGCGTCTTGCGTTTGTTCAACTGGCTCGACCAGCCGACGATGCTCGGGGGTGCCAAGTGGTGAATCATATTCTGGCTGTGAAGGCGCTTTCACTTTAGTATAAACCTCATAATTACGTCGAGGTTAAGGTGCTCAGGAGGTTGATTCCAAACTGTGGAAACTCTGGGGTGCCAGTTGGAAAAACTTTTATAATCTTCCGCCTTCCACTCATGTGGCCACTTCTCGGGCACTTTTGGAACCGTTGATTGTTTTTCGCTGACATCGCTATCATTCGCCATCCGGCCCACCAGCCCATGTTTTTCCGTGCTGCGGGTTGAGCGCACCGCGGCGCAGTAAAAATAGTCCAAGCTGTGGAAACCATGGTTCCTCGGGTAATTCCCAACTAAATCTTTGATCAACGAAACTAAGCGGTCACGATCATCCTGATGCACGCGATCAGCCTGCGATGCCACGAACGCAATGCCATCGATACAGCCCAAACGCCTGCCGACGATGGACCCAAGAAGGTTAACTGCTCCACGAGTTGTTCGAGGAATCATGCCCCTGGTAGGTTCAAGATAGCTAAACAAGGCACCGACCATATCACTGGCATCGTTCAACTTCATAGGCCCTGATGCGAGAACATCCGCGACATCAATCAAATAAACAAGCCGATGACACTTGCTCAGATGCTGCTGAAAAGGAATCACCACTGTTTTTTTGTATAAGTCATATCGCCCATTGAACTCCGCTTTCAGTTTCGGAAACCGATCACGAACATCTTGCGGTAAAGGCACAAATTCCGCATTTTGGATTCCAGCCAAGCGACCTTCAGCAATCTCACTGATGCTCTTGCCTCGCGCTCGACCACCTTCTTGGTTTAGCAAAAAAGTTGAGGGAGAAATGAGTGGCTGACAGTCATTGATAAGCGCAGCAAGGACGAGCTTGTAAGCATCAACGAGCTTCGCTGGTTGGGGAGCGTCCGACTGAACCAGATGTAAAAAATTATTGGCAAATTTTTTCTTTTCGGGAGCATTCACGATTGAAGCCCACACATGGTCCGACCATGCCTCGTAGTCGGCATCAAACATGATTACATCGGCCATTCGTTCGCCAGGAAAATCAAAAAACTCAATCTCATCGTAGCCGTGTAATCGCGAATTTGGACGTTGGAATCGACAGCGGTAAAACCCATGGTCAGTGGTTCGTTGCGGCCATTTGCCCACAGCAAGATTATGGCGCAACAAATCATACGGGAATTCCGACCTGTTTGTCCCGCCTAGCAACGGCAGCTTCCTAAAGCGGCTAACACAACCGCCAGGAATCTTGCGATTCAAGCTCACGTCAAGCTGACCGCGCTCCAAATGATTGATCAATGAAAGGAGGAACACTGACTTCCCCGATAACGAGGAGCCAGTGATGCCAATCCGGCGGAATCGTGGGAGCAGAGTCATTGCTGAAGATCAGGTTTTGTTTGGCCGGAGCAGCTCGACCACACGTTCGTTACTCAGCAGTCTGCTCTTGGCGTATTCGTTAATTTTTGCAATCATGTCTCCATCCATTGTATTACTGCGTGCTAAATTCACCTTTTCAGGCAAATATCGCAGGTTCCCAAATGTCGTTCTGGTCTCTGGAGCGAGCGACCATGGAATAATGTGGTCCACATGGATCGCCTGCCCTTTGAATTGGCCGCGGCCAATTGTGGGTGATCTGCGGCGCTTCATTCGCTCGACATTCCCAACTTCGTCAAAAAGACCCCATTCTTTGGCCTCTTGGTAGGTTTTTTTGATTTGAGGCAGGTCTATCTTGGCATCGAAAATGCCTCGATTCCGACCAGCAACTTGCTCCAGCAATTCGGAGATGTTTCCTTTTCCGGTCTCATGCTCATAGAGATGAGCCATAAGCTGGTGCAGGCGGCCTGAGGCTGCTGGACGTGTCGTGAGTGTTCCAAGTTTGGCTGGGTCGATCAGTGATCCTACGATTGTCCGAATACAGACATCCGATTTTGCAATCTTCGTGAATCGTTCCACTCGTAACAGCGCCTTCTGCACACGTGCCCCTTCAGAGAAGGCTTCTGCACAACGCGCAACTTGCTGCGCATGACGCCACTCGCCACCAGCACGAGCAACTTCTCCGCCCACTTCGACTCCGCGCGTAACACGCATTAATGCAACAGGCGCAAATAGCGTCAGGATTTCGACTGTGGCCCGTCCTGCTATGCGCCGGCTAGCAAGCGCTTCGACCAACGCTTGGGCTTCCAGTGTTTGAAACTCCAGATAACTACAACCGTGTTCCCGAGCTACTTGTGTGCAGACGTTGAGCCAGTAGCCATTAGCAAAGAATTCAATATCTTCACTAATTTTAGCCTTCCCTTCCGCCACGAGTTTCGCATAATCAACTAGGCTATCAACGCCGCCATACATGCCCCTCATCGTGTCAATCGGGTGCTTGAAGACGTCAAACAAACTGGTCGCGATTGCCTTGGTCGCTTCTGTCGCACCACTTGCCACCTGACCGAGAGAGGCCATACCCACCACACGCGACGACTGCGCCTGCACAAACCTAATTTCACGTGCGAGATGAGTCAGACCGTCAGCATCCGTGTGCAGAAAGATGGAACCACTATCGGTAAAGAGACGCGAATCCAACAATCGAAGTTCAAATACGCCGGTTCTCGATTTTGGAAACCATTGGGCTAAGCCAACAGACTCCCACAGGTGTCCATCGGCACTCAGCGCCTCTTCGCTCAAACCAGGAATGTCATGAACCGGAAGCGAGATGGGTGCCTCTGGATCGCGCACCCAACCGCATCGAGTAGCCATGAGAGCCACGGCAACTGCGACAATAATGAATCTGAGGAGACTTCTGCGCATCGCTGTGCCGAATCCAGTGAGATGGGGTGGTAAGTCAAGCCGAAAACCGGCACGATTACAGATCAGTGCTTGCCCGCATGGCCTGGGTTGGCTATTTTGGACTATGAGCACACTCACAGAAATCGAGACCGCAGCAGCCACGCTGCTGCCAGAACAGCAGGAAAGCCTGCTGCTGTTCCTCGCTGACCGTCTGCGTGACGCGCGCGCCACAGTGCCAGAGCCACGTAGTTTTACACCTGCTCAGATTCAGCAATGGATTCAAGATGATGAGGAAGACATGCGCGGGTTCCAGGCCGCCTCATGAGATTGTTCCTCGACACAAACGTGCTGCTTTCAGCATTCGGCTCGGCCAAAGGTGCCTCACGTCAGATCATTGAACTTGCAGCCTTGAATCGCTGGCATCTTGTCGTCACGCCCTATGTGATTTCCGAAGTGCGGAAAAACCTGCCGCACCTTTCACCTGCCGCTCTACTGGAGTGGACTGCTATCCAGGCGCATCTCCTCGTCATGAAAGATGTTTACAGCATCCATCTTCCTGCCGCTTTCAGTGTCCCCAAAAAACCGCCCAGTGTTGTTCGGCGCGTTGGCATGGGCGGACGTGCTGCTGACTTTGGACAAGAACGACTTTCAGTATCTTCTCGGAGCCAGTTTTTACCGCTTGTCGATTTTGAAGCCGGGAGAATTTCTAAAGCGTGAGCGAGATGCTGGCAGGCTGAAGATGCCCTGAGTGAAACTTGTTCACAGGCTCGTCGTTTATTCACAGCCAAGACAGCTGAAAAAATCCCACATCTTGTTTTGGTTATCTTAATAAAGCACAAGATACGGTAAAAAAACGGGTTCTCGGTTGCGGCCACTGGCAGCGGAATGGTTCAATCCACCTCAGCAACTCTTTCGTCCGCCCCAACCTTCCGCCTTTCCATCCGCCATGTATCTGAAAAGCCTCACCCTTCACGGCTTCAAGTCCTTCGCCGACAAGACGCACTTCGAATTCCACAAAGGCGTGACCGGCATCGTCGGTCCGAATGGCTGCGGCAAGTCGAACGTCGTCGATGCCATCCGCTGGGTGCTCGGTGAAACGTCCGCCAAAGCCCTGCGTGGCGATGAGATGGCCGACGTCATCTTCAATGGTACTGACAAGCGCAAGCCGGTGGGTCTTGCCGAGGTCACGCTGACCATGGCGGACTGCGAGCAGGCGCTGAATGTCGATTTCAACGAAGTCTCCCTCACGCGTCGTGTGTTCCGCGATGGCAAGAGCGAATACCGCCTCAACAACACCGTCTGCCGTCTCAAAGACATCCACGATCTCATCGCAGGCACGGGGATCGGTCGCGCGGCTTACTCGATCATGGCGCAGGGCCAGATCGACATGCTGCTCAGTTCGAAGCCTGAGGATCGCCGCACGGTCTTCGAAGAAGCTGCGGGCATCACCAAGTTCAAATCGCAGAAGAAAGAGGCGCTGCGCAAACTTGAATACACCGAGGCCAACCTGCTCCGCGTCGCCGACATCATCGCGGAGGTGAAGCGCCAGATGGGCAGCCTTCAGCGGCAGGCGGCCAAGGCTCGTCGTTATCAGGCGCTGCTCGAAGACACGCGTCTGCTCGACACGCACCTCGCGCACAAGCAATACACCGAGTTCTCCGGCGAGAAGTCCGAGATCGAAAACCAGGCGCGCATGCTCACCGCGCAGCTCGACGAGGTGCAGCGCAACCTGCACGCCACCGAGACTGAGGCCGCGCAGAGCCGCGAGGCCTACCACGCCATCGAATCCCAGATCAGCCAGCTTCGTCAGCAGGCCCAGGAGCTGCGCTCGCAAATGCAGAGCGCCGAAGGCCGCATTGGCTTCAACAAAGAGCGCAACGAAGAGTTGGAAGGCCGCATCAAGCAGAACGACGAGCAGATCAGCGCCAGCCAGCAGCTCATTGATGAAGCACGCCATGAGATGGCGATTGCCGACGAGCAGGTGCTTTCCATCCGCGCCAGCATCGGGACACGCCAGCAGGCCGTCAACGAGCACGCCAGCCTGCACCAGAGCATCCTGCCGGAGCGAAACCGCCTTGAAAGCGACCGCCGCACCGTGCGTGAGTCCATCCGCCAGTTTGAAGGCCAGATCGCGGCTTCGGAGGCCCGTGCGCAGAGTTTGACGAACCAGATCAGCGCTGACCGCCAGCGTCATGAGGCGCTCGGTCGCGACTGCCAGACTGCCGCACAGGCGAAAGAGGCCAGTCAGCTCGAATTCGATGAATTGCAGCGCCAGATTCACGAACTCGAGGAAACTCGCAACGAACTCGACGAAAAAGCCAAGGAATGCGCCCGCCAGATCATCGAAAAACGCCGCCAGCGCGATTCGATGCACCAGGAGCTCAACGAGCTGCAGCGCAGCGTCACCCAGCGCAAGTCACGCCTCGAAGTCATCGAGCAACTGCTGCAAAAAGGCGAAGGACTGCCCGAAGGCACGCAGAGTGTGCTGCGTGGCCTCGACAATCCGGAGGTTTATTCCACCGGCGTTCGCGGCTTGCTCGCATCCAGCATCGAAGTCACTGACTCCGCCTTTATCCCGGCCGTGGAGGCCGCGTTGCGTGATCATTTGCAGGCCGTGCTGCTCACCGAAAGCGAACTCGCCGCGCAGATCGTCGATCGTCTCAACGATCACAAGATGGGACGCGCCACGCTTTTCCCGCAGGACTTCTGCAAACTGCATCGCAACGGCGACCGTGAGCTGATGCCTGCCGGGGCCATCGCTTGGGCCACGGACAAGGTTCGCGTCAAGACTGGTGTGCAAAGCCTGATCGACCACTTGCTGCACAATGTGCTCGTCGTCGATGACATGCACACCGCCCTGCGCTTGAAGCGCGAGATGCCGCATCTGGCCATCGCCACGATGCGCGGTGAATTCATCTCCACCGACGGCATCATTTACGGGGGAGCGACGAAGCAGGAAGAATCTTCCACACTGCGTCGCGAGGCCGAGGTACGCCAGCTCCGCACCGAAGTCGAGGCGCTCGACTTCCAGCTTCTCGAAAAGGAAGAAGCACTTACGCAACTCAATGGTCAGCTTGAAGACCAGCAACGCGAGGAAATCACCCTGCGCGAGCAGAGCCAGCGCGCACGCGAAGGCTTCTCCCAGCTTCAAGGCAAGACCTCCGTCGTGCAGCGCGCTCTTCAGCAGGCTGTGGCGAAGCTGGAAAGCATTGAATGGGATCAGGCGCAGATCGACGGCCGCATCGGTGGCTCCGAAGGCCAGATCAACCAGATGCGTGAAGCGGCCGCCATCGCGCAGGAGCAACTTGAGGCTTCACGCGTGCGTGAAGTTGAGCTCGAAGTCGAAATGGAGTCCTTCCTGCGCCGTGAGCTTGAGTCAAGCGAGCGCCTCAACGAGCTGCGCACCTCCCTCGCGCTCGAGCAAAGCGCACTTCAGGCCCTCGAACGCCAGAAGGCACCGATGGCGTCCCGTTTGCACGAACTTCAAGTCGGTCTGGACCGCTACGACCAGGAGATCAACACCTGGCGCATGCGCATCAACCAAAGCGAGGCTGAAAACGGCCGCCTCAACGAGCAGATCGAGTCCCAACGTGGCGCCATCGGGGCCATCGAGGAGCATTTGGGTGCGAAGAGCGACGAACGTGCTGCCTTCTTCGAAAAAGTGTCCGAGCTGGAGACGCGCCTCGTCGCTCTGCGCCAGAGCTACAACGGCCTCAACGAATCCCGCAACCGCGCCGAAGTTCAGCTCACCCGCGTCGATCTTCGCCTCGAAAACCTCATCAACCAGGTGCAGGAGCGCTACAGCTTCCACATCAGCGCCTTCGAGCCGGATTATCATGTGCTCATGGTCACGATCGAGGAGCAGAAGAAGAATCGCGGCCGCGGGAAGAAAGCCGCCTCCGCCGCAGAGTCTTCCGATCAATCTGACGCTGCCGAATCCTCAGACGCGCCTGAAGCCATTGAGGAGCCGCAGGAAGAAGAAATAGCCGAGAAACCCGAAATTCGCGCCATTTCCAATCGCGATGATGAGGTGGATATCGATGATGTCGTTATCCCTGGCCAGGAAGCCGAACCAGACTGGGCTTTCGTCATGGAAGTCGTTTATGAGCTCCGTCAGAAGCTCGAAGGCATCGGCCCGGTGAACCTCGATGCCATCCAGGAGTTCGAGGAGCTCGAAGAACGTCACAACTTCCTTGAAACCCAGCACGGCGATCTCGTGAAGTCGAAGGAGGAGCTGCTCCAGGTCATCGCGAAGATCAATGAGACCACGAAGACCATGTTCAGCGAGACCTTCCAGCTCGTGCGTGGATTCTTCCAGAACAACTTCAAGGAGCTCTTCGGCCCGCAGGCCAAGGCTGACCTCATGCTCATCGACGAGGGCGATCCGCTTGAGTCCGGCATCGAAATCATCGCCAAGCCGCCGGGCAAGAAGCTGCAGACCATCAGCCTTCTCTCCGGTGGTGAACGCAGTATGACCGCCGTGGCGCTGCTGTTCTCGATCTACCAAGTCAAGCCCTCGCCCTTCTGCGTGCTCGACGAGCTGGACGCCCCGCTGGATGAGACCAACATCGGCCGCTTCCTCAAGATGCTGGATAACTTCATCGATAACTCGCAGTTCATCATCGTGACGCACAACAAGCGCACGATGAGCCGCGCAGATGTCATCTACGGCGTCACCATGCAGGAATTCGGCGTGTCGAAACCCGTCGGTGTCCGCATGACGACCGAGGACACACGCACGATGAAGAAATCCGACCAGGAACTCGCTCTTGAGGCCCCCGCCAAGGCCAAACGCGGCCACAAATCTGCCGAAGACGGCGCAGAACAACCTGAACTCATCCACGAAGACCTTGACGAGGAACAGGAACGTCTGACCGCCATCGAAGAGCAAGAAGAGCAGACGCCTGCGGCGCTTGTTTGATCCCTTGTAGGCAAGCTGTGGGCATTTCAGGTTCAACTCAGGCTTGCCTGAGTTGACAGCCGGTGGATAACCGTCAGGTGTCGGGCCTCCTCATGACTCTCAAGATCGAAGCGTTTCACTTCCACGTCCTGCCCATGCGGACGCGGTTTCCGTTCAAGTATGGGATCGCGAGCATGAATGCGCTGCCGCATGTGTTTGTGAAGGTGGATCTAATCGTTGATGGGAGAGCGGCATGCGGGCTGGCGAGCGAAGGACTGCCGCCGAAGTGGTTCACGAAGAATCCGGACACGTTGTTTGAGATCGATCTGGCGGAGATGATCGCCGTGATCCAGAACGCGTCGCGCATCGGGCGGCTCGCGGCGGAGAAGGAGATCGGTTTTTTTGCCTGGTGGCGGAGTTTGTATGCCGAGCAGACGAATTGGTCACAGGTGCGCTCTGTGCCGCCTTTGCTGGCGAACCTCGGGGTCAGTTTGATCGAGCGCGCTGTGCTCGACGGGCTCTGCAAGGCGCTGGGACAACCCTTGCACGCTGTTTTGCAAACGGATGCCCTCGGCATCGATCTCGGTGAAGTGCGTGACGAGTTGCGTGGCATGCGCGTGAGCGATGTGATCGCGCCGCAGCCGCTGTCACGGCTACATGCGCGGCACACGATCGGTCTGGGGGATGCGCTGACGGCGGCGGACGGGAGTTTGGACGATGGCCTGCCGTACACGCTGGAAGAATCCATCCGCGCCTACGGTCTGCGTTACTTCAAAATTAAAGTCTGTGGCAAACCGGAGGTGGATTCGCCGCGGTTGCGTGAAATCACGCGCATCCTCACCACGCAGTGCCCGGACGGATTTCATTCCACGCTGGATGGGAACGAGCAATTTTATGATCTGGCCTCTTTCTGCGACTTTTTCGAGACCTTGAAGGCAGATGCGTCGCTGGCTCCGCTGTTTCGCAGCATGTTGCTGATCGAGCAGCCGCTGCACCGATCGAAGGCGCTCACCGAAGACGTGCGTTCGGGTCCTGGCATGATCATCGACGAAAGCGACGGTTCGTTGAAGGATCTGCCGCTCGCGCTGGATCTCGGCTATCGCGGCACGAGCCACAAAAACTGCAAAGGCGTCGTGAAAGGCCTCGCCAACGCGGCGCTGTTGAAAAAACGCGCCGCCAGCATCCCCGGCGGCCCGATTTTGAGCGGCGAAGACCTCGCCGGCATGGGTCCGGTGGCGATGTTGCAGGATTTGAGCGTGATGACGCTGCTCGGCATCGCGCATGTGGAGCGCAACGGTCATCACTACTTCCGTGGGCTGAGCATGTATCCGCAGGAGGTTCAACAAGCCGCGCTCCAAGCCCACGCGGGCTTCTATCACCGGCATCCGGACGGATTCCCGACCGTTCGCATCGAAAGCGGCATGCTCAACACGACCACCATCAATGCAGCGCCGTTCGGTTGCGGTCTCACGCTGGATGTGGCGGCGTTCGAACCGCTGAACGCTTGGATCAAGCGGGGCGGGATGGGGGAATTGTGATTGAAGTGGTGCGGGTATGCTTGCTCGCAGTTGAGCGCTTTTTTTGCGGGCAGGAGTGCCAGCATCACTTCCAATTAGGCCGCAGCAGGTTGAGCATCTTCGCTTGTCTGCCGTGCTGGGGCAGTGGCAAAGACGAAACGGTGAATGCCGGAGAGATCGGCGGCGGTCGCGGCTTGTGAGTAGTCGAGTTCGGTGATGCGGTTGACAACGGAAACGCCTTGATCGTGGCCGAGTTCGAGAGCGATGAGCGCTGCCGTGTTGAGATGAGGCAAGGCGTCGTTCAGGAATCGCTCCACGATGCGCAATCCGTCAGGGCCGCCATCGAGCGCGATGTGTGGATCGCGTTTGACCTCCGGGCTGAGCGTTTGGATCTCGGCGGTAGGAATGTAAGGCAGATTGGCGACGATGAGATCGAAGGTGCCGGTGATTTTTTCGAAGAGGTCGCTGCGAACGAACTTGGGCGTGATGCCAAGGCGGGAAGCGTTGAGGCGGGCAAGGTCGAGGGCGTCTTCGCTGATGTCGGCGAGAATGATTTCACTCTGCGGCCAAGCTTTGGCGAGGCTGAGGCCGATGCAGCCGGAGCCGGTGGCCATGTCGAGCACGCGGGCGGGTGGTGTGGCGAACCTTTTGAAGATGAGTTCGACGAGGGTTTCGGTCTCGGGACGCGGGATGAGGGCGCGGTGGTCGCTGATGAGTTCGTGGCCACAAAACTCGACAGTGCCGAGGAGGTGCTGCAGTGGCTCACCTTCACCACGCCGACGCAGAAGTTCACGCAGGGTGGTCAATTGGGGCTCGGGGACGGTTTCGTTGAAGCGGAGGTAGAGGTCGAGCCGACGGCAGCCGAGGACGTGGGCGAGGAGGTGCTCCATGTTCAGCCGGGCTTCCTCGATTTTTCGTTTCTCCAGGTAGGCCGCGCCAGACTGGAGGATTTCGAGGAGCTGTTTCATGCGAGGCAGAATTTTTTGACCACTTATGTCCACTAATGGGACGCTGATGGCAGGATCAAGCCGGATTCGGTGATGATTTGATGAACGCGCTGATCGTGGGGCTCGACGGGGATGGATTCGACGAGTTGAACATCGAAGGCGATGCCAATGCGGCGTGCTTTGCACTGCGGATGCGCGAGAAGGCGATCGTAGTAGCCGCCGCCGCGTCCGAGGCGGAGTCCGGAGCGAGTGAAGGCGAGACCGGGAACGAGGATGAAATCGAGCGCGGCGATTTCGACGGGCTGGCAGTGCGTTTTTGGCTCCCAGACGTTCATCTGGCCGCGCTGGAGGTCGTCGATGCCGTGGATCTCACGCGGACGAAGTTCGCCGGAGTCGATTTGGAAGCAGGTTAAGCGGACTCCTTGCTCATTGAGGGCCGGGATGAGTTGCGGGAGGAAGTCAGGCTCGTTTTTGAGGCCACCGAAGAGGGCGATGGTGGTGCCTGGCGACCATGAGGGTGCGAGGCGCAGGATGTGGGCGGCGATTTGCACGCCGATTCTCGAGCGCGTGGTTTCGTCAACGCCACGAAGACGTTCGCGCATCTGCAGGCGAAGCGTGGGTTTGTCATGCATGCGAGATCGTTGATGCGGACAGGAGTGTCCGCGCTTCTTTTTCAAAGCAGCTCGGGCTTCTGGAGGAGCTCGGCGATGCGCTTGAGCAAACGGCCTGCGCCGCCGCCGTCGAGGACGCGGTGGTCGAAGCTGAGTGTGAGCTCGGCTTCGGTAACGGGTATGAATTGATTCACCTCATCGCTCCAATGCGGCACCTTGCTGCCTGCGCCGAGGCCGAGGACGAGATTTTGCTCAGGCAGCGGGATGGGCGTGGCCCAGACGATGCCGAAGGTGCCGAAGTTGGTGACGGTGGCGATGCCGGGGCGGTTAATGTCGCTGGGAAGACGCCGCGCACGGGCCTGTTCGACGAGTTTGTTGTACGTGGGGACGAGTTTGACGAGTGGGGTCTTTTCGACTTCGCGCAAGGTGGGAACCATGACGCCATCCTCGACTTCGACGGCGAAGCCGATATCGATGGCACGTGGGTGGATGATGCGGTTGCCAATGAGGCGGCCGGCGACGGCGGTGTTTTCCGCGAGGGCGAGGGCGAGGGCGCGAATGACGTAAAGCGCGGGGCCAGGCTTGGGATCGGTTTTTTTGCGATGTGCGAGCATGGCATCGAGCATGATGGGGCTGCCGACGGTGGCGAGCGGCCGCGTCCAACTGCGGCGCATGCTATCGGCGACAGCGATGCGCATCGGCGACGCGGGGGTCATGCGATGCTGCTCAAGGCTGCGCAGGAAAGACTCGAAGTCTTCCACCGTCACACGACCGCCAGCTCCGGTGCCCTGCACGCCAGCCAGGTCGGAGGCGTTGAGGCCGAGTTCGAGCATGCGGGCGCGCATGCGTGGCGAGATGTAGCTGGCACCCGTCGCTCCTGCTGGCACGGGGAGGGCTCCGCTGACGACGGGCTCGACGGTGGGCTGGCGCGTGGAGATGACGTCGTCATCGCTGATCTGGAAGTGGAGATTCTCAACGACGTCGGTGGCGCTCGTGGAGTGCTGGGATTCGAACGAGGGCTTCGGGTCGTCACCGAAGCCAAGCGCCTGGGCGTCCTCCTCGGAAATCTCCAGTGAGCCAAGCGTGGAACCGACGGCATAGCTGGTTTGCACGAGGGCGATGATCTGGCCGATTTTCCCGGCGCACGGCGCGGCGACGCTCATCGTGGCCTTGTTGGTTTCGACTTCGAAAAGATCGCTGCCAGCGTCCACCTTGTGTCCTGGCTCGACGAGGATGCGTATGATGGTGGCTTCGGCGATGGATTCGCCTAGCTGGGGCATCAGGATGGGGATGGAGGGCATTGCGGAATGACGAATGAAGAACGACGAATGCCGAAATCAATAGCGCAGCAAACGACGGAGCGCGGCGGCGATGGTGGCGATGGTGGGGCGATGCGCCTTCCAGAGATTGGGATGATACGGAATGGGCGTGTCCTTGGAGTTCAGACGCATCGGCGGCGCGTCGAGCAGGTGGAATCCCTCGGTGGCGACGCGGGAGACGATTTCCGCGGTGACACCGCCCCAGGGGAAGGCCTCGCCGAGGGCGAGAAGACGACCGGTGCGCGCCACGGAGGCAAGGATGGTGTCGGTGTCCATCGGCTTGACGCTGCGCAGATCGACGACCTCGATGGAGTAACCGTCGAGTTGCAACTCCTCCGCTGCGCGCAACGCCTCATGCACCATGGCACTGTAGGTCACGATGGTGGCGTGACGGCCAGGCCGTGCGATGCGGGCCTTTCCGACGGGCAGGGTGCGCGGGCCGATCTCGTCCGATTTGAGGTGGTAATAGAGGAACTTGTGCTCGCAGAAAATGACCGGGTCGTCGATGGCGATGCTGTCGAGCAGCATCCAGTAGGCATCCTCGACTGTGGCCGGTGTGACGATGACCAGGCCGGGATAATGCGCGTAGAGCGCCTCCATCGACTGGCTGTGGAAGGGGCCGCTGCCCGCCGTGCCGCCCGAGGGGAGGCGAATGGTGATGGGACAAGGCGTGTTCGTGCGCCAGTAGAGCGTGGCGGCCTGATTGACGATCTGATTGAAGCCGACGGAGGAGAAATCCGCGAACTGCATCTCCACGATGGGGCGCGCGCCTTCGATCGCAGCACCGACGGCCATGCCGACCATGGCGTCCTCGCTGATGGGCGAGTCGAACACACGACCGGGGAATTCTTTGCCGAGGTTCTTCGTGGCCTTGAACGCTCCGCCGAAGGTGTCGATGTCCTGGCCGTAGAGAAAAACGGCGGGGTTGTGGCGGAGGGCTTCATACTGAGCCTCGCGGATGGCCTCCAGATAAGTGATGCTCATGCCTCGTGCTGTCCCTCCACCAGATCGGCGCATGAAAGCGCCTGCCAGTTGTCTTTGAAGGGATCGGGCGTGGGCTCCTTGGACACCTTCGCAACTGCCTGGTCCACTTTGTTGCGGGATTCCGTGAGCAGTTCCTTCAAGTCTCGCTCGCTCATCCAGGCTTCATCGATGATGCGACGTTCTGCGATGCCGAGACAATCGCCAGACAGCGGGCCTTTCCTGGCCAGATCGGGCACATACGAGGCGTCATCATGCTCGCCATGACCGGCGAGGCGTAAAAGGGTGCCCACGATCATCTGCGGGCCGCCTCCGCTGCGTGCGCGCTGGACCGCCGCCCTGAAAACCTCCAGACAAGCGCCCAAGTCCGTCGCATCCACCGAAACCCCGGTGATGCCGTAACCGGCCGCACGGTCCACCAAGTTCTCGCAGGCATACTGCCGGGAGTTGGGCGTGGAGTAGGCGTATTGATTGTTCGCCACGCTCACGATGAGGGGCAGTTTTTCCACCGCAGCCATGTTCAGTCCTTCGTGGAAGGCTCCCGTCGAGGTGCCGCCATCCCCGATGCTCGTGGCACCGATGGCATCGTGCAGCTTGCCCGCCAGTCGTTTCGCGAACAGACCCCCGGCCACGACGGACAGCAGACTTCCCAAGTGGCTGATCATGGCCATGTAGCCGTCACGCGGACGCCCTCGGTGAATGTTGCCGTCGCGTCCGCGCATCGGACCGGTGACGGCTCCCAAATAGGTGCGGACACAATCCAAAACCGGCTCGCCAAAGGCGATGCGTCCGGCCTGATCACGAATCAGGGGCCCGTAGAGGTCTTTGCCCTTCTGAAGCTGCGCTCCCAGCGCCGCGCTGAAGGCCTCCTGGCCTTTGCCCAGATACACGCCGCCTACGATGCGCCCGCCGGCCCGGTAGAGAGCCCCCAACTTCTCTTCCAGAACCCGGGACAGCAGCATGTGCTGATAGGTTTGGAGGAATTGGGCGCGAAAATCCGTCGGAACGACGGGTTCAGCACGGGGAATCAAGGAATTGGGAGCCACGCGGCCCATCTGGTATCAAAAACCCGCAGATTCGTCAACCTTAGTGCCGTGACGAATCAATTATCACGCAATTCATGACCGGCGTGGCACCCGTGATGCCTCATTGAAGTAGGACACCGAGGAAGATTTCAGGAAGCGGCTCGATGCCTCACGATGGGGGACACCGTGATGGGGTTCGCTTTGGTGGTTGTTGGAGAGGTTGGCAAGGCTTG
>Ga0169931_10004711_pt1 | contig 21098 bp, 19 predicted proteins | sample Kivu_15m_20L_FD_129675 | JGI IMG/M metagenome (GOLD analysis project Ga0169931, IMG submission 129675) | Freshwater microbial communities from Lake Kivu, Western Province, Rwanda to study Microbial Dark Matter (Phase II) - Kivu_15m_20L... | ecosystem: Environmental > Aquatic > Freshwater > Lake... | reverse complement strand
GTGGACATCCGCCCCATGCCATCCGCGGTTCCCAATATGGTCTATCGGCAGGGGGACATCCTCAGCGGTCAGTTGCGTGACCTGGGAACCACCGATTCCCTCTCTTGTCTGCACACCTTGGAGCATATTGGCCTGGGACGATACGGGGATCCCATTGATCCCCTGGGTCATGAAACCGCCTTTCGCAACTTGGCAGGCTTGGTTGCCCCCGGGGGTCTCTTTTACTTTTCCGTGCCCCTTGGCCCGTCCCGGGTGGAATTCGACGCCCATCGGGTTTTTTCCTTCTCTTATCTCCGCAAACTGGTGGAGACATCTTTTGGCATCGAAGACCTTTATTACGTGGATGATCAGGGGGCCCTGCAACATCCCCCGGCTTCCGACCGCACCAAGGAGACCGGAAATTTTGGGTGCCGTTTCGGCTTGGCGATCTTCTTTTTGAAAAAACGTTGATCCGGTCCCCCGAAGATCCATCCCCCGCCCCCACCTTGGAATGAAAACCCTGCTTCCAGGTTGGCAGATTTACCTTCCGGTCTGGCCGCGCCTCCTTCTGGATACGGCGGAGATTCGTCTTCTTCCTCAGTCACTTGCATCTCTCCCGGATAAACAAAAAATAGCGGATCTCTGGTCACAACACCGCGTCGCTCTGGTGAAACAGGCGCTTTACGGGGACCTGTACTGTGCTCCCCCGAATCAGTCGCCGCAGACCACTGCCTTTTCGAGCTTGCGGCGAACGGGCCCGCTGGGTCTGGTTGTCGACTTGCAAGCCTCCTTTTGGATGGTGCATGAGGACTCCGCCCCGGAATGCCATCGTTGGGAGGAAAGCGTGGGCAGCAATCCGGCAACACGGGAGGCCGATCTCCGTCGCGCGCGGAGTTTTCCGGATCAACCCCTTCCGGCTTGCCACCGGTTTGCCGGTAAAACCCCCCGATCCATGGCCGTCCGGGTCGATGAGGTTCCTTGGGGAAATTTCGACGTGGTGGTCTCCATGGATGTCTCCATTCCCCTTCGGCTGATCCGGTCTCATCCGAAAATCCGCTGGATTTATTTTCCCGCCGATCCGGGAACGCCCACCGCCAAGCGTGCCCGGCGCCGGCCGCCGGAAGGCTTTTCCGTGTCCCTCACCCACACCCATCGCCGCTTCCCCGTACGGCCGGGTTTGGGCCCGGCCGCCATTGAGTGCCCCTACTCCTTTCAATCCTCTTTCTCCTGGGACCAGGTCTGGCCTTCGCAGATCAAGCGGGAGGGGACGATGGTCGAACACCAGACTTACGACCTGCTGGATGAAAAACAGCGGCAGCTGCTGGCCTCCCTGGGCACGGTGCGAAAACCCCACGGAAGCGTTGCTGAGGTTGCCTCCATGCTCCGGTCCTCCAAATACTACCTTCGCCTCAAAGGGGGGCCCTTGAGCGGCAACGGACAGGTGGAGGCCATCATGGCAGGTTGTTTGGCGCTGGGGGATCCCGGCACCTATGTCCAGAGATCCCTGTTTACCCCGCATACCGTCACGCCGAGTTTTGAATCGGCTCTGGCGAAACTTCGCTATTTTGAATCAAGTCCCCTTGATTATGAGAAAGCCCGTGCCGAGCAGCTTGCCGTGGCGGAGTGGGTCTGTTTTCGGCGGCCTGCCTGGCAACTGCTCCAAAAAGTCCGTCAGACCCGGTAATTCACGTAGCGAAACCGGGGATCATCGGAGACCTCGAGACTGGCCACCCCGTGGCTGCGGGAGCCATAACCTGTCGATGGACGAGCAAAGATAATTTCCGTGGCTTCCGAGAGATACGCGGCCCACCAGGCAAAGGTGCTGGGCGCGACCAGCATCTTGGAGGCCAGCTTCAAAAAGGTGAAATCCCGGAGGTGGCAGGAGTGATGGACGATCCGGCCACCGAATTTTTTCCGGATTCGCCCCACCATTTCCCAGCCCCGTTCCAGATCGTTGACCATGATCCAAAGTTTTTGGAAGGGAACCCTGGGAATTTCCCGCAAAAAAAAATCTGCCCCGACATTGAAGTACGATTGCAAATAAATCACCAGATCCTCCCGGCCGGGAGGTTCGTGGATCGGCACCGGATCCATCTGAAACAACGCCCTCAAAAAGGGGCCCTGCCCCAGGTAGTAACGATACTTTTGGAAATACCCGTGGAGCAGGATGTTTTGCCTTTGCAGCAGGGGCTCCAAAGCCGCCAGGTCCAGCTCCTTTTCCCGTTGGGAATCAATGGCGAGGAGCGAGTTTTCCTGCGGAAGAACGCAAACCGGCTCCCGGATTTCCTCCTCCCCCAAGCCCCGATGGGTGGCGGGAAACGGGCGGAGGGCGAGAGAAGTGCCGCGCCATCGCCCCAAAGGAACCTGGGTTTTTTGTTCTAGAATCCTCGCGAAGGCGTGCTGGAACATCTGGTTGCCCAGGCCGCCGGCATACTGGATTCCAATCACCGCCTTATTCTCCGGGCAGCTTGTTGCGTTTGACCAGACGCCACTTGGTCAGGGGAAAAAACCAGCGCCTTTGACTTACTGGCTTTTCGCGGCTGGAAAAAATCTTTTCAAAAAAGGCCAAAACCCGCTCTTCCCGGAAAACCGGGGGCGGTTCCCGGCTTGGGAACGGGTGGGCCGCGAGATATTTGCCGTAAAGATCTTCGTTTTGGTCCACATGCGCAATGTACTCGGCCAGGGAATCCCAGGAGCGGAAGTTTCGCGCATTGATGAAGGCCTGGGGATGGAAGTAGTCTTCCACGCGCGGATCACCCCAGTAAATGGGCACGGTTCCCGCCGCGAGGGCATCGTAAAGCTTTTCCGTGCACCAGCCCGGCCGTTCCTTGTTTTCAAAGGCGATGTGAAACTTGTACCCCGAAAGCAGGTCGATTTTGGGGTAATAGCCGTCCTCCGCCTTGATGCCGGTGTTGTTCAGGGCTTTGCCAAACGAGTCCACCTTCCGATACCGGCCCAGGGCTTGGAGAAACTCGCGCCGGTTTCGGACCGAGGAGTCGTCGTAACCGGCCAAAAAAGCACAGAAACGTCGGCGGAAAGGATTGCCCCCTTCCCGGGAACTCAGCAAGGGGTCCGGGCTTCGGCCAAAAGCAAAGATCGGCAGATGGAGGGCCCGGTCCCCGGGGAACCAGCAGGAATGGATGGTGTAATCACACTCCTTCCAGTTCGGCGGGTAAACCTCCTGGGAGTAAAATATTTTCGTGCAGTTATAGAGCCGGTGACGCTGGCCAATATGGGTGAAAATCAGAACATCCGGGGTGTCTTCCCGGATCACCTCATACTTTTTTTGCAGCAGCCCCAGGAAGTAATTTTCCACCTGAATCGGTGTGTCGATGAAATTAAGGCTAATTTTGGGCCGCGGGTTCATGCGGAGCTGGATTCGAGGCAAGCCTGCAGGTGTTGCCAGCCCGGGTCACCGAGCTTGAGATCCGCCTCGCGACACCTCCGGCCTTGGCGCCCGATCGGTTGGCAATCGATCCGCTCCCACCGAACCCCGCAAACTTCCGCCAGATGGCGGAAGTGGTTTCTTTCGTAACCGCCGGGAAACATCTCGATCAGTTTGCTCTGGGGCGGGCAAAAGACGATGTAAACAAACGCGGCCCCATGCACCCCGCAAACCAGGCGGCTGGTTTGGAAAATCTCCAGCTGCTCTTCCCACGTTTTTTCAGACATGACCACCCCGCCTGGTCGGATGGACGGAGGGAGGGAACTTAGTCTGGCTTCGTCCAGGAGACGGCGGTAGTGGGCATCCCTTCGGGAGACGTACGTCGATTGAGGCCAAGAGGAGCGCCGCGGCCGATTTCCAAACGTCTTTCGCAAAATCACGGCTGCCTCGGCTAGCCCCACGGAGACGGCGGGCAGGGTTTGGATCTTCTCCCGCGGGGGTCCGGTGAGGATCTTTTCTGGCCCGAGGCCCATCATCCGCAGGGATCCCGTTTGCATGGGGTTGGGATCGGGGTTGAGCAGAACCTGGAAATCGGAGGGCCAGCGGCAGAGCGCAAGTGGCACGATGGCATGCATCAACCAATGATAGGGGTTTTTCTCGCCTCCACATCGAAGATCAACAATGGCCCCGCTTTTCAGCCTGAGGCTTGGCAGCCGGCCGCCGGTTTTTCCCAAATTTCTTTTTACGGCAGAACAGATACGGGGCAGGCGGGCTTCCCGGACTCCCCGGAGCCCGAAGGCCACTTTGTGTCGTGGGTGGGGAAGTTTGAGTTTTGGATCCAGACAGATCCTTCGCCGCAGGCCCTCGGGAAATCCACACCACAGAACCGAAAAATCAGGTTGTTTGGATATCTCTTCCACCACGCCGCGAATCCCATGTAGCCGCCAGGCCAACCAAGGCCACCATCGGGGCTGGCCCAATCTGATTTCGTCGGCAAAACCGGGGCCGTGCTGGTGGCTGAGGATCGAGGTAGCCCACCCTTTTCGTGAAAAATGTCTTTGCCATTTTTGGAGCTTTTTCTCGGCTATGAGATCACGCCTCGAATAAAGGCAAAAAATGACCCGTGGCATTTTTATCGCTTTGAGACAGACAATGCTTTACACCCGAGCATGGTCAGGGGAGGCAGCACTCCAAAGCCTAAAGATGCAGACACGCTTAGCTCCGAATTGGATAACTCAGGGCTCGAAATTGGGGCAACACCCTGCGTTAGTGCTCAACGGCCGTGGCTCCATAAATTGCATGGCATGCCTTTGTTGGATGGGATGCACCATCTGCTGGATACCCTGTTCTAATCTGATTGTTGGACGCCAGGGGATTGTTTTTTTTAATTTTTGATTCGTAAAAAAGCTTTTTCTTACGTCCCAACTCTTGGCTGGAACAAATTCGATTTGCAAGGGTCGAGAAATTGCTTTTTCGACAGTCTTTACCACTTTGCGGATTTGGGTCGGCTTGCCAAAACAAACATTGTAGGTGCCCTGGACGCGGCAACGGACGACCAGCCGCAGGGCCTGGCAAAAATCTTTTACATGCAAAAAGTCTTTCGCCTGCCCCCCTTGGCCCCAGAGAAAAATCGGTCGAAGTGCAGTTCCGCTTTGAATGAGCTTGGGTATGATTCCCTGGGGTGTTTGGGTCGGGTGCAAGATTCCATAAAGATTCGAAATGCGGAGGATAACCCAAGGGATTCTGTGTTTTGCGGCATATTTTTGAATGATTTTCTCCGCAAGCATTTTTTGCTTCGCGTAGTCTCCTTGGGGGCGGCAGCGTGTTTTTTCAGATGCGGGGAGAGATCTGCTGGTTTCACCGTAAACCGCACAAGTGGAGGTAAAAATATATAGAGGCGGGTTTTTTCTGATTTTGGAGATTCTTCTTAAAAGGGTTTCAACCCATGAAAGACATCTCCCGTCTTTCTTTTGGGCAGATGCGGGTACATTGGTCCACGCCATATCAAGAACCGCATCAAATCCAGCCAAAATGCTCCCCTGAAGGCTGGAAAGCGGGGCTTTATTTGGACCACTTTTACGAGAAAAAATACTTACGCTTATGCCATCGGCACGAAGTATTTTTGCCACGGGTTGAGCCCATCGACCCCTGCCCCCGGTCATAGCGATCCGGCACGGCCGTGGGCTGTTTTCCCTGAAAAAGATGTTTAGATTTTTCAGAATGAATTTTTGCCGGGCCTGGCCTGGCAGGGTTTTGATTCGAACATCCCGCACTTAGAGCCGCGGAGCGCCAGCGGACAGGCTCTGGATTGTTTTTATGTATTTACCGTATTGGGAACGGCACCGCGAGGCGGAGTACATTGTTCGGGCGAAGGTGCAGGCCCTCTGGGACTCTTTCGCATATTGATCGGGTTTAAGTCCCGCGAGCCGGCGGAAAACGGGAAGGAGGGCTTCCACGGATATTTCTTTCAGGAGAATCCCGGTGTTTCCCAACTGGACCAGTTCGCTGACTCCACCGCGATCCAAGGCAAGGACTGGCCTGCCCTGAGCCAGACTCTCCTGAATAAGAAGCGGGAAATTGTCCAGCAAGGAAGGATGAAGGAGATAATCAAAGCGGTCATACAAGGAGCGGTACTCTTGAGGATCCTCCAGATGACCCAGAAAACTAATGCCGGGAACATGCTTCATTTTCTCGGGAGTTCCCCGCCCCAGGCAAAGGATATGGGAGTTGGTGGCTTCAAGGATTTTGTTCCCGACTAAACACTCCAGGGTGGGCAGGATGTTTTTTCTTTTATCCCCCAGAAAATCTGCCGCCATGAGATAAGTTACTTTTTTGGAATCTGTGCGTCGGCGGGGCTGGGAACAAAAATCCTCGGGCCAAAGGGGAACCGTCAGCTGCCCGCAGGAAACCCCGTAAAGTTCCTGACATAGGGATCCAAGCCAGGAGGAGCAGGCATTGATAAAAAGACGCCCTTGCCCAATCCATCGTGCGGCGGTTAAACCCTCCATACCGGCAAATCGGTTTGCCACCAGCGGACGCTCCCAGACATAGGAGTCCCCGACTCCGAGGTAATACATGTCATGCAGAGTCACCACTACTTGGTGCTTGACCAAGGTATGCTGAATCCATGCATCCGACCAGCCCCACTTGGCTGCGCCCGCCGTATTTTGGTACCAGATAAAATCAAAACTGTTTTGCCCGAGAAGTTTATCTAGATTCTTCTGGGCGAGAGATTCCCTCCACCTCACCCTGGTTTTTTTAGGCAGACAGGCTTGGAGAACACGGCCCAGTCCTCTCGGTTTGCCATTGAGAGTTTTGGATGGAACCCCGTCAAGGCAAGCCTCGTCACCGTGCACTGAAAAAGTCGTGTGACCTAATTCCTGGCAAAGCTTGCGCATGCGTAAAGCCGCTTTGGCCGCCCCTCCGCGGAATAAATGATCGTGGATGAAGAGAATTTTTATTCTAGGGCTTCTGGAGAGACGATTTGCCGAAAATCTTGTCCAAGGCTTTCTGCCACCAATGCCGCCACCCGGCCATAGCCTGATAATGGTTTCGAAACACCGACCGATCGAGGAGGTCGCTTTCGCTGCGGGAAAGGACCTTGCCGTGAAAGACTTCTCGAGATTCACCCCTTCGGACAGACAGCGGTTTGGATAGCTCGCGAGTATGCCGTGCGGTCCCGTCAAAACCGATATTGGTGACCAGGTTCACGGCCGGGGACAAGGCGCGACCTCCGTGACTCCAATGGGCCCAGATCCAAAAGTAGGCCCAACTGGACATTTTTTTCCCCGCCAGCTGCCCGGCCACCCGGGACCAATAATCATGCTCGGGTTTGGGAAAGCGCTGGCGATCAAGAATCTTCCGGAGAGCCCCCGGGGAGATGGCCCCGCGGTATCTTCGCCAGGCGCGTGCCCAGGTTGCCCAGCCCCAGCAGTGGGGGTAGCGGGAAAGGTAGGCCCGACCGGGGATAGGCACACCCAGCTCGACAAAACAGCTTCCGGAAATACTCATGATCATCGAATCCCGGCGGTGCTTTTTCAGGTTTACTTCACAAAAAGAGAAGAATGCGGGGGAAGCCACGCAATCATCTTCCAGAACAATCGCTTCGGACACTCGGCGGAAGACATGGGCGAGGCCTTGCTCCACGCTGGTTTTAAGCCCCTTGTTTTGTGAGGAAAAATGGAGGGAAATTTGGCAGGGCCACTTTACGCTTTGCTCGACCAACCGGCGGGCTCTGCGGCATTCCTGCTCCTCCTTACCATTGCCTCTTTGCCACCCATCGGCGAAAACAAAAAGCCGGGAAGGGCGGTACTTTCGGATGGCCCCCAGCACCTGTCGCAGATGCCAGGTCCTGCGGTGGATAAAAAGGGCCACGGGAACCTTGGTTCGGGATGCGGAATTTTCGCCTTTAGGAAAAGGTATCACGTCTTTAGGATAATGAGATGGGCATTGTTCATGGGGGACCACCGCGCGAGTTGGCTGTGCAGATGCACAACGCCAGACCTTTTGCTGCCTTTGTGGAAACCGGCACTTTAAAGGGAAACACCACCCGCTGGGCTTCGGGCGTTTTCCCCCAAGTCCACACCGTGGAAAAGTTTCGTCAGAATTTTGAGGAATCCTCTTCCTTTCTGGCCGATCGTCCCAATGTCACCTGCCATCTGGGAGATTCCGCCGCTGCCCTGCCGGGCATCGTGGCGAAGTTTAAGCACGAGCCGTTGTTTTTTTGGCTGGACGCCCATTTTTGCGGAACTGGTTCAGCCGGGGAGATCGGGCAATGCCCACTTCTTCAGGAGTTGGATGCCCTGCGGGAACGGCCCGGGGATGTGGTCCTCATTGACGACGCCAGGTTGTTTCTCTCCGCCCCCCCGCCTCCCAACAAACCCGAGGAGTGGCCCGGTATCCGGGAGATTTGGGAGCATTTTCGTTCCTGGCCAAGCCCCCGTTTTCTGCAGGTGATTGACGACATTATTTTCGTGGTCCCGGAAAAAGGACCGTGGAAGGAGGTTCTGCTTCGTTTTACCCTCAGCCGGGCGGACGCTTTTTGGCACCACTACGGCTGGATTTCCAAAAAAAAGACTTGGAAGGAGAAGGCCCGTGAGAAGTTGCCTGATTGGATGCACCGTATTCTGATCCGGCACTGAAAGCTTACCGGAGGCAAAAGAAAAGACAGTTACTCGGGCGATGAAGTATTAATGAATGCACTCCCGGGACAACCGCCTCGTTACGGCAGAGAGTATCTTGATTGGCAAACGCCCATCGGGAAATTCGGGGGATGGGCTAACCGGATTAAATTTGAAGCATGGCTTAGCCCCGATTTGGATGTTTTGGATTTTGGCTGTGGAGGCGGCTGGCTCTTGGCCAATCTCCCGGGCCGCCGAAAGCTTGGCGTGGAGGTCAACCCGGAGGCTCGCCACACGGCGGAATCTCTCGGGGTTCCCACCGCCGCCGATCTCGCTGAGGTTTCCAGGGAATCGTTTGACCGGGTGATTTCCAACAATGCCTTGGAACATGTGCAGAATCCCTTTCCCGTCTTGGGTCAACTTCTTGAAAAACTACGACCGGGGGGCCTGCTGATTCTGGTGGTTCCCTGCGAAACCATCCGGATCCGGTTTCGCCCAAGAGACATCAACCACCACCTCTTTAGCTGGAGCCCCCAAGCCATCGCCAATCTGGCCCAAGATGCCGGCTTTCAGGTTCTTTCTTGTGAGCCCTTTATCCATAAATGGCCTCCGCGTTTTCAGATGTGGGCCAAGCTACTGGGACCGTCCCTCTTTCATCTCCTGTGCCGGTGCTATGGCCGGTGGGAAACCTCGTGGACCCAGGTGCGCTTGGTCGGGCAAAGACCGACCCAACCAAATCCATGAGTCTGTTCCCTTGGCGAAAAGCAACGAGCCGTTTGCTTTCCGGGACGGAACTAAAAAAGATTCTCAAGCGGCCCAGGCACCAGTCTTTTTCCACGGCCTTGGCCGGACATCCGTTCCAGGCGGTGGATTCCCTCTCTTTTTATTGGAGCTACCGGGAAATTTTTGAACAAAACATCTACCGCTTCCCCGATTCCCCAACCCCACCACGCATCCTGGATTGTGGCGCCAATTTGGGTCTGGCCTCACTTTATTTTCTTCATACCTACCCCTCCTGCCGGCTAACCGCCCTCGAACCGGATCCGGAGATTTTTAAAATTCTGGAGACCAACCTTCGGCCCCATCGGAATTCAGAAACCACCCTGCTCAATGTTGCCTTAACCGGCCAACCGGGAGTTTATGACTTTCACCAACACCGGGGGGATTCCGGGCGGTTGGGACACCCACTGCAAAATTCCCCCGCCACCACCAAGGTCAAGGGCGTGCCCTTGGACGAGCTGCTCGCGGAGCCTGTGGACTTTTTGAAAATCGACATTGAAGGGGCGGAGGTGGCCGTGCTCAACAACACTCGGCGTCTGCGTCAGGCTCGGTATGTTTTCGTCGAATATCACTCCTTTCAAGGCCATCCCCAGCAACTGGATCGGGTTCTCGGCCATTTGTCCAAGGAGGGTTTTCGCTATTGGATTCAAAACCACTTTACCCCGAAAGATCTTTGGGCTTTTAGCGAAACCGTCGAAGGGATGGACGCTCAACTCAACATCTTTGCCCGCCGCGAAAATCCCTCCTGAAAGGGCCCATGGCTAATCGTCCGACGAAGAAAACACTTCCCTCCCGTGCAAGGGCCGGCAAGAACGGCTCGAGAGCTCGCCAATTTTTGTTAACCTGAGAAATGCCCGCGACCTTCATTCTTGCCGATCACACCGGCCGCCTGGGAAATAAACTTATTCTTTTCGCCCATGTGATCGCTGCGGCTGAGGAGTACGGTTGTCGGGTCATCAACCTGAGCATTCTGCCGGCCGCTCACTACTTCGAAGGCCTGCATCTCAATCCGCTGGGCTCTTATCCAAAACGGTTCTTCCCTTTTGATCTCCGCTGGCTTTTTCGATCTATCCGGAAACCTGTTCAAGACTGGGTCCGCGACCGGCGTGGAAAAGCTCCGATCCGGAACCGGTGGCTCAGCCTTCTCGACATGGAAAACCAGCCAATGTGCCGGATGGATACCCCGGAGTTCGCCGCCCTGACCCGCCGATCCAGGTGGATCATTCTCTGGGGTTATCCCTACCGATGCCCCGATCTGGTGAAAAAACATGGCGAAAAAATCAGGGAGTTTTTCCGCATCCGCCCACAAGTTGCCCCCACCGCGTCCAAGGAATTCACTTCGGCTGAGGATTCCGGAAAACAGACCGTCGCGATTCACATCCGCCAAGGAGACTTTCGGGATTGGAATGGGGGAAAATACTACTTTTCCCCCCAAGCGACATCGCAGGCTCTTCGTTCTGCAGGCTGGAACCTTCAGGATTCCCGGTTTCGATCCTGGGTCTGCTCAGACGAATCCGTGCCCGAAAATATCTTCCCGGCAGATGCCACCTTGGGAGTTCCACGGAAGCTGGGGGAAGATCTTTTCATCATGAGCCGGTGCCGGCGACTGGTGAGCGGGTGGAGTACCTTGGCTTATTTTTGCTCTTTTCTTGGTAAAAATGAGTTTTACCGGATTTCTTTAGACCAAAAAAAGGCCGAGCGACTGGATCCGAGTTCCCTGGCGGAAATATGAATCTCAAAGACTTGAGGCGGCAAATTTTGCGTTGGGCTATGGGATGGCCGGGCGATTCCACGAGCTGGGGTCCGCCCCGCCTGCCCCCGGCAAAAATGGTTGAGGTGGCCCGTGAATCGAAAACGGAAATTCCTGAGCTGATTCCCGTCCACCCGGCGGGAAAGATTTTCCGCAAGAAGGCTGCGGCTCCCTTTCGTTGCAAACCTCATCCCGCTTTCGATATTCCGGAGGCCTCCCAAACCCCCACATTTCTTGCGAGGATTCCCCGCGGCCGGGTGGTCGGTCCCACGGTGGCGGTTCTCACTTCAGCCGACCGGATGCTTTCAGATGTTTCCGTAGATTGGGGTCATCCTGGGATGGAGCATTTTGCTTGCCGTCGCTTTCGTCTTCCGCGATGCCGGGATTTTGCAGGCTCGGCACTGGTTTTGGCCTGCACGGGATCGGACACCTTTTTTCACTGGATGACCGACGCCCTGCCACGTCTGGCCATTGCCGCTCACGCCCAAGGGGCGGGATGGAGGCCAGACTGGTGGATTGTCAGCGACAGCGAAAAGCGCTTCGTGCGCGAAAGTCTGGAGCCTTTTGGAATTCCGCCAACTCGGGTCATTTCTCTTTCCCGGGAACCCCATGTGCGCTTTGAACAGCTTTATGTGCCTTCCCTACCCTGCGAGTCATCAAGCGGTGACCCTTCTCCTTGGGTTGCCGAATTTCTCCGCTCAGCTTTTCAGGCATGGGCAGAAGATACAAAGTCGGAAACCTCGTCTTGCATCTGGATCGACCGTGGTGGGGATGCTTCGCGCACTTATCCTTTGCCCCCTGCGCAACGCCGAATTTTACGGCAGCTTGGAATTCAGGTCATGCAGCCGGAGACCATGAGTTTCCGCGACCAGGTCCGACTGTTTTCGGGCGCGAGGATTGGCATCGGGCCCCATGGAGCGGGCTTTGCCAATTTTCTCTTCAGTAACCGCCCCCTCCTTTTGGAAATTTTTCCCTCAAACCGGGTCAATGCCTGTTACTACTCCCTGAGCCGTCTAGTGGATGCGCGTTACCATTATCACATTGAGACGAGCACTGCTTTACTGGCGTCCCCCCCGCAGGAGATTTTTGAGGAGCTTTCCGCCTGGATCAAAAGCTGAAAGAGCCTCTTCTCGGCTTTGGTCTCGGTGGCCCGCCACGTCCCCGTAGGAGGCAGCCCGGGAGGAAGGGTAAGAAAGATTCTTCGATTCCCGCTGGCAAGATAAGGCTGACCACGGAACACTCCCCAATCGAGAACTTCGCCAGACGGGCGTTTTGCGTGAAAGACTAGGTAAAAAAGAATGTTGGCGGTTCCGGTGATCAGAGCCCGCCACTCGCTGGGCCTATTCTGTTTGCGGTTATGCCAATGGCGGCGACGATTGATTGTATAAATATTTTGGCCCTTAAGAATTGCATCCCGGATCATCCAGCCGTTGCGAGGAGAGCGATATTCGGGAAGCGGGCTTTCCATGGGTCTGGGAAAAAGATCAAATAAAGGCACGGAGTTTTGAAGGCAAAATAGGTTCCACCATCGGTACGCTTTGAGGATGTTTTCCCAGCTGGACTTCGCCGAAAGAAGTTCAACAAGTCTTTGAAAATATTTTTGGGGCCTTGTTTCAATCACATTAAAAGTCTCATGAATATCTCCTGAGATGCCCTCAGTGCAGGCCAGCACTGGGATGCCCAAACGGGCGGCCTCTAAACCGATCGTGCTCCAAGTGGTTAGAATAAGATCCGCATCCATCATTAAGGCGTAGCTGGATGACGGATCTTCCGGCCAGATCACCCGGAAATTTGGCGGAGGTTTGCCGATTTTTTTCTCAAGGATTCCCAGATGATAGGATTGTCTTTGCAGTCTTTTATCAAATCCCTCCCTTGGATGAATACGCACAGAAAACATGAGGTTTGGATTTTTTTCCGCAAAACACATTAGTCCGCGGATCCAGCGATGGTGAATGTTTTTCCCCTGAATCCCGAAAGCGGATTTGATTTTCGGTTTCCGGAGGCCCAAACCCGGAAACATTTCAAACCCACCAAAAAACTCGTCTGGGCTGCTCGTGAATGCCACCACATGCCGGAGATTCGTAGAAACGCTTGCTTTTTTTACGGGTAAAGGAGCTGAATAGATATGGGATCCGACTCCTTGAAAACGGGTGATTAGGTCATCTGAAATATCCAGAATTTCTTCCGGAAAAACCGGCAGATTTTTCCATTGGGACCAGTAGCCGGCTATTTTTCGATGATTTTTGGCCGAGCTTTGTTGATAAATTAGGCAACGACGCCGATCGATGTTCTGGTGACTGGGATGGGCAATCAAATAGGCTTTTTTTTTCAGTTTTTCGGCCGCCAAAGCAGCTCCCAGATGAATTGAGTAATCGCCGTAGTAAATCACCCCGAGAAAACTTTTATTTTTTAGTATTTCCTTGCACATGAGATAACTTTTTTGGGCGTTTTGGATCAGCTCCATCCAAGCATTTTTCAGTTCCTGGTCCTGATTCTCAAATTTGATTTTCTTCAAGGAGCAAGCCGCCTCAAAGGCTGTTAAGCTCCCGATTTTGACGTTGTCCACCATGTAGTTGCGAAGGAGCCGGATCGATGCTTGGGATAAATTGGGAACCGGGAACCGGTCGTAATCCCGAAGATTGATTCGCGGGAGCCGGTATTTTTGATAGACGAGATCAGACTCTTTTTCACATTGGTGGCAGGTCCTTAGCCTATCTTGCCGGCTGGATTGATAAGGCATCTGCTTGGCGGCCAGCACCGGACATCGGGTAAAGTTACCCGTACACTTCACCGCGATAACTTCGCAGCCAAAATCCTGAAGAATTTTGCCAACCGTGACGGCTAAATGATAGTGAGGGCTCAGGCCCGCCTCCGGCGCAAACATCAGGAAGCTGTTGGGAGAATTGGGGGAAAAGGATTTTTGACGACGATGGCGTACATGACAGTACCAACGGTCAAGCTTCTTGAGAATTCGGGAGATCTCTTTCAAGACGGATACAAGGGCCACGTCTCGAATTGGCCACGGGCAATCATCATGACGTCCCTTTCCACCAAGAGATAATCCTGAGTGCCTGCTTTGACTTTTTCCTTTATTCTTCGTTCGGTCATCTTTTCACGGTGAAATTCCTTGATTTCCCGAGAAAAGGGCAACCCTCCGGGCTGCAAATAGCGCACCGCCCCCTCGTGATCCCGGGCGGTGATTACCTCGCCCCGGTTGTAGACACTAGGGGAAAAGGGAACATCCAAGACACCCTTGGCAAAGGACTTGATGATGCCGTGGACGAGATTCCCGCCCCCCTGATGTAAAACCTCCTCGAAAAGCTGCTCGACTTCTAAACGGATCATTCTTTTTTCCACTTCGACCCCTGCCCGGGGGAGCAGGGTGGCGGAGGCCGCCGCTAATCCTTGGAGGCTGAGGTGAATTCCAGCCACATTGTCAGTCAGGCTTGGGATTTTAATCGCCTCCACCGGTGTCTTGGTCAACATGCGGGTGGCTCGCGCCAGCCCGGCCGTGGTCGACGAGTTTTTAATAAGAGTTTCTGCCTGGGACTGTTCCGGGGGAAAGGCCGCCATGTATTGATGATAAATGGTGTTGATTTGAACCTTCTTGTGCCCGAGGCGCTGCAGAATTTCCTCGATGATCTCTTTTAGGCATTCAATCGCAGCAACATCCTGGTAACGATTGCCTTGTTCAGCATAACCGACACTCAGGCATTTCACCCCCTGCTGCACCGCCAAAATGGACTGAAGAAGATTGATGATAATGGCCATGGACGGGGGAATCAAAGTGGCCGTGAGCACTCCGAAAAATTCTCGGTCAATCAGAATGCCGTACTCGTCGAAATAGTATCCCGCCAAGCGATCAACATATTGCCAGTTCCTGACGGCCTCGGAGATCGGGTAGTTTTTATAATAGGGAATATTGTAACAAATAGCCCCTCCCTCAAATGCCGTAACCCCCCCCGCCAGGGAGATTTCCGCCAAAAGCCGCGGGTCCCGTGTGCTGTGGCGGGTTTGCAAAGGAACTTTGGAGGTTTGAATGATTTTACGGAGGGAACCGACCCCGTGGTTAATCACCGGGAATCCGTTGAGGATATCATTGGCCACCAAGGGAGGCTCCTTGAGGATTTCCTCCACTGCTGGGTAATTGTTGTTTCGTGTGAAGGAATCAACTTGGTAAGAAAGCGTTCCGGCTCCGGCGGCACGGAAAGCCCGAAATAGGCCGATTTGCTTTTCCACGGTGGCCACACCCGAGCGCGGCTGAACGAGAGTGGAAATTTCCTTTCGTTGAACCTGCTGCTGTTTTTCACAAAAATTGGGCTGCGATCCCAAAAAACGAGCATTCTCCTCCAGATCCCGCGCCGCCTGGCCGGTGCGCCAATGGGCCAGGATATCGCGCCGGGAGCGCAGGAATCTATCCCGAGGGATCTTTTCCTCAAACCAGCCGGACCCCCGGTCGTGAAACCCCGGTGACAAGTCCTCTAAAATCTGTGGGTTGGTTTTCAGGCCGTCTTTCTTGTGCAGATCCTTTTTGAGCACCTGCAAGACGGTTTCGATATCCACGAATTTTACGAACACCCGATGAAAGCCCATTTCGAGAAACCTCTTCTCGGCACCCAAGTTATCGCCAATCACCAAGTTTCCCCCCAAATACCAAAGGGTCTTGCGATTTCTTTGGGCGTGGTACTTTTCCGCAAAATTGGTCAAATACTGGAACGCATGGCCATCCATGTTGGAAATCAGGACAGCATCGACAAGGTCCGCGTATTGATAAAAGTCGTCGATCTTGTTCTGGATACCCAAAAACACCACTTCGAAACCATTATGTGTCAGGGCTTGCCGGAGAATATTTAACCCCACCGAATGGGAGTCCCCCCCGATTCCGCCCAAAAGGATACGATGGTGCTTTATTTCCGGCACGTGATCGCCAGCCAAACGCTTTTTCTTTGCGGATGCAAAATTCTGGATTCGGAGCTAGTTTTTGCGATTTCGAGAAGTTTGAACTGGTTGAACAGACTCCGCAGAGACCGTTCGGTGGCGAAGTGGAGAATCCCCGCTTGCTGGAGCCGGCCCTGGAAGGCGGTGTAGTCGCCTTGGCCCAAGTTTTTGGCGCCCCGTCGGTTGAAATCAGATACGTGAAAGTACTGGCTATATAAGATTCCGCCCGGGCGGAGCACCTGATGAAGCTTTGCAAGAATCACGCCGATTTCTCGCCGCCGGTTACAGACCAACGCGCCTCGGTCCAGAATACAGTCAAAGAAGTTTTCTGGGTAAGGCATATTTTCAAAAAGGCCCTGAATCACGGAACGAGTTGAGAATCCTTCGCTACGAAGCCTCTTTTTTGCGAGCCGAATGGCCATGGAGGAGCCATCGATTCCGTGATAGTCGAAACCTTCCTGAGCCAGAAACATAAGGTGATGCCCGCCGCCGCATCCCAAATCCAGGATTCTGATTTTTTTTCTTCGCTTGGCTCCGCCGAAGTAATTAAAAACCAGGGAAACGATGTCGGTAAAAGGATATTTATTCTTCCAGCCGTGGTAATAACGCTGATTCCATTGGTTCACAGGGGGGCCTCCATTCGGATGAGAAAGTAGGGTTCCGACCGGACTTTGTCGAAGACCAAGTCCCCGATGGTCAGGGCAGGCATGCACCAGTGAGGCTTAAACCCACAGAATGCCTTTCGACATTCGGAATGGCTGGCCAGAATTTCGCCCATCGGTTTGCGGTCGGTTGAAAATTTTATATCCAGATTCCGGGCAAAATGAACTGCCTCGTCAGCGAATCGCTTTTGGTCCTTAAGGGTTTCGCCCGTAAAGGTTTTATCATATCGGTATCCCACATTGATTAGTTTTTCCAAATGCATAAACAGGCTAAGCGCAGTGAAATCAACCCCCAGAAATAACATCTTGAAGTTTTTTAGGTAAATTTTGTGATAAATTGAATTTTCACCAAAGCTATGCTTGCTGTTCCTTGTCATTAGCGAGCGCGCCTCCGGGCCTAGACATACCATGGAGAAGTTGGGATCGAGACTGCGCTCGCAGCCCGGAAAATCTCTGGCCAGATCAGCCAAAACCCCGACCGCGGAGCGGGAATGATGCCAATCAAAAACCCGGTTTTCGCAGTAACTATAGGTAAAGGAGGGGAAAATTATATTTCCTGAATCACCCACCGCACTGATCAAGGATTGGATGACTCCGGAGCCACCGCCTTCAATTAGACCCAAAGAGGGCAAAAAACTATGACAGAGGATGCCGTCTCCCTTACAAATTCCCAACTCCATCCATAGTTTGGAAAGGTCGTTCGTGCTAGTTTTTACCATCAGCCTTGGCCTTGAGATGCGGGTAGTTGATTTTTCCGGAGCTCGTTGTCGGCATTTTTTTGAAGAATAGGATTTTCGCTGGAACAGAGTAGTTCGGCAGTTTCTTGCGCAGATGTTCGCGGAATTCGTCTGTTTTTTTCTCCTCCCCGTCAAAACGGCTGTAAGCCAGGCAAACTCGCTGGCCGGCCAGCGGATCCGGCATGCCGAAGGCCGCGGCGTGGGAGACTCCGCGGAAAGACAAGGCTACCTGCTCGACCTCCGTGGGGCTTATCCGGAAGCCGTAAGACTTGATTTGGGAGTCAATTCTTCCGTGAAAATATATGAAGCCCTCTTTATCCCGGGAAACGAGATCCCCGGATCGAACTACCCGCTCCTTGAGCGTCCCGGGGCCTGCCGTCTCCATTTCAATAAACTTTTCTCTGTTCAGTTCGGAGTTGTTTAAATATCCGTGAGTGATGAAGGCTCCGCGGTGCAGCAACTCGCCTCTTTCACCGGCACGGCACTCCTCCCCGTTTTCATTTCGGATCAGGATTTCGACTTCTGGAACCGCTTTCCCGATCGAGCCGATTTTTTTCAAAACCAATTCTGCCGGCAAGTAAGTCGAGCGGAAGGATTCCGTCAACCCATACATGATGATCACCTTCGCTTGGGGAAAGAACTTCGTCAGGGCCAGCAGAAGTTTTTTGCCATGCGGCCCTCCGGCGGTGGTGATGTACCGGAGGGTCCGGATGGATTGGCCTGCTTTTGGATGAGTCAGTTTTGGGTTGAAAAAATTGGGCCAGAAAGAAGGTACGGCAGCCAAGCCTGTCACCTTGGCTTGGCGCGCAACACGGATCAGGTCATGGGGAGTAACAAAATTATGCATCACAATCGTGGCGCCTTGGCTGATCACGCTCATCAGTTGATTTAGGCCGTAATCAAAACTGAAAGGTAAGATGCTTAAGATTACATCCTTTTTTGTGATATTTAGGTACCCACTCACGATCCGGGCACCATCCAAAAGGGTCCGATGCGGAATGACCACGCCCTTCGCCAAGCCGGTGGACCCGGAGGTGTATATGATATTGGCAACATCCGTGGGAATGTTGCGGCAAACCATGCTGCGCACGTCATTTCGCCCCCCGCGGGCGCGGGGAGAACCGAAAGAGCCCCACTCGTCCAACTCGAAAATCTGCACAGAGCGGTCGTGCAAGGTGCCTTCAATCCTTTGGATCCAAGATTTCTCTCCTATTAAAAACCTGGCTCCGGAATCTGCAATCTGATGCTTAATGCCTTCCGGGGGAGTGGCCACGTGCAGAATTTGGAAAGCGGCATCATTCAGGGCTGCGGCGAAAATTGCAACGATGTGCATCGGACTGTGAATTCCGTAAATTCCAACCACCTCACCCCGGCAAACACCAGCACCCCGCAGGTGGGCGGCCAATTCCGCGACCTTTTGAGCGAGTTGCTGATAAGAAATCTTCCGGCTTTTATAAATCACGGCCGCCTTCCGCCCGTGCGTCTTGACAGCACGCAGGAACAGCTCGCCGATATTTTTCATGAGGTTTTGGCCTGTAGGATTTTTGTGATTTTCTCCAAGGTTTCGAAATTTTCGATGCTCACATCCTCGGGCTCTAGCTTGACGCCAAAGACAGCCTCCAGCTCGCAGAGCAGCGCCACAAGATTTAGCGAGTCGATGACCTTAAGATCCGTGATGCTTTTCCCATTTTGGATCTCGCGGAGGGTCTGCTTGGTGATCTGCGGGGCGACCCTTTTGAGAATTTTACAGATTTCTTTTTTAAAATTTTGTGGATTTGTTTTCATGATGTCCGCTGAAAAACTTAGGAAAAAAGCTGGTTCTGTCGATTTTTTTGGGGCGCCCGACTGCTAGGGCGAGTGCCGGCCAGCCGCCGCAAGGAGTTTCGCGGCATGGAGAATGCGCAGGATTTTGGCACACTTTAAGGCCGGAATTCGGCATCGCTCCGCGATCTCAACACACGATGCGGAACCATCCGCGAACGCAATTACATTCGAAAGGCTTTCGATCGCCCCAACCGTGTCCTTGGTCCCCAAATCAGGATAAAGATTCCTTTTTCCCAAATTTGGCTCCCCAATCGTTTTAATCCTCCAGCACAAGTTTTCATCCGCCAGCCCTAGAAGTTTTTTGTACAAATGGTATGCCTCTCCTAAGGCCTTCGGCCTGATGAAAGAAAGGTTGTCCAAGCTGGTATGGTATTCAGGGTAAGCGCCGTATTTGGACCGCATCACCGACGCCACCGGTAAATCCACCCCCGGAAAACACCATTGCCTTTCATCGCTTCCCCTTTTTAGAAAACTCCAAATGCGGTAAGGCTTTTTATTCTCTTCAAGGATTTTCCTGGAAATTTTGTCCGCTTGGGTATCACCCTGACGGGAAGGCAAAAAACTGAAAGGCCCTGGGTCGCCTACACAGGCCAATTGCCAACCTGCCACGATGTGCTTCTTCATGGCCTTAAGATTTCGTGAAAGATAGGCAATGGCACCAATGGTTTCAGGCACCCAAATTAGCCGAAAGGAGTGATTCCTTCGGGGACAACTGCTCAACCACCTTGCCAAAGCCGTTAAAACCACCACACCGGAAATCTGGTCGTTAGCCATGGAAGGATGGCAAATGTAGGTCGATAGAAAAACCTCCTTGCGACTTTTCCCGGGAAGAAGCAATTCACCATACACCAGATTGCCGTTTTTTTTGGTGGCCCGGATGACCGCGTGGTACATTCCTGGTTTTAATTTTTTTCTTTGCTGGTGACTAAGGCAAAAGCCCCATCTTTTTTTGTAGTAAGTGGTCAGGTAGGGGATGGCCGTCGGCTGGCTTTTTCGCGAGTAAAGATGAGTTTGAAGTTCGTGAAGAGTCAGGCGTTGGTCAACAGGCTCGGAATAGGCCAATACGTGGAGGTTGTTTTTGCGAAAATCAATTATTTTTTTGCCGCGAGGATCCAAAATATAAGCATCCTGCACATTCCACTCAGGCGGGATCACCCAATCCATGCACCGAGTTCCGGATTTCAACGCCTTGACTTTCAGGCCAGGAACAATTGTTTGGATATACCGAAGGGTTTCTAAGTTGCCTTTGCCAGTAAGGCTGCGATGCAAGGGAAACAATCGCTTGGCCCAGGCGTATATCTCCTTTCCTGCTTCTGGTTGAAGGGTTTCACAGGTTTCCAATACTCCAGATGAAGAGAGTGGGGATTTCAGGGCTTTCATTTTAAGGGGGGATAACGGCAGACATCTCTGCCATCACCCCAAGTGTTCTTTTTGCAGGGGCGTGCCTTTCTTCAGATCGACCCTCGCTTTTTTGTCGAGGATCTCGTTGATAAGTTTTGCTGGTAGACCCAGGCCCGGACGGATACGCCGGAGGTTTTTAGAGGTTAGCTTCTCCCCTTTTTTTACATCCTCAACAATGTACAAGGACCGCCGAAATACCTTGCTACCTTCCTCCGATTTTTCTCTTTTAAACTCAGAACTTCCCAAGGCGGACCAAGTGTTTTTTGCATCTTCACATAGCCGTTTCAGTTCGGAAGGTTCCAATGAAAACTCGCAATCTGGCCCTTTGTCTGCACGACTTAAGGTAAAGTGCTTCTCAATCACGCAGGCCCCCAACGCCACGGATGCCACGGAGGCAGTAGTCCCCAAGGTATGGTCAGAAAGCCCCACCGGGAGTTTAAATCTTTCCGCCAACGCCGGAATTTGGCGAAGATGAGCTTGGTCCATCGGGGTCGGATAACTGCTGATGCAGTGAAGAAGAAT
>Ga0169931_10004710_pt1 | contig 21101 bp, 16 predicted proteins | sample Kivu_15m_20L_FD_129675 | JGI IMG/M metagenome (GOLD analysis project Ga0169931, IMG submission 129675) | Freshwater microbial communities from Lake Kivu, Western Province, Rwanda to study Microbial Dark Matter (Phase II) - Kivu_15m_20L... | ecosystem: Environmental > Aquatic > Freshwater > Lake... | reverse complement strand
CTCATTCGGGTTTGCGCATTAATAGCCGCTTCCGGATTCACTATTGGACGGGCATAATTGACCATGCGCATTTGGGCACGTGCCCCGGGAAGCGGGCCCGCAAAGCGATGCAAAACATCAGTCAATTGAGAAAAAACCATATTCGGGCGCAAGGTAAATGCTGGCTGAGGCGCCCCGTCACATTCTATCTTTACCCCCTTTCAAACTGCCATGCGCATACCGGTCCTAACCTCCGACCTGCATTTTCCCGAGCCCCTGAGGGGAATGGACGGTTTAGTGGCCATTGGAGGCGATCTCAGCACCAAACGCCTTTTGGCCGCTTATGAACAGGGGGTTTTCCCTTGGTTTAACCCCGAAGATCCTATTTGCTGGTGGAGCCCGGACCCGCGGTGTGTATTTATTCCGGGGGAAGTGAAAGTGTCAAAAAGTTTGCGTCAGCGCTTGCGGAAGACCGACTATCACGTAACCACTGATCGAGATTTTGAAGCGGTCATTCACCACTGTGCCAATGCCAAGGACAGGCAGAACGCCACCTGGATTTCAAGTCGAATGAAAAAAGCTTACTTGCTATTGTTCCAATCGGGTTACGCGCACTCATTCGAAGTGCGCAATGCAGAAGGACAACTGGTGGGCGGACTATATGGCGTTTCTATCGGGGCTGCCTTTTTTGGCGAGTCCATGTTTTCACTTCAGCCGGATGCTTCGAAATTGGCCTTGTTGGCTGTGGATGCATTTGCCAGACAAAACGACTTTTTGCTCATAGACGGGCAGTTGGAGAATGACTATCTTATCCAAATGGGCGCCCGAATGATGCCTCGTCCTACGTTTTTGGAAAAGCTGGGCTTGTCAAAAGAAAAGCCGACAATTGGGGGTCATTGGGATTTCACCTATCGCCATGCCGTCTAAAATCTGTCAATCATATGCAAGACTGCGCAGATACCACCTTACAGGCTTGCTGCCCAAAACGCCACAAACCTTAATAGTTATTGGCCCAAATGCCGGCTCCACTGACATACTCCTGGCAGCCGGTTTGTTCAGTAAAGCAGGCCTCCGGGTAGATTTCGTCATCCCCAAATCCTCCCTGTCTGTTACTGAACGCTTGTTATTCAAGCTTTTGAGCGTGCAGATTATAACTTCGATTGAGGCAACCCACATTCAGAAAAAAGATAGACAGAAACCGGGTAAAAGTCTTTGCTACGTTATTTCATCAGAAAGCTTGGCTACTATGGAAATCTCTACCCTTGAGGAACTTGGCACACAGGCCATCATGGTAGCCGGAATAGATAGAAAAAAGAGAAGAATCAAGTTGCACACTCCTTTTGTCGCATCAGGCCACTCGGAAAGAGATTTGCTTTTTATTACCGACTCCCTTTCAGCCCTTCAAAGAATTTAAGCACAGCGCGCTGAGCATAATGGCTTTAGATCCTTTCAGCGGGTGTTAAAAACATGTAGATTAAATGTGAAATGATTTGGCACGGTCATTTTTGGCTTCGTCCTAATTTCGAAACGCGTCAATGGCGCAGCCTCCCAAAACGATTTTTCTCCATAATACCTTCGACCATGATGGACAGATATGATTACCTCATCCTCGATATTATTCAAACCTATAAAAGGACAAATGCCGAAAACATCAGACTGGGGGCTCTGGAGGAGGTTTTTTGGAAAAAGATTGAAAACGACAGAGCCCTTAATATCGGCCACGCTAAGATTGGCGAGCGCGTGGCTCGTCTGTACTTGGATGGGTATATCCATAACAAAAACGGCTATATACTGACGCGCAGGGGGAAAGAAGAATTGAGCTTCGAATACGTTTGACACAAAGCCTACGTTTGGCTTTTATGAAAGCGATATTCTTGGCCCTGTGGCTTGCTTTGCCGTCCCTTGTCAAAGCCCAAACAGGCAAAGTGTTTCCTACATTGACAGGTGAAACTCCAAATGGCAAGACCGTCACAATTCCGGCTGATACAAAGGGAAAAGTAACTATCCTGGGGGTTGCATATGCCAAGAAAGCAGAAGAAACCCTCAATACGTGGTACACTCCGTTTTATGATAAGTTCGTTTTGAAACGCGGCATATTTGACAAAAACTACGATGTCAATCTCTACTTCGTGCCTATGTTTTCAGGCCTGAAGCAAGTAACTTATGATGCTCATCTCAAGGAATTGAAAGACAGCAAGCGGACAGACCTTTTTCCGCACTTGCTCTTTTACAAGGGAGAAATCGACAGCTATGTCTCCGCCCTGGAAATGTCAGACAAGAACCATCCTTATTTTTTCATCCTCGATGCAGACGGAAAAATCCGTTACTCCACTTTTGGACTATTCACAGAGCAGAAAATGGAAAAAATCGAGGAGATTCTTGACGAGACTTGGTGAGTAAAATCAGGACTCAGAGACAAGGTCGGAGCGCCACATATAGAGTCCGTACATAGCCACCGCCACCATGCCCACAGCAGGAACAACAAATGAGGCTCCAATGCCCGCGCCCTCGATTAAATCTGCTTGAACAGGAGGCAATACAGCACCTCCAACGATGGCCAATACCAACAATGACGACCCCTGAGATGTCATTTTACCCAACCCTGATATGGCCAAAGAAAAAATGTTGGACCATCCAATGCTAAAAAACAAGCCACTTCCGATAATCAACCACTTTGCGTCAGCCACTATACCCGTTGCCACGAAGGCAAAAAAACAGGCATTCACTGCCGAAAAAATGACCAATGTCCGAGCGGGTTTTCCTCGCCCTGATATAAATGCCATCAGCATCAAACCAATCATTAGACCATAAGGAGCAAACTCGGAAATTGGCTTGGGCGAAAAAGAAAAACCATCGGGCTGTTTGGAAATAGAGGTAACCACATATATCAAGGTGGGCACCGCCAGGGCATACAGCGCAGAATAGCCCAATCGCAAGGCCATTCCATTGCTGCTGAAAGCCGAGGCCCCAACCAATCGACCAATCATCAATCCTCCCCAGAAATAAGAAAGCATATAACTGGCACTGCCTTCATCCATTTTTCCACCATCCGTAGATTTCAAAAACTCGACAATCCATGTGCCCACCGAAACCTCCGCTCCCACATAGAAGAAAATGGCCAACACCCCCAAGACCAAAGCAGGTTTATTTAAAACTCCAAATCCCTTCATGTCCGTTGCATCATTTCTGAAAGATGGCATACCGGAAAACCAAGTTAGAATTGACAATAAAAAAAAGACACTACCATATAGCAAATAAGTCTGTGATACAGAAAGCGCAGTAGGGTTGCCATCAGAAAAAACCACGTAGATGAGCAGAAACCCCACCAACGGCCCCAGTGTAGTGCCTAAAGAGTTGAGGCCTTGGGCCAAATTGAGCCTGCTGCCGGCCGTATCGGGATTACCCAAAATGGCAGCGTAAGGGTTGGCGCAAATCTGGAGAATGGAAACACCGGTGGCAAGCACGAATAGGGCGAGCAGAAAAGCAATGTAAGATTCGGCCATAGCAGCAGGATAGAACATTATGCATCCCAATCCGCAAACCAGCAGCCCAATCACCATTCCTCGGTTGTAACCAATGCGATTGACCGGGTCTCGACCGGTGAGTGAAGAGTATAAATAGTAGATAAGTGAAATAACGAAAAACGCCCCAAAGAAGGCTTGCTGAACTAACGACCTCTGAAAATGAGAAAGTTCAAAAATGCGTTTGAAACTATTGACCAGTATATCATTGGTCACTGTGATGAATCCCCACATGAAAAACAACAAAGTGAGAAGCGCAAAAGCAGAGCGGTGTTTGTTCATGAGATGAAGTTTGGTGCGAAGGAAAACAAAAAGGGAGACGTTCTGTCTCCCTTTTCCTTTCGATTTTCTACTTAGATTTACCTGAGAACGTTGATGTGTCCGTGTTTTGTGATTCTCTTTCCGTCAGTTCCTTTATAAACCACTTTATAGGGATAAACACCATCGGGAATGAAATAGTCACCATTTTGGTGATTGCCCGTCCATCCTTTTTCAATGTTATCACTGTAGAATACACGCTCACCCCATCGGTCAAACACAGAAAGTTCAAACTCCACGACACCCTGACCAACAATGAGATAAACGTCATTCAAACCATCTCCGTCAGGAGTGAATGCATTTGGCATAAACACATCCAAAGGCGCGTTCATAATAAGCGTATGAATCGCAGAGCAATTATTCTCGTTAGTCACTTGAAGTGAAGCGATGTATGTCTGCAAGTTCGGATAAACGTGATAAGGGTCTTCAGTGTTTGAATCTTCGTTATCTCCAAAAGTCCAGTAGAAATTGCAATTGTCACAATCTCCCCAAGCTTCGCCATCGAATTGAACCTCGTACGAAGACAAATAATTGTAGGTGAAAGAGGCGCCAACACTTTCGACCAGAACATCGATATCCTCTGAACCGATCCTGCCACAGATATCCATTGCAATCACAGAGAAATTGGTAGCCTCACCCGGCAAAACAAATTGTTGCGCCCCGAACAACTCCAATTCAGGCCAATAGTAAGTGAATCCACCTTCACCGCCCTCAGCAAACGCATCCAACACCAAACCTTGACCCAAACAAAGCAGGGTATCATTGGTCAATGTCAATTCAATAGGCACATCAGGGATATTGATAATGACCGAGTGAAACTCTTGACCACCACACTCATCGGTAACGGTGAATAAAAGCGGAGTAGTGATGTAGGTCTGATAGCTGGTGATTTGAGTCTCGGTCAAAACAATAGCGGGATCTGCCCATTCGAAAGACAAAACGCCATCACCACCGGTCACAATTGGAGCAAGCTGGGTGTGATCAATACACGATGCATTAATCTCGTCAGCCATTTCAATCAAAATAGGCGTATTGATAAGCTCAATGGTCAATTGATCTTCCGAAGAATCCCCACAGGCGTCTGTTACGGTCACAATTACTTGAACTGTCTCAGTTGGCTGGTAAGAAAATGAGGTGGTATTGCTGATGGTTTGTCCATTCACCTGCCACTGGTAAGTATAGTTGGGAATTCCATCGAATACTATCAACTCTCTGTTGACCACATCCAAACAAGTTGCTTGAGCATCATTCCCCGCTTCAAAAACAGGAGGATATGGTAGAATCTCGATGGCTGTAGTTGCCGTACCTGCCTGACCGCAGTTGTCTGAGACATTCACGGTGACGTTGGCAGTCGCACCCGCAGTGTAATTGAACTGATTACCGATGGCCACATTCGCACCGTTAACTTGCCAGACATAACTGTAAATACCGTTTCCGCCATCCACAGTAGGAGTTAAAAGGAAGTCATCCACACAAACTCCGGTTAACAATGCCGGTAATCCCACATCAAGAGCCGGCAATTCATAGAGAATAGGTATTGTGGTTGTTGTTTGAAAACCACATCCGTCAACCACCGTCAAAGTGATAGAATTTGCATTCCAAAATGTCTGATAGGTAACGTTGGCTGTATTCCCCAAGAAAACACCTGTATCTGTCATCCAAGTGTAAGTATACACTCCGTTACCTCCGGTAATCGTTGAAGTTAAATTAAAGGAATTATTGCAAGGGGCAAACAGCTCAGCAGGGTCAATTGCAGCGTTCAACAGACCGTCAAACGGTATGACGACCGAGATAATGCCTGACGAACTAGGCATATCGCAAGTATCCGAAACTGTGATGAAGTAGTCGGTGGTCACCAAAGGTGCAACTATTTGACTCGGCACATCATCCGGGATATTACTCCATTCGTAGTGGAAATTGCCATATCCCCCTAAAATAAGCGGAGCAATTTCTACCTGGTCGCCTTCACAAATAACAACTTCATAGTCTTGAACCTGCAATGGCGGTGGCTCATCCATGATAAAGAACTGAAAATTCGTCTCAATTCCCAAACCATTACAAGCCGCCAGGTTCAAAATATCTAAGGTCACAGCCTCAGTCCCCTCAGGCAAGTTGTCAACAATAGCCTGGATGGGAAATGAAATGGTAGTTATGAAAGGAGGGAAAATAATAGTGTCGGGCATGAAAGTGTAGTCAACGCCATTAATACCCGTTCCTTCATATTCAATAATGAGCATCTCCTCCACATCCAAAATGGTCTGAGTCGGACGATGGAACGAAAGTGTAGCGTGACCGCAGTCTTCATAGATAATGTTGGCTCCGGGAGGGCCTACGTCTGAAATCAACTCCACATCAACAGTAGCATTACTGGAGAATGAACCTGCTTCGAGAATCACTATCGACTCCAAAATATTATCTGAGCCATCGGCAACTGCAAGCTTGATATGGTAGCTACCGCCACACTCCACGGCATAAACGGCCTGGAAAACGTTCGTGTAGCCGTTAATTGCAATATGATCATGAGGAACGTTGTAATTAAAATACTGGCTATTCAGAGTGGTATTCACCGAACTGATTGTGATAGGCAATACAGGGTTTGAATTGGGAACACTGGCTATGTTGACAGCACCACCGGGGAATCCGGCTGGAGCTTGATATGGACCTGTGATCCCATCACCTGACAGGAAAAATCCGAAAACATCGTTGAAAGTGGTGTTGACCCAAGTCAAATACTCATCAGAACCAAAAATAAAATTGAACTTGACCGTATCTCCGGTGGCTACGAAATCAAACTCCATAACAGCTACGTCATTCACGCTACCCACAGTAAAGAACTGACCAATCAGAGGTGGAACAGAATTCGCCACATTAAGCAAATCCGGCTGTCCACCATTTACTCCCGTCCCCCATGGGACATCATCCCATGCACCGGGCATAACGATATTTGACGCTGCTGCGGAAGACATAACAAAGCCCGCAGACATACCGATGATGTCGGGGTCAGCTCCCGTCATATGACCGAATTGCATTGGAGCACCTAAAGACGTAATGTTTGTTGCCAAAACACCGGCACCCAAAAGCACGTCTTGCACGTATTGCTGATTGGTCAATCCTGTAGCAACAGCAATCTGGCCGTAGGAATTGATGGAAAAGGCACAAGCTAAAATCGGTAGAATTTTTTTCATTTCACCGTGGTTGATGGTTAGATGGCGTACTGACTAATACGCTTAGACAAAGGTTGCACTCAGAAGTTCAACAATTCGACCTCAAATATAAGTGTTGAGTTGGGAGCAATGGTCCCTGCCCCTCTTTCTCCGTAGGCCAGATGAGGCGGAATAAACAGACGCCATTTGGAACCGACACTCATCAACTGCAACGCCTCTGTCCATCCGGCTATCACTTGGTTAAGTGGAAACGAAGCCGGCTCGCCTCTGTGCACAGAGCTATCAAAAACTTTTCCATCTATTGTGGTGCCATGATAATGGGTTGTCACCCGGTCTTTGGCGGTTGGCTTGGGGCCATCACCGGCAGACAACACCTCATATTGCATGCCGCTGGGCAATGAGAATACTTCGGGTCGCTCGGCATTCTTCTTTAAAAAGGCCAATCCTTCTTCAAGATTTTTGGAAAATTTGGTCAAGTTGACCATTTGTAAAAACTGTTGGATGATTGCTTGGCGCTCCTCGGGTGTATATGGGCCCGCCTCACCGGCCAAGGCATGAGACATCCCTTTAATGAAGGATGGAATGTCTATTTGGTCTATCCCATTGGAAAGCAGGTTCTCGCCTATGTCGTAGCCAAGGGCCAAACCGGCTTTTGTAAGCATTTCTTGATTCATGAAGTTAGGTGATTGTTCACTTTTCAAAAGTAACAACGTACACCCGATCACCACAAAAAAAGGACGGGTAAGAATCAAACTTCGGCAGCCAACATTCTGCGGTCGTTTGACCTACGAAAATCTTGCAACAAGTGCATCAATTTTTGTCTTGCGTGGAAAATTCGGCTCTTGACTGTCCCAATGGGAATGCCAATGTGAGCAGCTATTTCTTCATAATGATAACCCTCAACAAACATGTTGAAAGGAATGCGATACTCGTCAGTGAGGCTGTTTATAGCTGTGACAATATCGGCATGATTGATTTGAGAACTGATACTGTCAAAACCCAAGTCTTGGGACGAATTGATGAAAAAACTATCATCCGTTTTATCCAAAAATGTGTTTTGGAAAGCCTTGCGCTTGTAATTGTTGATGAAAATGTTGCGCATAATGGTGTAGAGCCATCCACGGATATTGGTTCCTTCTTGGAAGTTGTCTTTATAACGAAGGGCTTTAAGGACAGTGTCTTGAATGAGGTCATTGGCATCTTCCATGTCGCGTGTGAACTTGAAAGCAAAACCGTACAAGAAAACAGAATTGCGGGCGATAAGATTGTTGAACTCGAGGGTTGACATTTTTCTATTGTTTAATATTTCTCGGCAAAGATTAAACAGTTTTAGTGTCCACGCAAACTTTTGTTGAACTTTTTTACCTTTTTTATTAAACAAAAATAAAAGTGCTTGCCAATCAGGCAATTGCATCCAAGAGCTGACTTGCATTCCCGTGAATGGAAATGGTCTGAGGGTGTGGAAAGGTCATACCTGCAAGCAAGTTACCACTAAGATGCACGGTGGCATTGAACTTAGTGGCCATATCATGCAGTGCATCAAGGTACTTGGGAAGGTCTTTTTCCGATGGACAGGTCACAAAAAGTGAAATGAATACCGAATTGTCCAATTTCTCCGCTATTTGAATTAAGTCGTCCAATGGAACCGATATACCAAGAAACACTGTGCGGTGACCACGACTGCGCAAGATGTAATGAATCATCAACAAACTGATTTCATGTATTTCGTTCTCGGGTAAAAAGAGGACTATGTTTTTAGAAGCCTCATTGATTTGAAGAGGCAATGAATGCACTTGTTGGAAGATAAACTGCCTGATGAGGTTGGACACGAAGTGCTCTTGGGCGGGGCAAATTGTATTTGTTTGCCACAAAAAACCAATCTCTGAGAGGAAAGGCAAGAAAATGTCTGAGAAAAGCTCTTCGAAGGTGTGGTCACGCATGTAGCCATCACAAACTTCACGAAACGTGTGCTCGTCATACTCCATCATGGCCGCTTTGAGCATACTCAGATAGTGGTCACTGCGATCAGCCGAGCCATTAAGTTGGGCCAACTTACCCGCAATTTGGCCCGTGGTCATTTCAGCTATTTTGGAGATTTTGACCCCGTTTTTCTGCAAAAGAGAAACGTTAAGAAGTTTTTTCAGATCTTCTCCTGTGTAGAATCTGATGTTCGTGTCAGTGCGCGCAGGACTGAGCAGGTTGTAGCGCTGTTCCCATATTCTGATGGTGTGCGCCTTAATACCTGTCAATGACTCGAGGTCTTTAATAGAAAACTCTTGCATAACTACTCCTGTACGTGACATAGAACAACCGAATGTTAAATTGGTTCAACAATGGTAGGGATAAAAAAAAATGTAAGTACTGCAAGGTCAAAATGTTGTGAACAAGGTCACATTTGCGAAAGCAATAAGCCCTACGCAACTTAATTTCGACCCGATGAACTTCCAATTTTTTGATGATGTCGGCTGCCATGCTTTACGCCCTATAGCGTCCACCCGCTCTTTGGCAGATGTGCCTCTGGGCCTTTTTTCAATCAAATTCAAATGGCATTTATCTCTGACAAAGAGAGGCTTCAATGGAGATGTTCGAATCAATTCGAGGTATCTGCCCACTTCAGAGTTGATTGACGAAGTCCTGAGGATTCCTTCGAATGCCTCATTAATGGACGGGAATACAGTGGTTGCTCAGAAAGGCGATGGTAATCACAAGATTGCGATTTTGTGCAGTGCATTAGCCCTCAAGCGCTTGCCTGATCTTTTTAGCTTGGTAGAAACAGGCATAGCCATAGATGTCACGTTGCTTCAATCTGACATTGCCCCAATTGACTGCCCTTATGGTGCCAAGGTGCTGGGAACAGGAAAGCACCTGATCTATATGGGTGCAGACGCCAAAGCAGAAGGAGCCATGTTCAACCTGAAAGACGGTCCCGTCATATTGGGTCCGGGTGCTGAAGTAATGGAAGGTGCAATGGTGCGAGGGCCATTTGTGTTGGGTGCCTACTCCCAAGTAAAAATGGGCGCCAAGATCTACGGTCCCACCTCCATCGGGGCACATTGCAAAGTGGGTGGTGAGCTGAGTAATGTACTTATGCTGGACTTTTCAAACAAAGGGCATGATGGTTTTTTGGGCAACAGTGTCATTGGCGAATGGTGCAATCTTGGGGCTGACACCAATTGCTCCAACCTAAAGAACAACTATGGGCCGGTAAAGCAATGGAACTACGCATCCGGTCATTTTGAAAACACGGGTCTCCAATTTTGCGGGCTGGTCATGGGCGACCATGGAAAGGCAGGCATCAACACCATGTTCAACACGGGCACCGTTTTGGGCGTTGGAGCCAATGTATACGGAGGTAGTTTTCCGCCCACATTTGTTCCCGATTTTTCATGGGGAGGTGCCGCGGGCATGACAGAATTTCAATTCGAAAAATTCCTGGAAACCGCTCGAGCCATGATGAAAAGACGTGGATTGACGCTCGAAGAGCAAGCTATAGCTCGTTTGCAGCGTTTGTTTGAGGAGACCCGTGCGCTGCGGAATGCGCCAAATTAGCAGTAGACCCGAGGTGGCACAGCGGTTGACAACGGAACGCTCTATCTCCTGCCGAAATCCTGAAAATCGAAGCGGAGTTTTTCCACAAAAAAGAAAACAAGACATGGAATTCCACAACCTACAATTCGGCATAGAAGACGAGGACGCAGAGCTGATTCCGCTTATATCAGCTGAGGACGAAGAAAATATTAATAATGAGCGCACACCCGAAGAGTTGCCCATTTTGCCTTTGAGAAATACTGTGTTGTTTCCGGGCATGGTGATACCCATCACCGTGGGTCGAGACATGAGCATCAAACTTATCAATGATGCGCACAAAGGCACCAAAACCATAGGTGTTATAGCACAACGCGATGCCGAAGTGGACGAGCCCACTCCCGACCATCTCTATCAAATTGGAACACTTGCTACCATTCTGAAGTTGATCAAAATGCCCGATGGCAATATGACAGTGGTTCTCCAAGGCAAGAAAAAATTTACAGTGGCGGAGTTCACCCAGTTGGTGCCGTACTTCAAAGCACGTGTCAGCGACTATAAGGACACACGGAACAATGCTCCTGATATAGAATTGAAAGCCCTGGAAGACAGTCTCAAAGAAATGTCTACCAACATCATCAATCTGTCCAACAACATCCCATCAGAAGCAGGAACAGCAGTCAACAACATTGATAGTCTTCCTTTTTTGACGCATTTCATAGCATCCAACCTGAATGCGCCTACAAGAGAAAAACAAGAAATCCTGGAAATCAAAAACCTGCGCGAAAGGGCCGAAAAAGTTTTGAAAAAACTGGATGGCGAGCTTCAAGCTGTTAAACTTAAAAACGATATACAGAGCAAAGTTAAATCAGACTTGGACAAACAACAGCGCGAGTACATTCTGCAACAGCAGATGAAGCAAATACAGGATGAACTTGGAGCCAATCCGATAGCCGAAGAAATAAAGTCCAAAAAGCAAAAAGCTCTGGGTAAAAAATGGCCCGAGCACGCTGCGAAGACTTTTGAAAAGGAAATAGCCCGATTGGAGCGCACCAATACACAAAGCGCGGAGTATGGCGTGCAGAATAATTATTTGGATGTCCTGCTCGACTTACCCTGGGACGAATACAGCACAGACAATTTTGACCTGCGCCACGCCAAAGAAATCCTTGATCGCGACCATTTTGGCTTAGAAAAAGTCAAAGAGCGCATTATAGAACATTTGGCCGTCTTGAAACTCAAAGGCGACATGCGTTCACCCATCATATGCCTTTATGGTCCTCCAGGTGTGGGCAAGACCAGCTTGGGCAAAAGCGTAGCCGAGGCCCTTGGGCGCAAATACGTGCGTATGTCGCTCGGTGGGTTGCGGGATGAAGCCGAAATCCGAGGTCATCGCAAGACCTATATCGGTGCCATGCCCGGGCGCGTGTTGCAAAACCTGAAGAAAGTTGGCACCGGTAACCCCCTTTTTGTTTTGGACGAAATAGACAAACTTAGCCGTGATGCTCATGGCGATCCGTCATCGGCTATGCTGGAAGTGTTGGACCCGGAGCAAAACCATGCTTTCCATGATAACTATGTAGACTTGGACTATGACCTGAGCAAGGTGATGTTCATAGCCACGGCCAACAACCTGGGCACCATCCAACCGCCCTTGCGCGACCGTATGGAAATCATCGAATTGACTGGCTACACTACCGAAGAAAAGGCAGAAATAGCCAAGCGCCACTTGATTCCAAAACAATTTGCCGACAACGGTGTGGCACCGGATCGCGTGCATTTGAGCGATGAAGTGATTCAAGCGGTTATTGAACAGTATACGAACGAGTCTGGAGTCCGTGGTCTGGAAAAACGTATTTCTAAAATCATCAGGCACCGCGCTAAACAAATCGCCATGGACGAGTCATTCACGCCCGAAGTGCAAGTGGATGAACTGAAGAAAATCCTCGGTTTGCCATATGAAAAAGATCGCTACACGGACAATGATGTGCCCGGGGTTGTCACAGGACTGGCCTGGACCCCATCGGGAGGTGACATACTTTTCATCGAAACAGCGCTCACCCCGGGCGAAGGCAAGTTGAGCCTCACCGGAAATTTGGGAGATGTAATGAAAGAATCGGCTACCATCGCGCTGGCCTATCTCAAAGCCCACTCGGCTGAGCATGAACTGACTGCGGAGGCGTTTGAGAAAAAAAATGTCCACATCCACGTACCTCAAGGTGCCACTCCCAAAGATGGCCCATCGGCAGGTATCACAATGCTGACCGCATTGGCTTCAATATACTCGGGCAGAAAAGTGAAAAAATATCTCGCCATGACAGGCGAAATTACTTTGCGTGGCAAAGTGCTTCCCGTGGGCGGAATTAAAGAGAAGATACTGGCAGCCAAACGAGCTGGCATCAAAGAAATCATTCTCTGCGAGCGAAATCGCAAAGACATAGACGATATTGAAGCGAGTTATCTCAGCGGGCTCACATTTCATTTTGTGACCGAAATGAGCGAAGTGCTTCATCTGGCATTGGAATGATGCCTATTTGTCCGTAATTCTAAATGTCGAGTTGTCCGAAGGTCCTTTTATCCCCAAACTTGCAACATGAAAACGGGTGGCGTAATAGTGACTGTGTGGTCCTCCGCAATGTTGATGTTGCTGGCATCTTTTGGCAAGCCCGAATGCAGCCACATGGAATGGGGATTTTTTGGCCACAGACAGATCAACCGGTTGGCAGTTTTCTGTCTACCCCCGGAAATGTTTGGTTTTTACAAAAGCAACATTGACTTCATCACTGACCACTCAGTCGATCCTGATAAAAGGCGGATGTCAACTGTAGGAGAAGCGGAACGTCACTATCTGGACGCAGATCATTATTGTAAGGGCATTCCTGACTGCGATCCCTTCGAAATTTTACCCGAAAGATGGGATGAGGCAGTTGCCCTTCTGACCGAAGACACCCTCCGGGCCTATGGCATTTTACCATGGCATCTATGGAAGATGCAGTTTGATCTCACAGTGGCGTTTAGAGATAAGAGAATAGACCGTGTGCTGCGCCTATCAGCTGAATTGGGTCATTATCTGGGTGATGCACATGTGCCCCTGCACACCACCGAGAACTATAACGGACAACTGACCAATCAGCATGGGATTCATGCCTTTTGGGAATCACGCGTGCCCGAACTTTTTTTCAACGAATGGGACCTTTTAACAGGACCCGCAGAATACCTGCCCAATCCGGACAAAACTGCTTGGGAGATAGTAAAAGAGAGCCACCACGGCCTGGACTCAGTACTCACATTTGAGCGCGAACTTACACTTCGTTTTCCCGAAGACCGCAAATACTCTTTTGACGAACGCGGTCAAGTGATACAAAAACTCTATTCACGCGAGTTCAGCCGCGCTTATATGGAAATGCTCAACGGTCAGCAGGAACGAAGAATGCGAGCTGCCATACATCGCGTGGCTTCTTTTTGGTACACCGCGTGGGTCAATGCGGGGCGACCCGAGTTGGGACCATATGAACAGGCACCCACAGACCCAAAGCTCATCCGGGAAATGATGGACGAACTCAGTCGAAATGCCGACCCCAACATCAAAACACGGCAACACGACAACGAATGAGCCGTGGCTTGCGTATTGCCCTGATTGAGCCATTCCTGGGCGGATCACATGCCTCTTGGGCGCGCGGTTATGCTGCCAAGTCAAGTCACCAAATCACCATCATTGGTCAAAGTGGAGCCCATTGGAAGTGGCGTATGCACGGTGGTGCCATCACTTGCTCGAAGGCAGCCAACATATTGAACTGCCGCCCCGATGTTTTTCTGTGCTCAGACATGCTGGATGCCGCGGTGTTCCGCAGTCTACTGAGGTCGGAATGGCGCAATGTACCTCTGGCCGTTTATTTTCACGAAAACCAACTTACCTATCCTTGGAAAGAAGGCACTGAGTCCAAGGCACACGATCGCCACTACGCCTTCATTAATTACACAAGTGCCCTGTCTGCCGATGCCGTTTTTTTTAATTCAAATTATCATCGGACTGTCTTTTTGGAAGCGCTGCCGGGATTTTTGAAAGCATTTCCCGATGACCGAAACGAGCAGTCCATAGCCGACATAGCGGTCAAAAGCACTGTGTTACCAGTTGGCATTGACCTACAGCGATTTGACCCGTTTTTAGATCAAAATGTCCCGACCGGGAAGCCTTTGATACTTTGGAACCATCGGCACGAACACGACAAAAATCCGGAAGCATTTTTCCAATTGCTCTTCAGTCTGGATGCCGAAGGAATTGATTTTGCTTTAGCCGTGGCGGGTGAGTCTTTTGCAGACAGGCCACCCATTTTTGATGTGGCCAAGGAAAAACTGCGGCATAGAATCGTCCATTGGGGCTACTGTTCTACGTTCGAAGAATATGCTCGGTTGCTATCTGCGCGTCCTGTTTTGCCTGTCACTTCCATGCAAGAGTTTTTCGGAATTGCAGTGGCCGAGGCCATCCATTGCGGTGCTCGGGCCATTTTACCTAATCGACTTTCTTACCCGGGGTTGTTTGGTGCCTTGGCGGATTTTTACTCAACCGATCAAGATCTCTTTGAAAAAACAAAGCAAGCCCTCATCAAGCCGCTATTGCAGTCCCCCGGAAGGCTTTCCGGGTTCGATTGGGCAGAGATGGCACCTGTATATGACCGTGTTTTGAGCGACATGGCCGGCATTAGAATCGAACAATGAAGAAATTAGTTAGTTTTGAGAAGAATTCAAATGCCATGAGACCAATTGCGCTCCTCACTTTAATTGCTGCCTTATGTACAATTTCGCATGCTCAGGTGTGCAGCCCTACCGGCAATATTGCTGTGTTCACCAATTATGACGGTGGCATTTTGAACATTAATTGCGATGTGAACATCCCAAATCTCAAAATTGGGATTTGCACTTACGAATGGTGCACCGTGAACATCACAGGACCCTTTGCGGGAAATGTGACAGCCGTTCGTTATGCAGGTTTTATTGGTCAAAACAACCATTGTGGGTATGGCGTCCAACCAATCACCGTTACCGGAGTTCCTACCAACATTGTGACCATATTGTTTGCGCCACCGGCCACTCAATCCGACCCTAATGGAAATCCCAACATCATCTGTGCTTACCAATGTGGCCCCGGAAACCAAGGCGGTTGTAACACTTCAAGCCAAGTTGCGGCCTATTTCACTTCTACATTGAGTGGAACGCTTCGAAGTTATGAAACTCAATATGGGTGCTGGAACAATGTGACAAAATCACTGTCGCTAAGCGGATGCTGCGGGACTTTGCCTCCTCCACCCGCCCCTGTTGCTTCATTCACCGTTAATGACGATGTCTTGTGCTTAGGCCAATGCATCAATTTCACAAGTACATCCACAGGTGGTGCCACGAGCTACAGCTGGTCGTTTCCCGGAGCCACGCCTGCACTATCCACCCAAACCAATCCAAGTAACATTTGCTATCCCTTCGTTGGTAATTTCACCGCCACATTAATCGCATCCAATGCCAATGGCAGTTCTACTTTCAGCCTTCCCATTGCGGTGTCGGCTTGCGGGGTGCCCGGCTGCACATATGAAGCAGCAGAGAATTACAATCCTTCAGCCACAGTGGACGATGGAACTTGTGAGTTCCCTGATTGCGCGGATGCGACTTGCCCCGGGGATTTGAATAGTGATGGCGTCATCGGTTTTGCGGATTTGACCATCTTTTTAGGAGCATACAACACTCTTTGCCCCTGAGAGTAAAATCAATTTTTATAATAATTTTTTTGGAGAAAACGGGATAACTGTGTAACCCGCATCTCGGAGTAATTGCACCATTCCCGATTGGCCGGGAAGGTGAAGGGCTCCAACAGCGCAAAACACATTATTCTTCTTCATCATTTTACACATATTTTTGACAAAGAGGAAATTGCGATCGTCCAAGAGCATTTTTTCCAATGTGGGAAAACCCTCAAATTCAGATGACAACGCGGCCAAATCTGCTACGCGACCTTCGAAATACATGTTCATCATGTTGGCAGTGAAAAGCGAGTCGGTCCCCGCACTTCGCACCATGTGGAGCAAATAGGATGATTGCTCTTGAAGACTGATTTCGCCCAGTCGCTTAAGAGTGGTTTCGGCCACTTCAAGGCCGGACACGCGTTTACCCATATTGAGAGCCAATTGCTGCAATTGGTCGTCCATCACAGGACCTGATGAACTGTCAGCGAAATCCAAAGGGGGCATCATGGCAACGAATATTGGCTTGAAGTTCTCCATAAATGGCGCCACGATGCCGTACTCCTCGTCCAGATAGGCTTTTACCTCCGCATAGTCCAATTCAGAAAAGAGGTTGCGCAGTTTAGTGTTTTCCAAAAACATCAACCTGAGCAAAGACCTTTGCGCGTTGTCCATATCGCGCATATCCACCTCTCCTGCCAATAAATCGCACTGAGCAATCAGCGGAATCAAAGGAACCAGTGCCTCACTCACCCGTGGGTCAGCCACATGGATAGTGCCCATGAGATAGGATGTGCCTTTCTTTTTGGGGTGCTCCACTTTCCACAGCAGCGCTTGGTCTTCCTGGGCCGGGGCCATCAGCAAAATCAACCATGCGGCTATGGAAAGCAGAAAACGCCTCATTACTTAACAAAAAAATAGACCGCGTTGGGTGCTACGCCTACAGTGTATTCATTGACAAACACGCCTTCCGAATTGTATCGATGCACACTGCCCAAGTCGGTGAAATCGCCTGCGTTGCAGACAAATATCTCGCCATTATCCGGATCGATGTCCAAGCCATAAGGGTTGAAAGTCAAATTGATAAAGGGAGTCGAGGGAACCACTAAGTCCGTGATATCCATCTCAAAAACCGCCTGACCTTTGGTGAAAAACAGCTGATTACCCGCACTGTTGATGCGCAATTGGCCGAGAACCTGACCGGGATTGAAATCAAAAACGCTCATGAAACCATTGGTGACGGGATTGATTCGATAGAGTGTGGCATTTCCGGGGCCGGAGAAAGGACCTTGGCACAGGACCCAAACTTTGCCTTGGGCGTCCAGCACAATGTCTGAAGCACCTTCAGTAAGCAAGATTTGGTCTTCCACTTCGTCTGTTTCGGGATTGACAATCAAGATACGATTATTGGATTTGTCCACTGCCCATATCGCGTTTCCCACTTTCAACATTTTCTCGGTCCAAGCATCGGTAGTGATAGTTCCCAAAGTGTTCATGTTCGAGGGGTTCATGATGGTTATTTCGTTCGAAATCAAGTCGGACACATAGGCTTTTGTTGAAGAAATTATGTGGATGTAACGTGGTGAAAGTGCGCCAAGCTCGCCTTGTTTTTCCAGATTTAAATCGGTGCGGATAATGGTTCCGCTAGCATTGACACACATGAGGAAGCCGTCTTGCACCTTGGTAATGCTTTGAAGAATATCACCCAATGGCAACTGGTTGGTGGTTTCGTAAATATCGTACTGTGGCTCAAATGTTTCGCTTTTCAGCAGCACGACTGTAGCGTTGCCTTGCAGAAACTGACCTTCACAGGCCACCAGTAGGCCTTTGAGAACCGAAGGAACCGGGTCGATGTCCAATTGGGGATTCGGGTTTTCTTTTTCGCAGCCGGCCAATGCCAAGGCAAATAAGAGGAAAAGAGAAATTCTACGTACTACCATATTATATTGATTTTGAAGTTTGCATGTCGTCCAGGCATAGGCATGTAGGCCATCACCTGATAGGACGCATCCAATGCGTTCATCAATTCGAGGCCAAAGATGCCGGTTATTTTGCTGAGGTGAAAAGTTCTTTCGAGACTGAAGTCAACCACCGTATGTGCGGGCATGAATTGACCGGCAGCCTCGTTGACGGACCTGCGACCCATATATCGCGCATAGACGCCCCACCGCCAGTTTTTGTGGCAACCGTTGGCAAATAACCTTGCGCGGTGGAGCGGCACATAAGCCAATTGGAACCGGGTAGCACGATTTACAGATCGCGTATACCCGTAACTACCGCCAACAGATAGATTGTGCCCGCGAAATGTTAAATCCGACTTCGCCTCGGCCTCTGCGCCACTCATTCGTGCTGAGCGGAGATTGGCCGCTTGCCAGTATCCCTCACCGGGCACCCATGCTATCAAATCGGTCAAATCAGTCCGGTAGACATTTCCCGAAATACGCAGACCGCGGAACCAACGACCTTGTTTATTCCAATCATAGGCCCCGCCTGTTTCAGCCGAAATGCTATGTTCGTGGCGCAAATCCGGATTTCCTCCCGGCAACCAGTGCAAATCATTCAATGTAGGGAAACGCAGTGCGCTTCCACCATTCAAATACGCGCTCCATCGGCCGGCCTTCAGGCGCAGAGCTCCACCCGGGCGCAACACATCCACTCCGTTGTCAGCCAAGCGCTGGCTAAGGTGAACATCAGTCGCAAACCAAGGAAGCCAGTTGGTTTCCATACCCGCAGTGTGGGCCAAAGTGAATCTTTCGGCCCCCGTTTGGAAACCATCCGAAACTGCATGTTCGCTGCCCGTGCGCGTCAGGCTCCTGAGTTTTGATTTCTTACCCACGGCCAATAACATGCGGTGAATAGCCTGCACATGTGAAGTGAAAATACGGCTCTCGAACCAAGATTCATAGTGCTGAAAATCATGGGTGATACCCACAGAAATGCGCTGTTCCAGGCGGCCGGAGGAGAATTGGTGTGATAAAACACCCCGCACCTGATTATCGCGTTGCCGGGTGCCTGCGATGTTTTCAGACAGCAGGGTGCCTGGCAGCGCTCGATCGACACCATTGAGCCACAGCCAAGCCTCCCAAGTGCCTCGACCGGTGGTCAGCGCCAGACCCTGTACCACCGACCCTGAACTTACGGCCGCGTTGGCCATGGTGTCGCGCTGCCATGGCTGCAAAGTGTAATTGTCAAAAGCAAAGTCATTGTCCATTTGGCGCATGGCCAAACGAGTGGTGCTGCGGATTTTGCCGCTGGCAAAATCCGCCACCAAACTCACTTCTCTCAATCCGAAAGCACCTCCAAACAGGCCCAGACCCAAGCGTGAACTATCCGGCAAATGCTGACCCAATAAGACAGTGCCACCCAGAGCGCCATTATCAGCACGCATGCCCGAAAGCCCCGGCAGCGCATAAATGGCGTCTACCGTTCCGGCTCCAATAGCCCCAAAATCAAACAGGCCCAGCGTGGGACTGTTTAGTTCCAAGTCTTGCCAAAGTACCCGCGTATGGCTTGCCTGCCCCCCGCGAAACGACAGCGTCTGAAGTGAAGTATTTCCGTAACTGCGCAGATCCACAGAAGCGGACTTTTCTAACAAGGCACCCACGCTGCCTGAGCGAAAAAGCATTGGAATCAACGAGTCAGCAGCAAGCACATGGCGGAAACCATCAGGCTCCACAGAACTGACTACAGCCTCGGGCAAGCGCAGGGTATCGGAGGTGCAATGCCCCGAAAAGCCCCACAGAGCCAATACAACAACGGTCGCCACACGGACAAAACCAAATAACTGTACGTTCAAAAAAACGCGCTTTTAGCATGAATACCGGCCGCGGCTTTCTTCCCGAAACCAAGGCTCAACTCCGATTGAAGGCAGGTCTTCCGACTGGTCTCATCTACAGGAGGCCTTCCCATTCGCAAAGAGCGAAAAGTGGCCGGGGGGTTCCCGAGATTGTTTGTTGAGACTCACGGCTGCGGGCACAGTCCCCGAATTTCACGGGGTTCCCTTCTTCGTCTTCCAAAGCGCGAATCGCTTATTCGGACACCTTCAACGCAGCAAATATATGCGAAACTTCTCGGGCCGAGTAGTTACACTAGCTTTGACCTCATCTAAGCCCTACTTGCGAATGACTCGACACAAATTATCTATCGGCCAATTGCTGCGGCAAGCCGTTGAGAGTCAAGAACAAGACTACACGCGTATTTCGCTCAAAACAGGCATTTTTCTACTCTCTGTTCCTATGATTTTGGAGATGATGATGGAATCGCTCTTTGCCGTAGTGGATATCTTTTTCGTTGGCCGATTGGGCGAAAATGCACTGGCCACCGTTGGACTCACCGAGGCAGTCGTCATGCTGGTTTATGCCGTTGGTATAGGGGTTAGCATGGCGGCCACGGCAATGGTGGCCCGAAGATTTGGTGAGAAGGAATATGAAGAAGCGGGAACATCAGCATATCAACTGCTTTTGGTTGGTGCGGCCGCATCCATCGTGATGAGCGTGTTGGGGTACTTCTTTGCAGGTGATTTGCTTCGCCTCATGGGGGCATCGACCGAAGTAATCGAAATAGGGACAGGCTATACAAGCACTATTTTCGCGGGTAATGCAGCAATTATTCTGCTTTTTCTCATTAATGGCATGTATCGCGGTGCGGGCCAAGCCCATTTGGCAATGCGTGCCCTCTGGATAGCCAACGGATTAAACTTGATTTTGGACCCTCTTCTCATTTTCGGTCTTGGAACATTCTCAGGATTTGGGCTGGAGGGCGCGGCCATAGCTACCACAACAGGACGTAGCATTGGGGTGCTTTATCAATTGTATCACTTGTTCAATGGCAAGCATCGACTCGTGATACAATTGATAAAGCACCCCAAT
>Ga0169931_10004709_pt1 | contig 21101 bp, 16 predicted proteins | sample Kivu_15m_20L_FD_129675 | JGI IMG/M metagenome (GOLD analysis project Ga0169931, IMG submission 129675) | Freshwater microbial communities from Lake Kivu, Western Province, Rwanda to study Microbial Dark Matter (Phase II) - Kivu_15m_20L... | ecosystem: Environmental > Aquatic > Freshwater > Lake... | reverse complement strand
TCTGCCTTGTTCGCAGGGCAGAACATGAGGGTCGGGGGGTCAGTCCCCACCGCATTGAAATAGCTGTACGGGGCCAAATTATCGACACCGTACACCGACCGAGTGGAAACCCACGCAATCGGACGGGGCATAATCAACCGCGTCATATGGCCGTACAGCGTCAGCTTCGAAACATGGCAAGGTTCAATCAACATTGGACGGCAACATCGCTCGGAAATTTCTTTTGAAACATCGTTCGGAACATCGTTTGGCAATTGCGCCTCGCAGCCTCGTACGGCTGGATTTCGCAAAGGCCAAAGAGCCTTGAATCCAGCCGTATCGCGACGTCCTCTGTTCTACCCTCTTCGCCCCCCGATTTGAACAGGCGGTGACAAATCTTGTCGAGGGAAACAACAGGCCCCCCCAGCAATGCCCTCAGCGGACTGGGATTGAGAAGTCCACTCGGCTCATGGTAACATCCTCCCGCAGCGGCAAGGTTGTTCGCTTTCCCCCCCGTTACCCTCTGCCTCACACGAGGGTGGCATTCTTGATTTCCGGAAAAGGAGTTCCGTTGAAACGCACGGCTCGCTTCCAGACTTGGTTCATCTCGTGGAGTGCCGCACTGGCGATCTCGATCCTCCGCTGGACCTGCCGGATCAAGCTCCACAACGACCCCCGCGAACGCCTCCGCCGAGAAGGTCGCTCCTACGTCTATTCAATTCTCCATGCCCATCAAGTCGCGGCGACGATCGGGGCCGAGCCAGGGACCGGGGCGATGGTCTCACGCTCTGCCGACGGCCAAATTATCGTCCCTGCGCTCAAAGTCATCGGCTGCATTCCGGTCCGCGGCTCGAGCCGATCGAAGCCGGGAAATGACAGCAAAGGGGGGCTCCCCGCACTCGACGCCCTCGTCGAACATGTCCAGGGGGGAAGACCCGCAATTTTGGCTGTCGATGGACCCCGCGGCCCCCGCAGCCATGTCCACAAAGGAATCTCGCTCCTGGCACGCGAAAGCGGTGCTGTGGTGCTCAACGTGGTCGCCGTACCGACGCGTCGCTGGACCTTACACAAAGCATGGGATCGAATGCAGATTCCAAAACCCTTTGCGACGATTCATGCCTACTTTTCCACGCCACTGGAGCCGCGCGACGGGGAAGGACTCGAGTCCTTTCGGCAGCGAATCGAAGCGTCCCTGCGCGACCTCGAGCACCAGCATGATCCGGCCGAAGCTGGCCACAGTCGACCACTCGCCGCTCGCGATGCCGCCTGAAAAAAATAACTGCACTGAGTAAGCACCGCACTGAGTAAGCAGCAGTGCACCTGAGTAAGCAGCAGTGTCAAGGAAACGATCGAGAAGGTACTGAAGTGCGGGTTGGCTCCCTCGGAGCGTCTTGCCACTTCAGCGACTTGCCACTTCAGCGTCTTGCCACTTCAGCGACTTGCCACTTCAGCGTCTTGTCACTTCAGCGCCTATCCACCGCATCGGGACGCTCCGCCGAGTCGCGCTGGCCAGGCCGAATTTTGAGTCCATGAGGACGGGGCAGTTCATCGTCGGCCGGAGAGGGAAGCTGCGTCTGGCTGGTGGGGCGAAGCTGCGGCAGCAATCGATGGCCCCACCTGCCGCCATCTCCCAAGCTGGCCCCCAAGGAGCCACTGACATCGACCGCCTGGCTGAGCGTTTCCGTGGCAAGCAATTTCTGCGGGTCGGCACGCAGCACGCAGCGGTTGGAGGCGACGACGATCGTCCCCGGCGGCATATTTTCAAAACCCCGGTGCTGATATCCCAGACCGTGAATGCGGACCTCCGGACCATGGATGGCAAAGCCAAGGGCAATCAACTGGCAATCGATCCGCGATTGCGATTCGATCAATCCGCGATCAACATCCGCTCCAAGCTGTTCCGCAAGGCGTTTGAGCAGCAGCGAATCGACACGCCCTTGATGGACCGTGAGCTTGCCGACCGCTTCCACAATCGGCCCGCCACTGTGCCGCGTCAGGCTCGTCAGTTCAATCGTCCCTAGGCCACTGAGATACACATCCAGCGGCTCGCTGAATTCCAGCAAACTCACCCGATCAAATTTCGCATGCACCATCCGCACGGTGTAATCTTCCCGCTCCAGCTCCCACCGCAGCACCCCCGTAAAGAGGGCGTCCGAACCGAGTCGCCGGAGGATCGGGAGGTAGCTGGCCAGAATACTGCAAGGAAGAGGTGAGGTCCCTGTTTCCAGCGACCACTCGGTCCGCGGCCCAGCCCCCAAGCGGCTCCGCGTCACGCGGACCGTTGCCGGGACCTCCTGTGTGTTTTCTCCGGCCAACGAAAATTGCAGATTGGCCTCCCCCTTTTCCGCACCCGAGTCGATCCACAGCGCCACCGGAGTCAGAGTCAGCCCCAATCCTTCGCCGCGAAGCAGAAGATCTTTCCCCTTGACCACCACCGATCCGGGGACAAGATCGGGCTGGCAGAGGACCCGATCATGAAAAACTTTCCACAGCATGCCGAGCTTCCGCGCTTGAATCTCGGGCTGCGAAAAGTGCAGATGGATGCGGTCTTGCTCCTGAGCCCAGTAAACCGTCCGCACGCGAGCGGCTTCCTCACCCGTCTCCGGATCATGGAGACCCACGTCTTCCAATTGCCAGACACGGGGCTCGGGGTGCCGCAGGTTGCCAATCGTAAACTGCACCCCAAACCGCTGCCGAAGGATCCCCTCGAGCTCGGCTCTTTGCGCCTGCTGGTACCATGGAGTACCCATCGCCACCAGAATCCCCATCGTCACAGCGGTCGGGAGGGCGCAGAGGATCAGGAACGCTAGGCGACACAACAACCGTTCGGTTCGCTGGTGCATCCGTGCACTCCTGAGGATTTTTCTGCCAGGACTGACATCGACTCTCGGACTCGTCCCGCAGAGAGAAGAACATCGTCGCCAGACAGAGCCTTATACCTTTCTTGCCATTTCCAGGAACAGATCGTATCGGGCTCGCATTTCCGCGACACTGTCGCCCCCAAATTTCTCCACCATCGCCGCTGCGACCTCGAAAGCCACGACCGCTTCGATGATGATCGCCGCCGCCGAGAGCGCACAGACATCGCTCCGTTCGTATGAGGCGCGGTGTGCCTCTTTCGTTTCCCAGTGGATCGAGGCAAGCGGTTTTCGGAGCGTCGAAATCGGCTTCTTCGCCGCGCGCACCACGAGCGGCTGACCATTGGTCATCCCCCCCTCGAGCCCCCCCGCGTTGTTCGTCGGGCGGCAGTAGCCGAGCATCGGCGTTCCCACCGCAGCAGGGTCAAAATGGATCGGATCATGGACCTCGCTGCCACGAAGCCGGGCGGATTGGAAACCAAGCCCGATTTCCACCCCCTTGATCGCCTGCACCGCCATCACCGCCTGCGCAAGCCGACCATCGAGCTTGCGGTCCCACTGTGCATGCGTCCCCAACCCCAGCGGGAGACCTTCGACGCGGATTTCGACAATCCCCCCCAGCGTATCCCCCTCGTCACCGGTGCGATCAATAAGCTCGCAAATCGCCCCATCTCGCTGCGGATCAAGGCTGTAAATCTGCGAGCTGTTGCGGAGACGACGATGCTCGGCTATCGAACCGTTCAAAGGAGTTATTTTTTCGCTGCCAAGCTCGATCACATATCCCAAGCATTCAATCTGAAACTGGGCGAGCAACTGTTTGGCGAGCGAACCGGCGGCGACGCGGACCGCCGTCTCGCGGGCAGAGGCTCGCTCGAGGATCCCACGCATCGAACCAAGGTATTTGATGGCCCCCGTAAGGTCGCCATGTCCCGGCCGCGGCCGTTCGAGTTCCTTGAGCCGCTCGAGCTTGGCGTCGCGATTGATGACCTGGAGCGCGAGGGGGCTGCCGAGCGTTTTTCCCTGCCAAATCCCGGTCAAGATCTCGACCTGATCGGTCTCCAGCTGCTGCCGCTTTCCCCGCCCATAGCCCCCTTGCCGGAGTCGCAAATCCTCATCGATGGCCGCGGAATCAACGGTCAATCCAGCCGGGAAACCGTCCACCAGAGCCAACAACGTCTTGCCGTGCGATTCGCCCGCGGTCCAGTATCGCAGCATTCCGGGTATGAGACTCGGGGAAAGGAGGGTAGAAATGGATCCGCTCGATCTTAGCGGCTGGTCAAAAATCGAGCCAGTCCGATCTGAAGCCTGCGAAGGGTGCGAAAAGTGTGCGAAAAGGTGTCGGAGACGTGTCGGGGACCTTTTCGGGGACCTTTTCGGAGACGAGGAGTTTTCACATCGTTCCCCAACCTAACAACGCCTCGGCACCGCCGCTTGCGATCGTCCGCAAGCACTGGTTTCTTGCTGCGCTAGCGGCAGCGATGGGAGTCGGTTTTTCGGCTCCAGTATTGGTCCTCCGCGTGGAGGAGGTGCCTGGTCTGCGCAGTGGGATCGTCGCCGGCGTTCTGTTCCTCATGGGGCTGACGATTCCATCGCGGTCGTTCGCCACGGCGCTCCGCCATCCGGCCGCAGGGCTGCTCGCCTGCGGCGTGAATATGGTCGTCGTTCCGCTCCTGGCGGCCCTCGGCGGTTGGCTCTTGCCGGAATCGCTCGCGGGGGGATTGATCGTCGCCGCAGCAGCCCCGTGCACGCTCGCCTCGGCGGTCGTCTGGACTCGCCAAGGAAATGGGGACGAGGCGGTGGCGATGCTGGTGACAACGATCACCAATCTGCTGTGCTTTCTCGTCGCTCCCGCCACGATCCTGCTGCTGCTCGGGAAATCGGTCCCCCTCTCCTTTAGCGATTCGGCGACCAAGCTGGTTCTGCTGGTGGTGGTTCCACTGGTTCTCGCCCAGAGTTTTCGGCAGTACTCGCGGTTTGCGAAGTGGACGCAATCGCAAAAAGGACTGCTGACCAATCTCAGCCTGGCAGGAATTCTGGTCATGGTTTCGCTCGGTTCAGCTCATTCCCAAGGAAAATCTGGGGGAGACTTTCCCGAGGGGGGAACGCTGGCAAGCCAGGCGCTAGTGCTGACGGTGCTTTTGGCCCTCGCCGTACATCTGATCGCGCTCGCGGGGGGCTGGATCAGCAGCGGGATGCTGGGGCTGAGCCGCCCTCAGCGAGTGGCCGTCGCGATCTCTGGCAGCCAAAAAACATTGATGGTGGGGTTGCAGCTGGCGATCGACTGTGGCGTTAGCACGATTCCGATGGTGATTTATCATCTCGGCCAGCTGCTGTGCGATACCCTGGTCGTCAGCCGTCTGCAAGCAAACGCCGCTGGTAGCGTTCCGGAAAATCAGGCCTTGTCCGCGGGCGAGGGGAGGGAATAAGATACGGGTCTGACATTCAACCTCCCGCCTGGGGGGGCGGTGAGAGGACCAGGTCAAAGCAATCTACAGACAAAGCGATTATGAAAGACGGCATTCATCCACGATATGCGGAGACTTTGGTGACGTGCGGCTGTGGCAACAGTTTCACGACGCGCAGTACGGCGAAGGAGCTGAAGGTCGACATTTGCAGCGCCTGCCATCCCTTCTATACGGGTAAGCTGAAGTATGTCGACGCAGCGGGGCGGATTGACAAGTTCCAGAAGAAATTTGCTGCCGGAACTTACGCCAGTTTGCAGCCGAAAAAGAAGCCTGCTGCTGCTGCGAAGAAGAAGTAGCGACCGCCGCTCCGCCAATGGATTTGTCAGCCGTCGGGTTGTGCCCTCGTCGTAGGGCCCTCGGCGGCTGCTCTTTTTGGTTTGCCGCTTTGGCTTGGGGAGTGCGAGAGCAGGGAATTCGATGAGTAGTACGATTCGAGCGATGCTGGAGGAGAAACTTCATCGTTTCCGGCATTTAGAGGAGGAGATGGCCGACCCGGCGGTGCAGGCCGACGGGAACCGGATGAGCGCCACCGCGCGAGAGCACGGGGGGCTGCTGAAGCTGGCGGGAAAGTACGCCGAATTCAAGAAGCTGTGCGAGGAGATTCGGGGGTGTCAGGAATTAGCCAAGTCGACCGAGGACCCCGAAGAGCGAGAACTGGCCGAGAGCGAGATTGAATCGCTGCGAACGAGGCGCGAGGCGCTCTGGAATGATTTGCTCTCGATGACAATCGGGGGTGAAGATGCCCAGCGGACGCGATGCGTGATGGAAATCCGAGCGGGGACTGGGGGTGACGAAGCAGCGCTCTTTGCGCATGACCTCTACGAAATGTATCGGCGGCATGCGGAGCTCCGCGGATGGAAGCTTGAGATTCTCGATGCCAGCCCGACCGAGCTCGGGGGTTTCAAAGAAATCGTCCTCGGGATCAGTGGCGAAGGGGTCTTTCGCGATTTGCAGTATGAAAGCGGGGGCCATCGCGTCCAGCGAGTGCCGGAAACGGAGGCTCAGGGGCGGATCCACACTTCAGCCGCGACGGTCGCTGTGATGCCCGAGCCGGAAGATGTTGAAATCGACCTCAAGCCTGACGATTATCGGCTCGACAAGTTCTGTGCCTCGGGTCCCGGGGGGCAGCATGTCAATAAGACCGAATCGGCAGTCCGCCTGACGCACCATGCGACAGGGATCGTGGTCCAGTGCCAGGACGAGAAAAGCCAGCACAAGAATCTCGCGAAAGCGATCCGCGTCTTGAAAACGCGGCTCTATGAACAAAAGCGCGAGGAGGAGTTTGCGAAGCGGGCCGAAACACGCAAAACGCTGATTGGCTCTGGGGACCGCAGCCAGCGGATTCGGACATACAATTTCCCTCAGAATCGACTCACCGATCATCGCATCAATCTCACGCTTTACAAGCTCGATCAGATCATGGCGGGGGATCTCGCCCCGGTGACCAGTGCACTGATCGAGTATGATCGTGACCTGCTCCGCGGTGACATGCTGGACGATGAATGATCGAGCGAGCGATGGGGGCGATTGCCCCTCCCAAAGTGCCTGCTCCTCGGCTGACAAACCAGTTCCCTTACAAAGGATGACTATGGGTACAGAGCACGCTGAACCATGGACCGTGCTCCGGTTGCTCCAGTGGACCACCGATTACTTTCGCAAACATGGTTCCACCTCTCCGCGCCTCGATGCCGAGGTCCTTCTGGCCGAAGCGCGTGGCTCGACCCGAATCGACCTTTATACGGCATTCGGAAGTGAGCCGAGCGACGAAGTCCGCGAAGCATTCCGCGAACTGGTCCGTCGCCGTGCCGAAGGAACCCCGGTCGCTTACTTGGTCGGCCATAAGGAATTTTATTCGATCGACCTGCGCGTCTCCGAAGCAACGCTCATCCCGCGCCCCGAGACCGAACACCTCGTTGTCGAAGTTCTCGATCGCGCAAAGGAGATGCTTGCGGCGGACCCCTCGCGAAACCAGGCCGCACCAAACCAGGCCGCACCGATCCGCATCGCCGATATCGGGACCGGCTGTGGCGCGATTCCGATCGCGATCGCAAAGAACCTGCCGCACTGCGCGCTGATCGCGACCGACATCTCTCCCGCGGCGCTCCAGATCGCACGGTACAACGTCGGGCGCTACCATCTCGAAGACCGCATCGAACTTCGCGAAGGTGATCTCCTCGAGCCGCTCGCTGGCGAGCCGCCGCTGGAGATCCTCTGCAGCAATCCCCCCTACATCAGCCAGGAGGAATACGAGCAACTGGCGGTGGATGTCCGCAATTTCGAACCGCGGCAAGCGCTCGTTGCTGGGGCCAAGGGAACCGAAGTGATTGAGCGATTGCTGGCACAAGTCCCGGCGAAATTAGTCCCTGGAGGGTGCTTCATTTTCGAACTCAGTCCGATGATCGCTGCGGATGTGGTCCGGATGGCCAATGAATTTGGGACCTATCAAGCTCCGAAATTGATCAAGGACCTCGCAGGCTTGCCGCGAATTCTGTCGCTGGCCACAAAAATGTCGTAAGCCTCGCGTTTGAGCCTGCCGCCATCCCGCGGACAGCCACGCCGGCACAGCACCGAAGACGTGCTACATCGTATCCGGTTCGTCGACACAAAAGACACCCAGCCGCAAGCACCACGCCATCGCGAGTCCAAGGCCGAACCCTAAGGCGATGTGATTGAGCCCCAAACAGGCCGCGGCTGTCAGCAGCATCGCAAAGGCATCGGTCCGCGTCACCTGGTCGCGGCAAACAAGCGCCAGTTCCATACCCGCAAAAGCCAACAGGACCCCCAGGACACTCTCCGGGAACGCTTGGCAAAGGGCCATCAACGAAGCACCAAAAAAAATCGCCAGGATCAGCTTGGCCCCGCCGAGAAGTAGAATGCTCCCGTTGGTTCTTGCCCCAAAGCGATACTGGCCGGCGAGCCCCCCCGCCCCATGACACATCGGCATCCCTCCAAACCCGCAGGCCATGAGGTTCATCAGCGATACCGAGAGGGCAACGGTCCGTGGCTTGGCCTCGCGGTCGGGAAACAAATCGTGTGACAGGGCACAGACCGCAATCACCGAATTGAGTGTCGTGAGCGGTATCTGGGGAAGGGCCGCGCGGGGAAATGCTGTGACGAAATCATTCCATCCTGGAGGATTCCACGTGGGGACGAAGATGCTCAGCCCTACCGATCCGATCACGTCGGGGTGTCCCCAAATGGCAAGGAGCAAGCCAGCACCGAAGAGGACCAGCGCGGCGGGAATCTTGCGAGAAAAAAACAAGAGCAAGACGACAATCGTTGCGAGCATCGCCGTGAGGTAGCTGTCCGGTGCGACCCAGGCCCCCGTTCCCGCCACCATCTGCATCCCTTTGATCATCAGCGAAAGGCCAAGCGCCAGTTGTAATCCACGGATCACACTTTGAGGTACGACTCGGCGGAGGACATCGATCAGCCCCGTCACCCCCAGGATCAAGATCACAACGGCAACCGTTGCTCCCGCAGCGACAATTTGCGGTGCTGTCATTCCTTCGGTCAGCGCCACTGCCGCGATACCCTTCATCGGCTGGACAGCCATCGGGATCGAAAAGCACAGTCCAGTGATGAGGCTGGAGAGCCCCGCAAAAAAAAGTGCCGCAGCAAAGTCGAGCCCGTTCTGTGCGGCCATCCCCACCAGCAGTGGCAGAAAGGTCCCAAGGTCTCCGAGCGAACCACCGATTTCATGCCGGTTGAAACGAGCACGCTTCAGATTCGTCCAGAATCGAACGTCGCTGTTCACCCCTGGCCAACTCCCTCGGGGAGGATCCCTGCCGCGACTTCATCTTCCCACTGCTCCATCAGCGGCCAGCTTTCGGCAAGCGTTCCAAAATCGGCCATTGTCAGATAGCCGCGGACACGGGCGATTGTCCGGTCCAAAAGCGCATTGTCTTTTCGGAACACTGGTCCGTGGCTTGGCAGAAGCCAGCGGACATCGCTCTCGCGAATTCGCTGCAAAGATTTCAGGAACGCGCGAATGTCACTTCCATGATGCGGATTGATCGCCCCGATACAACCATCACGATAGATGTTGTCGCCGCTGAGAAGCAGGTCCCCCATTCGAAAGGCGAGTTGGCTGTCGGTATGCCCTGGGGTATGCCAGACCTCGAGCTCAAGTCCCCCGACCCGAATCACATCACCATCAGCCACCGTTTGGTCGACCACCACCGGGGGCATCGGCAGGTCCAGTCCCTGCGCGGTGATCTCTGCCAAGGTCCACAAACGATCTCCCTGCTGCAAGGGACGGACCGCTTTCTCGTGAGCCGTGACGGTCGTTCGCAGGACTTGCTTGGCCTTGGCCAGTCCTTGAATGTGGTCCACATCGGCATGCGTCGCGATCAAGGTCTTGCAGTGAGCCAGCGGAAAATCGAGTTTACGGATCAGTTCGATGTAGTCATCCACCGTCTCTTCATAACCGATATCGATCAAGACCCACTGATCGGCGTCATAGATCAAATAAACGTTGCACCCCAGAACTTCTCCCCCCTGGAAATTCAGCTCGATCACGCCAGGAAAAAATGGACGCCGTGCAAACATCTCCCGTACTCTCCTGTTCCACCTCGACGAGGCTTCGTTTGACCATTTTCATCCGCGCTGCAGCCCCATTCCCCTGAGCTGAGAGCCTCTCCGAAAAGGGGTCTGACCCTCTCCGGCACGGCCCAAAAACCAATAAAATCGACTCGCCTCCAAAGGGTCAGACCCCTTTTCGGAGACCACTTTTCAGCCTCTCCGAAAAGGGGTCTGACCCTCTCCGGCACGGCCCAAAAACCAATAAAATCGACTTGCCTCCAAAAGGGTCAGACCCCTTTTCGGAGAGGCTCCTAGACACACTCTAAGCCTTTCGACTCTGAGGGCAAAGGCCGCACGCTCCAAGCCCTTGCCGATAACTGGGCATCGAGAGGGTGGGCAGCAGGTCCCGCCGCATCCGCGCCGGCCAGACCCGTTTGCTCCCTTCCGACCTCCCGCCCGTCCCGGCCACAAACCGCACTTCTCCGATCCCCGCACGCCGTGCGACCTCGCGATAAAAATCCTCGCGCTCGACCGGAACACCATCGGCGATTACATACGTTTCCCGCGGCGAGCCACAGGCCCAAGCCGCGATGATTGCCGCCACTGCGTCGGTTTGGTGAATCAAGTTCAAATACCCCGGCATCACGGCGAAGGGTTCCCCCGCTTTCATCTCCCACAGTCGCGGAACCCGCCCAGGCCCGTATAGACCCGCCATGCGGAGGACCACCGTTTTTCCCGCTCGCCCCCGCCGTGCTCGCCACAGTAGTTGTTCGGCGGCCAGCAAGGCTCGCCCCCCTTCGGACCGCGGTCGCGTCGAGGATGTCTCGTCCACCCAAACACCACCCCCCTGATGATAAACGCCTGTCGAGCTGATGTAAATCCAGTCACTCTCGGGATTGACTCGCGGGAGAACCCGCTGGAGTCCCTCGACGTAGGTTTGATGGCGTGATTTCCCGGAAGCGGAATCGTGTCCGACCGCGACAAGCACGCGGTTTACGGGGGGAAACAAGCGAGGCAGCTGGGGCGAGGTCCAGTCCCCGATGAGCGCCTCGATTCCCCAAGTGGCAAGCTCGCGTGCGCGGGATTCGCTCCGCGTCAGCGTCCAAACTCTCCAGCCCTCGCGACGGAGCGACAGCGCGACGGGAAATCCGAGGTATCCGCAACCAAAAATCAGTGCATTTCCAGCGGTTTCTGATAGCATACAGACGGTCACTCAGGCTCGCCGAGGGGGTTTTTATGGAGTGTCGGGTGCGGCGGTGCACCCCGGCGGAGACCATTCCTCCTACAATGGTGCGGGAAGGTCAAGCGGCGGACAAGCGCGCCGACTGAGGACTGCGATCCACAATGCTTCGTCGAACCGAGGTTCTCCATCGTGCGGTTTCCGCGTCTGGTACTTCTGCATCGTGAAGTGAAATCCCCAGCGCGATGTCGCTCCGCGCGCTCCGCGATGATCGCCCTGGCCGTGGTTCTCCAGACCGCGATTTCGCCGATCCCTTCGATCCTGGAACCTCGTGCTACTGCCCAAGAGGGGGCGGCTCCAGAGGGTGCAGCTCAAGCCCAGGGGCCTGCATCTGCGGCCCCGCCACCTGAGAGCCTGTCACCTGAGAGCCCAGCGAGCAGCAGCGGGACTCCTGCCAGTGCAAACAATCGAAGGGGCATGACTTTTTCGTCAGCCGAGGAGATGCTGGCCGAAGTGCTCAAGGGTCAAGTCCCGCAGTCGCTCGAGCAATTAGCGGCGATGGAGCGTCAGCAGCAGCAGGTTGCGACGCTGGCCACGGCGTGTACGGTGAGTGTCCAGATTGGCCGCTCGCAGGGCTGTGGCGTGATCATCACCCCGGACGGTTACGTACTGACCGCAGCCCATGTGGCGATGCGCACGGGGCTGCGGGCGACGCTGATGCTCAGCGATGGACGCCGTGTGCGTGCCCGGACGCTGGGTTTGAACCGCCAGGTCGATGCGGGGCTCATTAAAATTGACGGGGATGTCGATAGCGCCGGGAAACCATGGCCGCATGCGACGCTGGGGACCAGCACAGGGCTTCGCCAAGGGATGTGGTGCATCGCGATGGGACATCCGGGTGGGTACGACACGGACCGTGGGATCGTTGCGCGTGTCGGGCGAATTCTCGCTGTCCGACCCGGCGCCCTGGTCACCGATTGTGCACTGATCGGTGGCGACAGCGGCGGTCCGCTGTTTAATTTACAAGGGGAATTGATCGGCATTCACAGCCGGATTGGGAACGATGTCGCGGATAATCTGCATGTTCCCATCGATCATTATGACCGTACTTGGGAACGTTTGGCGCGGAGTGAAGCATGGGGGTTTCTCCCCGGATTTCGCCCCGTCATTGGGGTTCGGGGAACCGAGAATTCACCGCGTGCAGAAATCCAATCGGTGGCCCCCGGATCTGCAGCCGAGAGCGTGGGGTTGCGTCCTGGGGATGTGATCCAGCGTTTCGGGAATGTTGAGATCAGCGATTTTTCCTCCTTGCAGAAGGCGGTCAGCGACACAATGCCGGGGGAACAGGTGGAACTGCGAGTCCAGCGGGGGGAGGAAATTCTGCGAATGATGATTGAAATTGGCCGTGATCCGCGGTCATGATGGAGGGGTTGTGGACCTACTGAACCAACGAGTTCTGAGGAGAGAGGAGAGAACTGTGAAGCCTCGTCGCCCTGACGCCGCCCGATGGCTGTTCCTGCTAGCATGGATTCTTGCTGGACTGGCTGCCTCCCCAGAGACTTCGGCCCTTTTGGCGCAAGACGCAGAAGAGGTGTCGCTGAGCGAACGCTTTCCATTTCGTGTCTCCAGCCGCCGCGATAGCGGGCAAATGATCGCGCTGGTCAAACCGTTATGCGTCGAGGCTGGCAAGTCGACCGTGCAAATTTACAGCAATAACAAGCCCGTCGCTTTGGGGCTGGTCGTCGACAGCGCTGGACTGGTTGTCACGAAGCGGAGCGAGCTGAGCGGCGACCCGATCCGTGTTCGACTGCCGGACGACCGCATGGTCAATGCCCGCGTCGCTGCCGTCCGCCGCGAAGATGATCTGGCGCTTTTGAAAGCTGATGCGACCGACCTTGTCGCGGCAAAGCTTGATACTTCGGAACCGGGAGTGGGACATTTTCTGGTGACTGTCGGGCGGAATGGTCGCCCGATTCATATCGGTGCCGTCAGCGTTGGCAGCCGCCCGATTGCGGCGACAGGGCGACTGGGGATTCAGCTGGAAAATAACGCGGAAGGTTTGGCGACAGTGAATCTCGTGCTTCCCGACAGCGGCGCCTCGGCGGCGGGGATTCAGCTCGGAGATCGAATTGTCGCGATCGATGGGAAACCGTCGGGGGGGAGCGCTGAAGTAGTCGCCTTTCTCCGCAATTTCTTTCCCGGAGAAAGCATTCGGCTGACGATTGCCCGCGATGGGAACACCGTGGAAATCAATGCCCAAATGCGGGAATTCAGCGTGATGCTCGAGAGCGAAAACGATGCGCGACTGAACGGACCGCGGAACAGTCGGCTGAGCGGTTTTGATGCTGTCCTGCAGCATGACACGGTCCTCGAACCCGACCAGTGTGGCGGCCCCCTTGTCGACAGCCAAGGACGGATCGTCGGTCTCAATATCGCCAGGGCAGGGCGAGTCGTTTCCTTTGCGCTCCCCAACAGGATCGTCCAGCCGCTGGTCGAAGCGATGATTCAGGAAGCGCAAAGCGTCAACCCATAAGGGTGTCGCTCAGTGCACGCGCTGGCCGGGCTGTGCCCCGGCATCGAGGGCGAGCAGGAACACCTCTTCACCTCCAGGTCCGGCGGCGGTCACCATCCCTTCGCTCATCCCGAATTTCATCTGCCGTGGTTTCAGATTGGCAACCATCACCACCAACCGCCCGACAAGTTGCTCGGGTTCATAGGCAGCCTTGATTCCCGCAAAAACCTGGCGGCGATGGTCGCCTCCAAGACTGAGCGTGAGCTTGAGTAGTTTCTTGGCTTCGGGGACATGTTCTGCGGCAATCACGCGGGCAACGCGGAGATCGACTTTGGCAAACTGGTCGATCGTGATCTCCTCGGCGAGCGGCTCGTCGACCAGCGGCTGTGGACTATCGTTCCACTTTTCTGGGGCACTGGTCTGTTCTGGGGCACTGGTCGATGCGGCTGGTGCTTGCTGGGCTGCAGCTTCTTCGCGGCTTTGCTCAATCATCTTTTTCAAATCCTCGGCTTGAACACGGGTCATCATATGTTGAAAAGGTTGGACGGGGGTCCCTAGCAATGGGCGAGCGCTCTGCTCCCAGCGCTCGAGCGTTTCCCCCAGCAGGGCACCGCACTGCCGCGCCAGGCTCGGGAGTACCGGCGCGAGATAGATACAGAGCTGGCGAAAGAGATTGAGTCCCACAGTACAGACATCGCGGAGCTCTGCGGCCCGCGCCGGGTCTTTAGCGATGACCCATGGCTGAGCATGTTCGATGTAGGGGTTGGCTGCATCGGCCAGTTCCATAATCAGCCGCATCGCGCGCGAATAATCGCATGCCTCATAAGCCTGGGCGACCTCCTCTCCAGCCGCTGCGGCCGCAGCAAAGAGTCCTCCATCCTCCGGGTAGCGATCGGCCAGCCCCAGCGGATGCGCGAATTTTGCCGTCCGACTCGCCAGATTCACCACCTTGCCAACTAGATCTGCATTGACCTTGTCGGCGAATTCATCGATCCCCAAATCCAAGTCCTCAACGCGTGGCGTGAGCTTGGTGGCATAGAAGTATCGCAGGTAGGCCGGGTCGAGATGTTGGAGGTACTTTTCGGCGGTAATCAGCGTCCCCTCGGACTTACTCATCTTCCTCCCATCGACATTCAAAAATCCATGAATCCGCACCTTGGTCGGAAGGCTCAGCCCCGCAGTCTTGAGCATTCCAGGCCAAAACAAAGTGTGGAAATAGGCGATGTCTTTGCCAATGAAGTGGTGGATTTCCGTCGCATCACTTTTCCACCAATCCTCGAGGCGTTCGCCATGCCGCAGACACCACTGTGCCGTACTGGCAACGTAACCGATTGGGGCGTCGAACCAGACATACCAGTAATTTCCGGGGGCATCCGGAATTTCGAACCCGAAGTATGGGGTTGGACGACTGACATCCCAGTCGCGGAGGGGTTCGGCGAGGAATTGCCCCTTCATCGCATTGGCCGTTTCGCTCTGCAGCGCCCCACCCTGATCGATCCAGGTGTCGAGAAAATCGTGCATCTTTTCCAGCTGGACAAATAGATGGAGTGCCCCACGCGATTCCGGGGTCGCGCCACTGAGGGTACTTTTGGGATCGATCAGCTCGGTGGGACTGTAAGTGGCACCACAGCTGGAACAGTTATCACCGGGCTGGTTGACCGCTCGACACCGAGGGCACGTGCCACGGACAAAGCGGTCTGCGAGAAAAGTTTTCGCCTCGGGATCGTACAACTGCTGCACTTCGTGCTCGGCAATCAATCCATCGCGACGAAGCGCCTGCCAGAAATGGGCACAGAGCTGGCGATTCTCCTCGCAGTGGGTGCTGCCGTAATGATCAAAACCGATTTCAAAGCCTGCAAAGTCGCGCTCATGGGCCGCTTGCATGTCGGCGATCAGCGCTTCCTCGCTCCGTCCCTCGCGCCGCGCGCGAATCATGATCGCGGTCCCATGGGTGTCATCGGCACAGACGAAAACACATCTTCGGCCCTGCATCTTTTGAAACCGCACCCAAATATCGGTCTGAATGTATTCGACCAAATGGCCGATGTGGATCGGCCCATTGGCATAGGGGAGGGCGGCAGTCACGAGGAGACGTCGAGCAGCCATGAATGAATCCACCGGCAAGTCGATAAAACGGGAGGGCAGGGCGGGGCCAATTGTAGGCGAAGCGGCTCTTTTCCTGCAGACCTGTTCGGGAGTCAATCGTCGCGACTTGAGCATTTTCCTAAATTTTTTTCTGCTATTTTCCCCCTTCCTAAGCTGGGATCGGGAGTAGATTTAGCCGCAGTTGCTAGCAAAAGACGGAGTTAAAAATGGAGTGCTCTGGAGGAGGGTTGATCTTGTCGCAGCCATGGCCGCGAGGCACTATCCCCGCTGCCCCGCGAGCATGGAGGCTCGCAATGCCAAGAGGCTTCACATGGATGTGAAATGCCTCTTGTGCACTGGGGCAATGCTTCTTCGGAGGAATGATCTGATGATCGATCGCCGCGTGCCTTGGTTTCTCCGCTCCGGTCTCCTCATGCTTTGGTTGCTGGGGTGCGCTGCCGTGGCCAGTACGCTGGGGGCTGCCGAAGGGGTCGTGCTCGAGTTTGCCTCAAAAGACTGCCCGTACTGCGTGCAAATGGGTCCCGTGATGGACCAGCTCCGGCGCGAGGGGATGGCGATTCGCCAGGTCGATGTCGATCGGGAAGGGGAGATGGCGGTCCGTTTTTCGATCCGCCAATTACCGACGTATGTGATCATTGCCGACGGCAAAGAAGTTGGTCGTTTGGTTGGCAAACAGCCGCTCGAAACAGTCCGTCAAGCGATCGAGGCCTGTTCGCGAGTCCGCTTGACCCCCACCAATTCAGTGACGGCGAATGCCCCCATACCGCTGAACCCCGTACCGCTGAACCCCGTGACGGCGACATCGACGAGCCAGGCGGACTCCTTTTCTGCCGCCGCGGCACAGACTCCGCTGGCCGATCTTGCCGCCGCAGGCACATTTCCGGCAGGCAGCTCCTCAGGTGACGATCAAGGAGCGGGTACCCGAGGATCGGAGTATCGCCGCGCGGAGCAGGCAACCGTACGACTGCGGATCTTTGAAGATGTCGGCTTTGGGGTCGGGACAGGCACGATCATCGATGCGCATCAAGGAGAGTATTTGGTGCTGACATGTGGGCATCTCTTTCGTGAATCCAAAGGAGAGGGAAAGATCGAGGTCGATCTGTTCCATCAAGGTCAAACACACACGGTGCTTGGACAGCTGGTCGACTACGACGCAAAGGACCGGGACATCGGCCTGGTTTCGATTCGGACGCCGCTGGAAATCACTCCTGTTCCGCTACTGCCGCAGTCGACCGCGATTCGCAATGGCGAGTCCGTTTTCAGCTACGGCTGTGACCGGGGTGCTGACCCAAGCCTCCGCGAGACACGAATTACGGGGATCGACAAATATAATCAGCACCTGAAGCTCTCGAACCTCGAAATTGCAGGTGCTCCGGTCGATGGCCGCAGCGGGGGTGGGTTGTTCGATAGCCAAGGGCGATTGATCGGGGTCTGTAATGCCGCCGATTACAACGGGGACATCGGCATCTACGCAGGTCCAGGAGAAATCCTCTGGCAGCTCAGCCGGATCGGACTCGAGCGACTGGTTTCCGCCCCGCCAGGCGGATCGCTTGGGGTCCAGGGAGAACCCTTGCGAACAGCACAAAACCCGATTGGCGACTTCGGCGACCCGCGTGCCGCCGCGTCGCTCCAGCCGGTCGCTCTCCAAGGAAACACTGCTCTCCAAGGAAACACTGCCAGCAGTCACGAGATGATCATCATTGTCCGCGATCGCAATCAACCGCAGGCACCTGCACAGGTGAAGGTCATTGATCGTCCCACACCGCAGCTCCTGGAGCTTGCTCGTCCTTAACGGGTCGTTGTTCGTTTTGGCTCTGCTCTCGATGAGAAATTGGGTCCTCGATGGTTCTACAATCCGCACTCACGCCGAGTACCCTCGATGCGCCGCGGAAGACGTGTGAGCTCTGTGGCGAAAGTCGATTTCGGATCATCGCCGATCGAGATCGCTGCGGCGGGCGGCTGCTGACGGACCTCTGCGAGACATGTGGACTCGTCTCGCATCATCAGATCCCACCGCGCGAGGAACTGCGTCGGTTCTACCAGCGAGATTACCGCCTCCGCTATCACGGCGAATGGAGACCGTCTGCGAAACGCGTTTATCGGGCTTGGAAATATGGACTTCACTTGGCGCGTCGCCTCCGTCCCTATTTTGTCTTGGGTGCACCAGTGCTGGAGATCGGCGCGGGGGTCGGCTGCACCGTTGGCGCGCTGGCTGAGGCTGGGCTGCGTGCTTCGGGGATCGAACCCCATCAGGGCTTCCAGCACTATGCCCGCGAGGTGCTCGGGGCAAATGTGGCCCGCACGACGCTCGAAAACTTTCACGCTCCGGAGCGCTATGAAGGGATCATCATGGCGCATGTGCTGGAGCATTTGCACTCACCGCTGGAGGCTCTGCAGCAGGTCCATGCAATGCTCGCCAGTCGCGGGATGCTCTATCTGGAATGCCCTAACCTTGCCGCTCCGGTGGCGGCACCCGGAAAACTCTTTCACTTCGCACACATCTTCAACTTTACCCCCACCACCTTAGAGCAGCTTGCGGCACGGGCGGGGTTTCAGGTGGCCGAGCGATTCGGTCGTGAGGATGATGTTGCGATCCAGTTTCTGCTCCGCAAGACCGATCGTCCTGATACCGATCGTCCTGATGTGGCCCAGAGCTTTGCCCCCGATGCGGCGGCGGAAACGCTACGACGCGCCTTTCGATATCGGTTCTTCGCATACTACGCCCGCCCCAGTTATCTCCAGCGCCGATTCCAAAAGCTGGCGGGCTACCTTGAAGAATACCTGTGTGCCCGCCGCTGGGAACGGCGTTTTACAGCTCGGTCGATGCCGTCACGACGCTTTTCGGATTCCGCACCGGAACTCGAAATGCCGATTGCCGCGGAGGTTTTCATGGCCTGTGAGCCCTCAGCTCCAGGGGTCGTGTGAAGACCCATTCACGGAGCGGGTCGCGAGGGTCCAGTTTGCCGGAAGGGACTTGATGGTCGTGGGGAGAACACCGGACTGGGAACCGAAACATCCACGCGTTTCGGGCGGGACCCAGGAGCCACTGGTCCTCTGGGCAATCCTCGATGGCAAACCGGGACATGATCACCAGACACTCGGGCTGGTCGATGCCTTGGAGCGGTTGCTGCCGGAGGTGATTTGCACCCAGTTCACCCTTCCGAATCGGCTGGCTTGCCGCTTTCTTGGTGCGCGCTTCGAACCCGCTGCGGGTCGCTCGCCGCATTTGATCTTGGGTGCCGGTCACCTCACGCACGCGACGCTGCTGCGGGCGCGGCGAAGGAATGGGGGGAAAGCCGTGGTGCTCATGAAGCCATCTCTGCCGCTGTCCCTGTTCGATCTTGCAATCATCCCTGATGCATACGGCTACGCTCCGGACCATCGGCGAGTGCTGACCACGCAGACGGTCCTCAATCGAATCGTTCCCTCGGCGACGCGCGATCCGCGACAAGGGATGATCCTCATTGGGGGACCCGCGGCCGACGTCCGCTGGGAGCCGGGTACGATTCTCGATCAAATCGCTGCGATCGTCGCCGAAACACCCCGGATGCGGTGGCTGGCATGCGGTTCCCGGCGGACACCCCAGGGGCTCGTCACAGCTTTCCGCCAGCGCTTTCCCGACCTTCCCTGGCATGATCCACAAACACTCTCGGGTCTCCCGTTCGCCGAAGCGCTTCGCAACTGCGGAACGGTTTGGGTGACCTCGGACAGCATGTCGATGATGTACGAGGCCGTTGCGACAGGGGCGCAGGTAGGGATCCTCCAGCTCCCGCGCGATCCCCGCGCACGGACCTCGCGGCTGCTGCAGCAATTGCTCGATCGTCGCGCCGTGACATCGTTTTCGAGCTGGCGCACGGCGCATGCGTTCCACGAACCCTCGAGACTGCACGAGGTACCGGAGAGCGACCGCGCGGCGCGAGAGTTGCTCGCGCGGCTGCTGCCTGCATTCCTTCCGAGCTCAAGCCCCGCGGCGGTCTCATAACGTCGCGCATCGCGCTGGACCGAGCCGTCATTTACCGCGTCCGCAGATTGGCCATCAGGAACGACCAAAGGTCGGTGTACTCGTCGATCGATTTGCTGACCGGTGTTCCGGCGCCATGTCCAGCGCGTGTTTCGATGCGAATGAGCACGGGATTGGTGCACCCCTGCGTCTTTTGCAATCGCGCGGCGAATTTGAAGCTGTGACCGGGAACGACTCGATCATCGCGGTCGGCGGTTGTCACCAACGTCGGTGGATAGCAGGTTCCGGGCTTCAAATTGTGGAGCGGCGAGTAGCGAAGGAGGTTTTTAAACTGTGCCTCGTCATCGCTGCTCCCGTATTCGGAGACCCATGCCCAACCGATTGTGAATTTGTGGAACCGGAGCATATCCATCACCCCGACCGACGGGAGGCAGGCCCCAAACAGATCGGGACGCTGCGTTAGCGCCGCACCGACCAGAAGCCCTCCATTGCTGCCACCACGAATCCCCAGATGCTGGCTGGAAGTGTATTGTTGGTCGATGAGGTAGGTCGCGGCAGCAAAAAAATCATCGAACACATTTTGCTTGCGATCGAGCATCCCCGCCTCATGCCACTCCCGTCCATATTCCCCCCCACCACGAAGGTTTGGAACGGCGTAGATCCCTCCGGCATCGAGCCATCCGGCGACCGCCGGAGAAAACCCTGGGGTGAGGGAGATGTTGAATCCTCCATAGGCGTAGAGCAACGTTGGTTGGGTTCCGTTGCGCTCGATCCCACGGCGATAGGAGAGGATCATCGGGACGCGGGTCCCATCGCGACTGGTGTAAAAAACCTGCTCGGTGATGTACTGGGAGGAATCAAAGGGGACCTCGGGGCGCCGCCATAGCGACTGGGCATCGCTCTGCAAATCGAGGCGATAGATCGAGGGGGGCGTGACATAATTGGTAAAAGTAAAAAACGTTTCTTTCGCATCTCGTTTTCCTGCGAAACCAGAAATCGTCCCCAGCCCCGGGAGTTCCAGATCGGACTCCTTTGCGCCGTCGAGCTGAAAAACGCTGACCAACCCCCGCGCATCTTTCAAGTAGATTGCAAAGAAGCGATTTCCAAGCAGATGGATCGATTCGAGGACATCGGTGCTTTGCGGGATCACTTCGGTGATGGCCGGACGGACTTCGTTCTCCTTCGCCGGGTCTCCTGCCTGGTTTGCGGAGATCGCGATCAGCCGTCGGCGAGGGGCCTGCAGATCGGTGAGGAAATAGAGCGTTTCACCATCGGCACCAATGAACGTGTAATCGGCATCGAAGCCCATCAGCAACGGCCGGACCGGGTCCTCTGGTTTCGTGAGGTCTTGAATCAGGATCTGACTGACCGGCTCGGTGCTCTTCCAAACGCTGATGATCAAAAAGCGTCCATCCTCCGTCACTTCGGGACTGAATCCCCAGTTCGGTTGGTCGTCGCGTCGATAGACCAGGAGGTCTTCATCCTGCTTTGTCCCGAGCCGATGAAAATAGAGTTT
>Ga0169931_10004708_pt1 | contig 21106 bp, 22 predicted proteins | sample Kivu_15m_20L_FD_129675 | JGI IMG/M metagenome (GOLD analysis project Ga0169931, IMG submission 129675) | Freshwater microbial communities from Lake Kivu, Western Province, Rwanda to study Microbial Dark Matter (Phase II) - Kivu_15m_20L... | ecosystem: Environmental > Aquatic > Freshwater > Lake... | reverse complement strand
TCGCGGTGGCGGCGCGAAGTTTCCTTGCCACCGAGCCCTCGCCCGCCGCGAGGAGCTGCGCCTCGACATCGCGTGCGCTGTGAATCGCCGTCTCCGAAGCGGAGACGACCGCCAGGATCAGCAGCAGGTTCAGGTAAATCAGCAGAGCGACGAACAGGGACATCGAAGGAAGGAAGCCGCAAAGTCAGCGGAGGCGTCACGGAGGGTCAAGGTGAATTACGGGCCAGGTCCTGCTCTTCGCTCTTGCCAAGAGCGAAGAGAATTGATAGCAAGCAGCCCACCATGCGCTCCATCCTGCTTTCCCTGCTCGTTTTTGCCGCCGCCAGCCTGCAAGCCGCGGACAAACTGAAAGTCCTGATCGTTGACGGACAAAACAATCACAAGTGGGACATCACCACGCCGGTGCTGCGCCATGCGCTGGAGAGCAGCGGTGCCTTCACGGTGGAGGTGAGCACGACGCCGCCGAAGGGTGCGCCGAAAGAGGCCTGGGAGGCGTGGAAGCCGGAATTCGGCGGTTATCAGACCGTAGTGAGCAACTACAACGGCGAGCCGTGGCCGCAGAACGTGCGCGATGCGTTCACGAAGTATGTCGCGGAGGGCGGTGGCTTTGTCTCCGTGCATGCAGCGAACAATTCCTTCCCGGACTGGAAGGAATACAACGACATGATCGGCGTGGGCGGTTGGGGCGGGCGCAATGAGAAGTCCGGGCCGTGGCTGTATGTGAAGGAGGGGAAGCTGTTTCGTGACACGAGTGCCGGAAACGGCGGTGCGCACGGACCGCAGCATGAGTTTGTGGTCGAAATCCAGAATCCCGATCACCCGATCACACGCGGCCTGCCGAAACGCTGGCTGCATGCGAAGGACGAGCTCTACAGCAAGCTGCGCGGCCCGGCGGAAAACGTGGAGGTGCTTAGCACGGCCGTTTCCGACCTCACCGCGGTGAACGAGCCAAACAACATGGTCCTCGCCTATCACAAGGGTCGCGTGTTTCACACGACGCTCGGACACGCGGACTACTCGATGCTGGATCGCGGTTTCTACACGCTGCTGCAGCGTGGGACGGAATGGGTGGCCACGGGGAATGTCGAACGCACGGCGGCGGTGCCGGCGGATTTCCCAACGGAGACGACGGTCAGCGTGGTGAAGCTGGAGGGCTACCCGAAGCAGGAAGCGCCGAAGCCGAAGAAGTGAATTCGTCGGCCGCGACGCAGCGCGGCCCTACCCGCATGCGGCTTCGATGTCGCGGGCGATCTGCGCCTTGAGCTCATCGAGGCTGCTGAATTTCATCTCGGGGCGCAGGAAGCGGGTGAAGCGCACTTCGAGGTCTTTGCCGTAGAGATCGCCGTTCCAGCCGAGGAGATGAACTTCGAGTGAAGGCTCAGCGTGCTCGGCGACGGTGGGTTTGCGACCGAGATTGGCGACGGCAGGCAGCCATTCGCCATTGAGGCGCGCTTGGACGGCGTAAACGCCGAGCGGCGGCAACTGCTCGTTTTCGACTTCAACGTTGGCCGTGGGAAAACCGAGCTGGCGGCCAAGTTTGCGTCCTTCAACGACGGTGCCGAAGACGGAATACTCGCGTCCGAGGAAGAGCGCGGCTTTGGCAAGATTACCCGACGAAACGGCCTCCCGGATGAGCGTGCTGCTGACGACAGCGTAGTCGATTTTCAAAGGAGGCACGCCATACACGGCGAAGTCGTGCTGCTGGCCCAGTTTCATGAGGAGGTGGATGTCGCCCTCGCGTTTGTGGCCGAAATTCCAGGTGTAGCCCACGGAAATACAGCCCAGTGGCCGGGCGGCCTGGACGATTTGCTGGATGAATTCGCGGGCAGGCGTTTTCGCCGTTTCCACAGTGAAGGGACACGTCAGCAGGTGGGGGATGCCGAGTTGGGAGAGCACCCGCTGCTGATGACGCGGTCCGCAGAGCAGTTTCGGCGCTGAACCAGGGCGCAGAACGTGTGCTGGGTGCGGATCGAACGTCACGACGACAGCGGTGCCGTGGTGCTGGGTGGCGTGCTCTTGGGCTGCTTTGATGACCTCCTGGTGCCCGAGGTGCACGCCGTCGAAAACTCCGACTGCGAGCGCCAGCGGGCCGGGAATGGCGGAGAGGGCGTCAATGGAGCGGAGGACCTGCATGCGGGGAGGGCTTGCCCCTTTACCTGCGGCTCACGCAAACCGCAAGGCTGGAGCCCGGCCTGCCAGCAGGCAGGTTCCTCGGCTTACTTGAGGTTGCTCAGGGTGCTCCAGAAGGAGGTGAGGATGCTCTTGCTGGACACCTTGAGAGTGCTGGTGACGCTCGTGTGGGAGGTGCCGACCAGGTTGTTCATCACTTCGCCGTAAGCGGGCATCGAGGTCCAGCCGAGGGTGGTTTCTTCGTTGTGGGAGGTGGTGTTCGTTTTCATATGATTCGTAGTTTTGAGAGGTTTGAGGCTTGAGGGAGGTTGATTCGCGTTTTTGGAGGGGTTTTGCGTATTCGTGAGTGAGAATCGAGTCACAAAATTGAGAATTACATGCCAAAGGGATGGCGGGGGGTGAAGCCAGCGTAGCTGCGGCTCTTGGTGCGCCAGCGGGGGCCTTCGCCAGCGATCTGGCCGGAGGTGTCCATGCGAAGACCGCAGATGGTCATGAAAACATGCTCACCAGGCTTCACCCAGATGGTGATGAAGCGGCCGACGCCAGGCTGGCCATAGCTGGCGAACTCCTTGCTGGACAGGCAGCGGTTCAGCAATCCTGCCTTGATCAGCACATAAGAAGTGCTGCTGCTGCAGTCATAAGCGCTGTCTTCGATGTTGCGATGGCCACCGCCAAGGACGTAGGGCTTGTTCTGGAGGGTGTTGGCGGCGTAAACGGCGAACTGAAGGGCCTGGGGAGCGGTCTGGCCGACGCTGGCGAAACGGCCGTCGAAGCGGATCTGGGAGTTGCTGGTGGCGGCAGGAGCGGCGGCAGCGGCACGTTGGGCGGCGGCGCGCTGGGCGGCAGCCTGCTGAGCGGCCTGCTGCTGGGCGTAGTAGTTGGCCCAAGCCTGAGCGTTGGCCTGCTGAGCGTGGTAGTTGGCCCAAGCCTGTGCATTCGCCTGTTGCTGAGCGTAAGCGGCCTGCGCTTGGGGAGCGGCATAGTAACCAGCGGCAGAGTATCCGTTCTGGGCTTTCGCGGCGGTGGCGGCGAAGAGGCTGGCGGCGAGGGCGAGGCGGATGATCGTTTTCATGATTGCGTGAGTGGTTCTGAATTCTGCTAGTATTGATAACAGAAATTAGAATCACTGCAACAATCATTTCAGATTTAGATCAAAAATTTGTAAATTTGATAAAATGGCGGCGCGCCTATTTTCATACTATATTGGTTGTCAATGATCTAAACCTTGAGCAAAAATGAGGCTATCCTTCAGCGCTTTGTAAAAAACAGAGAAAAAAGCGGCTAAAAATGGCTCGGAAGTCGGTTCCGGAGCCCCATTTTCTCGAAAATTCGAGAAGTCCCGGCTTGGGCGGTTGCGCAGAAATTCTAATTCTTGCACTTGCGAAGCCGTGTTTGAGAATCCCCCCCCATGAATCCGCGCTCCACCGTTCTGTCCCTGCTCTTCGTCCTGGTGATTTGGGAGTGCGGCGGCCATGCCGCCGACGTTCCTCCTCTCGCGCACTACTTTGATGAGGTCGGGCAACGTCATTTAACCGTGCAGACTCTCGGCGGCACACGGGTGAGCGTGACGCTGCGCTGGGCGATGGACCCCGGCTCGTCGGGAAGTTGGGCCGGCAACGGCGAGCGGCGTGACAATCAAATCCTCTTTGCAGCGACCGTGGATGAAGGCCAGGACAGGGGCGCGTTCTTCATCGCCAAGGGAGGTGAGTCGAAACTGGAGATCAATTTCCGTCCCGGACAGAAAATGCCGCAGGATCCTGGCATCCTTGGGGTCTATCGCCGTGCGAGCGATGAAAAACTCCTGCAACTGCTGCGCAAGGAGTCGCAAGCCGCCGATGATCGTCTCGCGGCTTCTTTAAAGAACGCCTCACGCACCTGGCCGACGGTGGATAAGCCGGTGGCGGCTGATTGGAAGTCGCGCTGGGTGGAATTGCGTGGGCGCTGGATGAAAATTGCCTACCAGCCGCCGGAGCCCGCCAAACCGAAGCCCGGTGCGCTGCTGCCTTCTGCCGCCAAAGACGCGGCGTTGCATGAGAAGGACTCCGACTACTGGCTGAAACTCGCGCAAGTCACGGCGCTGGGGTATTACTTTGTGCAGACGCCGCCCGATGCCGCGAATAAAGGCGCATGGGATGGGGACTATGACGATGGTTTTGGCGGACGTGTGAGCATCCGCCAGGCGAAGGATGGCAAATTGCGTGTGAACCTCTCTTGTTCGCGTGTGGCAGACATGCAGGGGGGCGATTTGTCCGGCGAAATGCCGCCTTCTGCTGTGAAATCACAAGATGGCGAGCACTCGGCGGTTGCGGTGTTCATCGAGCCCGAAGTTCCGGTGGATGCGAAGGAGGTGCGTGTGACCCTGCGGCGCAAGGGCGGCTTTCTGTGGGTGCAAACGAGCCGCAAAGTACAGCCGCCCGGCAGTTCTGCCTGGTTTGACGGCATCTACCGCTGGATGCCCCTGCCGGTGGAGTGATCAGGCCTTCTTCGGCTGCGGATTCTCCACAAACGAGGCGATGGCCAGCAGGATCGCTGCGCAAACGACGCAGGAGTCGGCCACGTTGAAGGACGGCCAGGGATGAAACGGCGGGAAGCCGAAGTCGAACTTCAAGAAATCGACCACGTAGCCATCGAGAAAGGTGCCGGCAAAGAGATGACCGCCGTCGTGCGTGCGGAACAAACGGTCGGTGAGATTGCCAAAGACACCGGAAACCAACAGCGCCACGGCAAGGCGGCTCAGTTTGCCGGGGAAGAGTCCTTTGCCATGCATCACGTAGATGAAGGTGAGCGCGGCGAGCGAGACGAAGGTGAATGCGTAGTTCGCATACTCGGTGCCGTTGAACATGCCGAAGGCCACGCCCGTGTTGGCCGCGTGATGCAGCCAGAAGATGCCGGGGATCACCTCCTGCTCGGTCTCATACAGACGGAAGTTTGCCACGATCCAGCTCTTCGTGACCTGATCGAGGATGTAGAGCGGGAGCGAGAGCAGCAGGAAGAGGCGGATCATGGGAAGGAATGACGAAACCAGAGCAATGACGAAACCAGAATGGCGAATGACGAATCAGCGACGAGGCCTCAATGAATCAATGACGGCAAACCGCACCTCTTGGGGCAATCGGAATTCATTCGTCATTCCTCATTCTGGTTTCGTCATTAGCACGGCACGCGTTCAGGTGGGTTGCAGCACCACTTTGAGCAAGCCTTCTTTATTGTCATAGAGGCGCTGGAACCAGCCCGCGCCTTCTTCCAGCGGAGCCACGGCGCTGAGCAGTGGCTCCACTTGGATGCTGCCATCCTGAATGCGGCGGATCGCCTCAGGATACTCACCGGCGCAGGAGCAGGAGCCCTTGATCGTGATCTGGCGGGTGACGACTTCTTGAAGAGGGAAGGGGGTATTGGGCTGGAGATTGCCGATGAGCACGACCTGTCCGCCTTTGCGCACGCTGCGGATCGCCAAGTCGAGCGGAGCAGCCGCACCGACGACTTCAAAGCTCGCATCCGCTCCGTCGCCGCCGCAGATCTTGCGCAGATGCATCGCGAGACCTTCCTGCTTTGCGTTGAAAACCTCCTCCGCACCCAGTTTGCGGGCGAGTTCGAGGCGTTTATCATCGAGATCGACGGCGATGACCTTTTCCCAGCCACGAGCCTTGAGCGCTTGGACGACCAGGAGGCCGATCAAGCCCGCGCCCACCACCACGGCGGTGCCGCCGTTCGACTCGCTCTCACGATCGCAGCCGTCGCAGCTTTCATCGCCGCAGGATTTCGTCACGGGGTTGAAGGCCTCGCCCACGTCCACGCCATCGGCCAGATTCACCGCATGCAGCGCGATGGAGACCGGCTCGGCGAACGCCGCCTTCTCATAAGAGAGAGCGTCGGGGATGCGATACAGGATGCGCGTCGGCAGCGCGATCTTCTCCGCAAAGCAGCCATGCCGACGATATTCGCCCGGCGACACGCCCAGCACGCGGCGTTTCGGGCAGAGGTTCACGTAGCCCGCTCTGCACTCATCGCAGTCACCGCAGTACTCGGTCGAGTCAAAGGTCACACGCTCGCCGAGGTTCCAGCCAGTCACGCCTTCGCCCAGGGCGATGATTTCACCGGCTGCTTCGTGACCCATCACGATCGGCATCTGGCGGCGGCCGCTGCGGCCGTCCATGCCGTGAATGTCGCTTCCGCAGATGCCGCAGGCCTGCACTTTGACCAGCACCTCGCCTTTGTCCGGCGTGGGATCAGGAAAGTTCAGGTCGTAGTTGAACTCGGAGGGTGCGGTGAGGACGAGGGCTTTCATGCGAGCGCCGATCATGCCGCGTGAAGCCGTCGTGGCAAGTTTGCTGTTCGCTGGAGGGCAAACCTCTGGGTTTGCCCAATTCGGCAGACGCGGAGGTCTGCCCTCCGGCTCACTCTTCGCCACCGACCTTGCCCCGCCCCTGCTTGATCTCCGACCGGTGCCGTTTGCCAGCCACGTAGCGCCGTTTCAGGCCACGCGGGCGCTCCCGCGTCTGCCGGCGCTTCTTTTCGCGTTCGTTCTGCGCATCCAGCCGCACTTTCTGATAAATCGCCTCCAGACGGTCGCACAGCTCGTGTCTCGCGACCAGGCGGTTCTGCGACTGCGAACGCTCGCGCTGGCAGCGCACCTCAATCCCGCTGGGAATGTGCCGCAACACGACGGTGGAGCTGGTTTTGTTGATTTTTTGCCCCCCAGCGCCCGAACCACGCACGAACGACTCCTCCAGATCCTCCTCGCGGAGGCGGAGCTTCTGCATGCGTGCTCGCAGCGTGCTGTCATCGGGCAGATCGGCCATGGATGGAGAATCGGGGCAGGGGAGGCAGCCTGCAACGATTGATTGGCCGATTGGCCCCGGAGTTCGCGGCTTCCACAAAGAACAGTGAACCGAGAACCGCGAACAACGAAATTTGCATCCGCCTCGCCGCCCGCTATGTCTCGCGGATGGAAGAATACCACCGCCTGCTCCGCAAAGTGCTCGACCACGGCAGCTACCGTGAGGATCGCACCGGCACCGGCGCGTACTCCGTTTTCGGCGAGCAGAGCCGCTACGACCTCAGTACGCATTTTCCGCTCGTCACCACGAAGAAACTGCACCTGCGCTCCATCATTCACGAGCTGCTCTGGTTCTTGAAGGGCGACACCAACGTCAAATACCTCCAGGACAATAAAGTCACCATCTGGGACGAGTGGGCGGATGAGAATGGCGACCTAGGACCGGTTTACGGCGCGCAATGGCGTCGCTGGCAGGGCGCGCCCGAGGCGGAGACGCACGATCAGATCGCCCGACTCATCCACGGCCTCAAAACGAACCCGTATTCACGCCGCCACATCGTCAGTGCCTGGAACGTGCCGCACATCGAAAAAATGGCCCTGCCGCCGTGTCACTGCCTGTTCCAGTTCTTCGTCGATCGCGGCCGGCTCAGTTGCCAGCTCTACCAGCGCAGTGCCGATCTATTCCTCGGCGTGCCGTTCAACATCGCCAGCTACGCTCTGCTCACGATGATGGTCGCGCAGGTGTGCGACCTCCAGCCCGGCGAATTCGTCCACACCTTCGGTGACCTGCATCTCTACGCGAACCACCTTGAGCAGGCCAAACTCCAGCTCACCCGCGACCCGCGTCCGTGGCCCGTCATGCGCGTCAATCCCGCCATCAAGGACATCGACGCCTTCCGCTACGAAGACTTCACCCTCGAAGGCTACGATCCGCATCCGGCGATCAAGGCCGAGATCGCGGTGTGAGACGCTCCGCCTTCTGAGTGTGCCAAGGATGATCCTCGAAAACTCGACCGGAACAGCGTCGCAGTTGCCAAACCTGCGGAAGCATCGTGTAATGTCGGCATGAGATCATGCTCCAACGGATGCCTCCTGTGCCTGCTGCTGCTCATCGCGTTTGGCAGTCTGCACGGCCAGACGGCAGCACCACCACCCGCGGCCGCGGCTCCGGTGGAGATGGTGGGGCCGCCGGACAAGAAAGAAACGTTGCGTCGGCTGCTGGCCCGCCGGGACGGCATTCGCAATTCCGTTGATGATCTGGGCAGGCGCCTCGCGAGCGAGACGGGCGAGGCTGCGAAGCAGGAGTTGCGGCAGCAGATCGACTCGCTGGACCGCCAGCGACAGCAGATCGAGCGGGATTTCGCGTTGCTGGTGACCGGCTTGCAACCGCAGGCGATGCTCGACGACAAAGGTGGCTCGTCGGCCACCCCGGCGTTGCAGGAGGAACTGGGGCAGATCCTGGCGCCTGTTTTCACGGACCTGAGGCAGTTGACCCAAAAGGCACGCCGTGCGCAGGAGCTCGAAGATGAGATGGTTCAACTCCGCGATCGCGAAAACCAGTACCTGCGTGCCCTAGCGGAGACCGACAAGCTTCTCGCCGGAATCAAAGACGCCAAAGCCCCGGACACGGCGTTGCGCAATGCGCTCAATGACAGTCGCAAGACCTGGCAGTCGCGTCTGGACGATGTGAGAAGCCGTCTGGACGCTCTGCAGCACCAACTCGCCGAGTTGAAGGTGACGGGCATCGATTTTTGGACGGAGCTGGGTTCCAACGTGAAGCACTTTGTGTTCGTTCGCGGCACGAACATCGTCCTGGCGTTGCTGACGTTCATCGTGGTCTTCTTCGGGCTGCGGACGGCCTATTCGTATGCGCTCAAAGTCATTCGTGTGCGGAAGTATCAGAACCTCGGGTTCACGCTGCGGGTGCTGGATCTCGGGCAGGAGGCGATGAGCTTGGTGTTGGGCATCTCCGCGGCGTTGCTGGTGCTTTATGCGCGCGGGGACTGGCTGCTCGGCGGTCTGGCGCTGCTGGCTCTCGGCGGCCTGCTGGTCACCGCGAGGAACGGCATCTCCAAGCACCTCACGCAATTGCAGTTTCTCCTCAATCTCGGTCCGGTGCGCGAAGGTGAGCGTGTGATTTTTCAGGGAGTGCCATGGCAGGTCGGCAGCATTTCCATGTTCACGCAGCTCACCAATCCGGAAATTCGCGGTACCGGGCTGCGCGTCCCGTTGGATGTGCTCGCCACGATGACCTCGCGGCCCTCCAAGCTCGATGAGGCGTGGTTTCCCTGCGAGAATCGTGGTTGGATCGTGATCAATGCCTCGGCACCCACGGGAAGCATCCTCGCCCAGGTGACGGAGATCACCCCGGACCATGTGGAGGTCAGCTACGACGGCGGGACGAAGCGGTGGATCCCGCTCGCCACGTTCATGACGATGGATGTCGGCTCCTTAGCCGCCGGTTTCACCCGCAGCTTCACGTTCAGCCTGCCTCTGGGGCCCGGATCCGCGCCGCCCCAGACCGTGTGCGAAAACTTGAAGACCTGCGTCCGTGCAGCGCTGCTGGAAGTCGTGCGTCCGGAGGAATTGCGTGATCTTGAGGTTGAGCGGCTGGAATCGTCTGCCGCATCGCTCAACCTCCTCATCATGGCATCCTTCACCGGGTCGCAGGCGCCGAATTACCATCGCCTTTTGCGTGTGTTGCGTCAGGCGGCCACCGCGCTGCCGGCGTGACCGGACCGCTGGTTTGGCGCTCAGAGTTTGCCAAGTGCTTTACCGCTTGGATGTCCACCGACCAGATGAAGCGCGGACTCATAATCCCCGCCAAAGGACACACGAGTGATCTCGCTCAATCGAAATGACTCCGGTTTCTCCTCCCAAGTCGCATCAGGAGTGATTCCCAGCAGGGACACGTGTTTGCGCTCAACGCCAAGGACTCGGCCAATCCAGCACACACCAGAATCCACTCCCTCCCGGTGAATGGTCACCTGCGGGAACCGACTGCCTGCCGAGACAAGCAACTCCTCGAGGTTCTTGACGCTGACACGCGGTTTCCGCGGCAAGCGCTCGCGACGCTTCCTGAGTGCGGACTCTGCAAAACGGCCGTGCGGATCGGGTCGGATGCCCCGCACGTCTCCAACACGAAAACACTCAAAGCCATCGAACCAAATCCGATCGCTGACCAATGCGAGAAGAAAGAACTTCGGTCCCACATCGAGGATGTAGCCACGCACAGGTGAGTCCTCGAACCTCCAGTCAAAGCGCACCAACTGCCGATTGCTCATTGCGGTGACGAGTTGGGATGACCGTGACGTTGGCATGCTCTGACTATCGTTGTTTGTCCCAACCTGGCTTTAGACGAATCAGATTGCCGACGTTCCAGAAGGCGAACTCGATCTTTAGATATGCGCGGAATTGGAGCCGGACATGGGCGAAGGAGGCCAGACTGCCTCCGTGGCGCCATTACTTGCCCAGCTTGTAGATCGCGCCGTTCCAGTCGAGCACGAGCATGTCACCTGCGGCGTTGGCGCAGAAGGCGGTCGGCTTGACGAGGACGGTGGGCTTCTTTTTGGGGTCGTTGGCCGGCGTCTGCGGGCTGGTGTAGAGCAGGTCGTTCGACTTCACCTTGCCGGCGTCATCGGTGCGTAGCGCCCAGATTTTGCCGAGCACGAAGTCGCCGTAGACATAGGCACCCTGGAGGTCAGGAAGCGTTTTGCCGGTGTGAACGATGCCACCGGTGATGCTGAGGCCGTCAGCATGGTTGTAAGAGTGAATCGGCTCGATGAATTTCGCGTCAGCGGGCGGCGTGTCGGTGTTCAGCGGGAAGGGCGCGGGGCCTTCGCGATACTGCCAGCCGTAGTTGCCGCCGTTGGTGATCCAGTTGATCTCCTCCCAGATGTCCTGGCCGACATCGGCGCACCAGAGGCGGCCTTTGGCGTCAAAACTCATGCCCCAGGGGTTGCGGATGCCGTTGGCGTAGATTTGCGGCAGCGCATTGACGCCGTTGGCATACGGATTGTCAGCGGGAATGCCGTAAGCATTGCTGTACTCGCGGCTGTTGACGTCGATGCGGAGGATTTTGCCGTAGAGCGTGGCATTGAGCTGGGACATCTTCAGCTCGCCGTTGCGCTTCGAGTTGTCGCCGACGCCGATGTAGAGAAAGCCGTCGGGCCCGAAGAGGATGTTGCCGCCGTGGTGGTTCCAGTTGATGAGCGGGACTTCGAGCAGGGTGCGTTCGGATTTTTCGTCGGCCTTGTCGCCGTCTGCCTTCATCTCGGTGATGACGAGACGTTTTGGCTTTTGCAGCGTGTAGCAGAGGTAGAAGAGGCTGTTTTCCTTGAACTTCGGATGGAAGGCGAGCCCGTTGAGTCCCTCTTCAAAGAGGCCGTCTTTCGCCTCCATGCCTCGGGGCGTGAGATCGAGGAAGGTCTTGGCCTCCGTGCCCTGCTCGTCTTTCGGCAGGATGAGGACTTTGCCGCGTTGAAGCGCCAGAAACTCGCGTCCGCTGCCGTCATCCGGGATCACGACGGCGATGGGTCGCTCGGTGGTGACCTTTTCATAGACGCGGGTCAGTTTGTGCGTGTCGGCCGCGAAAGCGGTGGTGGCGATGAGAGCGAGGCTGAGAAGGGAGCGCATAAGTTCGAGATAGTCAGTCTATGCCAGCCGAGTCTTGCAGGGCAATGCAGAAATCTTGGATCCCAGCAGGTCGTTGACCATGGGCCGTTTGCCTCTACTCTGCGCGCCCCAAAACCATGAGCAACGCCTCCGCCATCACCCCCACGCGCGAAAAAGACTTTCCTGAATGGTATCAGCAGGTCGTCCGCGCCGCTGATCTCGCCGAAAACTCCGAAGTGCGCGGCTGCATGGTGATCAAGCCGTGGGGCTACGGCCTGTGGGAGAACATGCAGCGTCAGCTTGATGCGAAATTCAAGGCCACCGGCCACGTGAATGCCTACTTCCCATTGCTGATCCCGCTGAGCTACCTCGAAAAAGAGGCGCAGCATGCCGAGGGCTTCGCCACCGAGTGCGCGGTGGTCACACATCATCGCCTGGAAGCGCAAAAGCAGCCGGACGGCACGACAAAAATGATTCCGACCGGCGAATTGGCAGAGCCCTTCGTCATCCGCCCGACCTCCGAGACGATCATTGGGGCCGCTTTCGCCCGCTGGGTGGAGAGTTACCGCGATCTGCCGCTGCTGATCAATCAATGGGCGAACGTGATGCGCTGGGAGATGCGCCCACGCCTTTTTCTGCGCACCGCGGAGTTCCTCTGGCAGGAAGGTCACACCGCGCACGAGACCGCCGAGGAGGCGATCGCCGAGACAGAACTCATGCACCGCGTGTATGAGGAGTTCATGCGCGATCACTTGGCGCTGCCGGTGATTCCTGGCGAGAAGACCGAGCGCGAGCGCTTCCCTGGTGCGGTGCGCACCTTGACCGTCGAGGCGATGGTGCAGGACCGCAAAGCCATCCAGGCCGGCACGTCGCATTACCTCGGCCAAAACTTCGCCAAGGCCGCGAACATTCAGTTCCTGGGTCGCGACAACACGCGCCAGCTCGTGCACACGACAAGCTGGGGTGTCAGCACCCGCATGATCGGCACGCTGATCATGGCGCATGGCGATGATGACGGCGTGATCCTGCCTCCACGCGTCGCGCCGACCCAGATTGTCATCCTTCCGGTCACACCGAAGCCGGAGACGCGGCAGGAGATCATCGACGCCTGCGAAGCGTTGGCGCAAACGCTGCGCGCGCAAACCTACGCGGGTGAACCGATCCGCGTGAATGTGGACAAGCGCGACCTGCCCGGCGGCCAAAAGAACTGGGAGTGGATCAAGAAGGGCGTGCCCATGCGCGTCGAGATGGGGCCGCGCGACATCACCAGCCGTAGCGTGGCCGTGGCCCGCCGTGACAAAGGCCCGAAGGAGAAGGAGTTTATCCCGAAGGAAGACTTCATCCAGACCGTGACCGAGCGCCTGCAGGAGATCCAGGACGCGCTGCTCGCTCGCGCCACCGCGCTGCGCGATGCGAACATGAAGAAGCTCGACACGCTCGACGAATTCAAAGCTTTCTTCGCCGACGACGCCCCTGGTGGCTTCGCACTCATGCACTGGGCCGGCAGCATGGAGGAGGAGGAAAAACTCGCGAAGGAGAACAAGATCACCATCCGCTGCATCCCGCTGGGTGATCAGCATGCCGAGGAGGGCAAGTGCTTCCTCACCGGCAAGCCAAGCTCACGCCGCGTGGTGTTTGCGCGGAGTTATTGATCACTCCGCTTGGTAGGTTGGGTGTGTGCTGCGTCCAAAGGTATCGTGAATCCGACTGACTCGCATCGCAGCACCGCCCGACGGTGTGGGAATCGAGAACCGCGTGAGTTTGCGGCGACTCCGGAAAGACGGGCGGGCTTCGCCACACCCGTCCCACAGCGTTACCGGATGAAGTAGCTCAGATTCTCCAGTTCCACGGCCAGATCGACGCTGTTCACGACGACGTTCTCCGGCACGTCGAGCACCGTGGGGGAGAAATTCAGGATCGCCTGGATGCCGAAGAGCACCATCTCATTGACCACTGACTGCGCTGCGCTGACGGGAACGGTGAGGATGGCCATTTTGACATGGTTGCGGCGGATGAAGGACTCCATCTCCGACATGGGCAGGACCGGCACCGTCAACTGTGGCAGTTTACGTGGGGCCAGATCGAACGCGGCGGCGACTTCGAACCCCTCCTTGCGGAAGCCACCGTAGCGCAGCAACGCCGAGCCCAGATTGCCGACGCCGACGAGAATCACCGGCTGCAAGCGGTTCTGCCCCAGCACATCCCCGATCCTGTTGCTCAGCGCCTCGACATTGTAGCCCAGCCCGCGGGTGCCAAGCTGTCCGAAATAGGCCAGATCCTTGCGCAACTGGGTGGACTTCACCCCGGCTGCCTTGGCCAGTGCGGCAGACGACACCGTGTCCACCTGGTTCTCACGCAGCCGGTGCAGGCAGCGCTGGTAGATCGACAGGCGATAGATCGACTTGCGAGGAATGTCTATTTTGGCGGGCATTGGCTGGGTTCATGTGAAATTTCACCCAATCCCTATGGAAGTCAATGAGTGCCACCCATACCGATCTTGTCACCTGACTGGCCCTGCCTGCGGGTCCGGCCCTTTGCGTTGCGGCACTATGTCCGGGATGCGCTGCGCTGCGGGCAGCTTCAGATTTTGCTCCAGCAGCTTCAAATACTCGACCAGACCCGGCGTGGAGCCGCTTTTGTCGTAAAGCCGCTTGAGCAGCGCATATCCCTTTTTCCAAGACTCGGGATCATTCGACTGCGCCCAGGCATAGCCCGCGAAACGCTCCGTGAAACCCAGGCCGCCGTGCTGGAAGGCGTTCCAATACGCGTCCCCCGCCTTTTTGAAGTCCTTCGTGCGGTGCCAGTGCGTTTCCCCCAGCTTCTGCCACAGCCGCGGGTTGTCCGGCAGGAATTTCAGCCCTTCCTCGAGGATCGCCACGCCGCGCATCACATGGTCGTGGTAAAGCTGACCGCGCAGCGCAGGCTTCAATTCCTGATTGTAGAGGTAGTAGGAGGCTGCGTTGTAGGCCATGTGCCACGACGCCTCCTCCCAGTAGCGGAAGTTTCGCGGCTGGAGTCGTGTCACCAGCTTGTAGAGACTGTCCACCTTGGCCCAGTTCACGTTGGTGAACTCCACATGTGCGCGCAGTTGAAACATGCAGGCCGCCAGTCCCCGCAGGCCGCCGAGTGATGCCGCCAAGCCCGCCTGGCCCAGATCTTCACCCACACCGAGCCGCAGAGGCTCCTGCAGCATCTTCTGCTGCCGCGAATGCAGCGTCACTCGTTCCTCCAGCGGCAGCTTCACCACGCCAAAGAGCAGCAGCACCGCGATCGCCTGGAGATTCCGTTTCATAGCTCCTTCTCCACGAACAGCAGGTGCGTCACGAACAGATAAACCGTCACGTAAAGCGCCGCGATGCCAGTCATGTCATACACAACACCCCACGGCACGATTTCGCCACTCACCACGCTGTCCACGATGTCAAACTGGGCTAGGTCCGGCACGATGGCCGCGAGGATGAAGGACGCCGCCCGTCCCATGGTGCTGGAAAGATAAGGCTGGAAGAAAAACTCACGGATCAGCGACTCGCCGTGGCCGATGATCGTCACGCAGAACGTGATCACAATGGTGAACAGCGTCGAGCTGGCGATGCTGGAGAGCAGTAGCGCCACCGTCGTCACCACGGTGGCCTTCAAAAAGATCGCCCAAACGGCCCAGTGCAGGTTCCAGGTGAGCCCCTGTCGTGCCACGATCTCTCGCACCTGCGCCACCGCCTCCGGCGAGTCCATCTTCTCCAGCCGCATGTGCGCCACCGCGTCCTCAAACAGCATCGACTGCCGCATCCACAAAATCAGGCTCAGCACCGCGTCCATCACGATCAAACCACCGCCGATGAGCATCAGGACTCCGAGCAGCTTCCCGAGCAGATAATCAAAGCGCGGCACCGGCTTGGACAAGATCGTGTAGAGCGTACGGTCCTCCATGTCCTTCGGCAGCAGCAGCGCGGTGGAGACCACGCCGATCACGATGCTGAAAATCTGCAGCGCACCCAGCGTGACGCTTTTCAGCAGGTTGAGCTGCTGCTCCGGATTGATCACCGAGAAGGCAAAACCGGCTCCCGCCGCCAACAGGCAGAAAACCACCAGGAAGGCGAGAATTTTCATCCGGATGAGCTGTGTCATCGTCGCCAGCGCCAGCGTCCAGACGCGGCGTGGCGAGAAGCGCACCTTGGCGGCTCCGTTAGCGGCAGAACTGGTCGTCGGTTCACTCATGGCTTCTTCGATTCGTTCGTGGCCTCCAAAAACAGCCGTTCAAGCGTCGTGCGCGGATGTCCGGAGTGCAGAATTTTTGATCCACCGCCTTCTTTGGCTACGAGATCGCTGATTTTCGCTAGCAGTTCGGGCGTCGCGTTCTCCAGCACCATCTCCGTCTGATTCTCGACCGCGATCAAGTCCTCCAGCCGGCCCTCACGCACCATGCGGCCGTGCGCCATGATGCCCACGCGGTCACACACCTCCTGCATCTGCTCCAGTAGGTGCGAGGTGACGAGCACCGTGATGCCACGCTCACGGAAGCCGATGATCAGGTCGCGAATTTTCCGCGATCCCGCCGGATCGACGCCTGCGGTCGGCTCATCGAGAACGAGCAAACGCGGATCGTGAATCAAGGCCTGGGCTAGGCCGAGCCGTTGCAGCATGCCTTTCGAATACCCGCCGACCCGTCGCGTCGCCGCGTCCTCCAGGCCTGTCAGCACCAGCATTTCCTCCGCGCGATCTTTCAGCCTCGTACCGCTCATGCCACACAGGCTGCCGTAGAAGCGCAACGTCTCACGCCCGGTCAGATGCTTGTAGAAATAGGGATTCTCGGGCAGGAAGCCCACACTGTGACGGCTGCTCACCTCCGTGCTCGGCACGCCAAAGATGCTCGTGTGGCCCTCGGTCGGCTTCAGCAGGCCGAGAATGGCCTTCATCGTCGTCGATTTGCCGGAGCCGTTCGGCCCGATCAGTCCATAGACCTCGCCCGCCTTCACTTCGAGGGACAGATCATGCACCGCACGAAACGCCCCCTTCACCAAGGTGCCTTTGAAGACCTTGGTCAGATGTTGGACAGAAACTGCAGGAGTGTCGGCCATGTGGGAAGAAGGGTGCTAATCAACGCACGATGCTGAATCCGCGCAAGCCTGGGTCTGCGGTCACCACCTTGACCTCCCGCTCCTTGATGTGCGAGCCCAGGCTGCTGCGCTGGATGTCCTCAAGAAACGCGTCCAGCTCCGCAGCCTCAAATGCCTGCGCAAAAAGCTCCACGCGACCGTCCGGCAGGTTCTTCACCCAGCCGGTCACGTCGAAGCCGGAGGCGATGCGTTTGGTGCTGTAGCGGAAACCCACGCCCTGGACGTGGCCGGTGAAAAAAACATGCTTGGCGGTCATCACTTCATCAAAAGCTTCAGCGCGGCGCGTGCTTCCTCGCTCGCCGCATCGATCAAAACCACGCCCGCCTCGCCGCGATTGCGCATCAGCGTCACGAAACGGCCCTGCGCGGCAAACTCGGGCTCGCCTTTCGTTGCATAGCGCTGTTTCAGCGAATTGAGCATCGCTTTGATGAACGCCTCGGCAGACGCTTTGTCCTGGAACAAGGTCTGCCACGCCGCGTGATCGCGTTTCGCGCCACCATCGGCCGCCCAGCACAACAAACGGTCCGCGACCAGGCCGCGGGTGCCTTCACCGGCCGCTTCGTCTTCGTTGTGCATGCGCAGCGCCGTCGCGCAGGCGAATTTGCCGAGACGATCGTCATGAAATGGCAGCACGCCTCCGAGCTTCACATCGTCGAGCTTGATCTCCACCGCCGCAGGCCGCTCGGGATTCAAAAACACCTCCGGCTCGATCACTTCCGCCGTGCTGATCGGCGGACGGCTGTAGGCGGCGTTCAACTGCGCAAAACTGCCCGCACTGTGCAGGGTCTGCGCGAAATCAAAGCCACGACTGAACGGGAAAAGCGCCATCTCGCGCAGGAACGCCGGCATTGGCACCTGATTGAGCGGATGATCGGGATCTTCGGCAGGCAGGTCGTCCTTCGGCGCGGAGGCGGGGTTTTGCAGCGAATGCAAAAAGCGCGTCAGCGCCGCATCACCTGAAATGAGCGATTCACGCGCGATGCGCATGTCCGTCGTTAGCGGTCCGTGCTGCGGCTGAAACAAGATGCCGCCATACTCGCGCAGCAATTGCCCAAACGCGATGCCGAGCGGCTCGTTGTCCGTCACCGACGGGCCTGAGGCCGTGGAAGGATCAATCGTGAGCATCGTCTCCGATTCCGCGTCATACCAGCCGCCGAGCTGCCGTGCGAGCAGCGCCGCCCGCAGCGGCAGCGGATCAACCGCCTCGGGAATCCAGCCTAGCGCCGCCAGTCCGCGCGTGAACTTTTTTGCCGCTTCCTCCGGCTGCTGCTGCTTCAGCCATTTCAGGATCGCCTCCTCCACCTCCGCCTGGCTCACCGGGGTCGTCACCATCGGCAGCGCGTGCAGTTTGCGCATCTTCATCATCTCCAGCCCCATGCCCACGAAGTCCGGGGCCACATCGTCGTCCTTCATCACCACCGCCGGCACGTTCTTCATGCCCAGCGTGCCGAGCTTTTGCAGCAGGGCCGCGTTCTCGTCCTTCAGCGCGTCGTTCTGGCCCTGCAAATACTCAATCTGGCCTTGCAGAAGCACGATTTGCTTCTGCAAATCCTCCACACTGCCCGCTGGCATCGGCGGCGGGGTCGTTTCGGCCGATGCTTGCTTCACTACGGGTTCTTGCGGCTTCGTTCCAGACAAAACCAGGCCTGCCACGACTCCGAGGGCGAGGAGAACGAGCAGCAGCATGGCGGGGTTGGACTTCATGAGGACTTCATAGAGCAGCCCTGCGGGCATCTCCAGTTTTCTCGTTGGCCGGACGCAAATTCACGCCACCGTGCGGCATGTTCCGCTGGCGATTCGGCAACCACGATCTCGATCTCACCCATCGCGGCCTCATCATGGGCATCGTCAACGTCACGCCCGACAGCTTTTCCGACGGCGGACGCTTCAACGACCACGGTCGCGCCGTCGAACACGCGCTCGCCTTGATCGCGGAAGGCGCGGACATCCTCGACATCGGCGGTGAATCGACCCGTCCCGGTGCCGAACCTGTCGAAGAAGCCGAGGAACTGCGCCGCGTGCTGCCGGTCATCCGCGCTGTGCGTTCGCAAACGAAGACACTCATCTCCATCGACACCATGAAGGCCGCCGTCGCCCGCGCCGCGCTCGATGCCGGGGCCGACATCATCAACGACGTCACCGGATTGCGCGCGGATGCCGCCATGCCGCGTCTCGCCGCTCAAACCAACGCCGGGCTCGTTGTCATGCACATGACCGGCACGCCGCAGACCATGCAAGCGAACCCGCACTACGAGAATGTCGTCACTGAGGTGCTGAGTTACTTCGAAAACCGCCTGCGCCTGCTCCAAAACGAAGGTATAGACCTCGACCGCGTTGTGCTCGATCCGGGCTTCGGTTTCGGCAAGGCCCTGGAACACAATCTGACCCTCATGCGCGAACTGCCTCGTCTCGCGGCGCTGCGTCCGCTGCTCATCGGCGTCTCCCGCAAATCCATGATTGCCAAAGTCCTTCAATCCGACGCCATGGACGACCGCCACTGGCCCACCATCGCCCTCACCGCCCACGCCCGCGAAAACGGCGCCCGCATCGTCCGCGTGCATGACGTGAAGCCGAACGTGCAGGCACTGCGGATGATGGAAGCGATTCTGAACGGCGTGTAAAAAACGGGCAGCCCGTTTCGCGATCACGCGCCAAAGAACGGAATCCCGAGCTTCTTCGCCACCCGTTTGGGACGGCGCATGGCTTCTTCCATGCGTTTGGCTTCATCAGAGCCGCGGAGGTCTTTGCAATCGGGATGCGCCTCGGGTGCGTCGATGAGGCCGAGTTGATGCAGCACGTGCGCGGTGCTGTGCTTGTAGGGCGAGGCGCTCATGCGGTCATCGAGACGGAAGACGAGATCCTCGAAGGACTGGAAGGCCTCGAAGAGCTTGTAAACACGCGTGTCGAAGCGGCCGGTGCCGGTCTTGAATTTCTTGTCCGCCACGCTGTCGAGCAGCCACATGTCACGCGCGGCGCAGATGAGCGGGCAGGCGCTGACGCCCGCGCCGATGAGCAGCGGCAGGCCGAGCTTGATGGCGGTGGCGATGCCGTAGTCGTCGCCGCTGTGCGGGGAGAAGGGGAGGTTGAGGCCTTTGCACATCGCGGCCCAGTAATGAAAGTGCGGTTCGTCGAGCGTGCTGACCTTGCCGCCGACATACTTCGGATGCATGGCGATCTCATGGAACAACCACGGATCAAATGGCGTGGCCCACGGCACGAAGGACGGCTCCAGCGCATGCGCGATGCCGGGACGAATGAGATGCTCGGCGATTTGAAAGTAAGCGTCGCGTCGCGGCTCGTTCGCCAGCGTGTTGAGCAGCTTGCTGGTCATGATCATCATCTCGCAGTTGTCGTGCTCCTGCGCGATGTCGAGCAGCGGCCAGTAGCGCTCTGCTTTGAACACCGTGTCGTTCTCCGCACCGCGTGCGGTGACGCCGGCGATGAAACGCTGCTGCGGAAACTCCGCGCGGAAGCGCTTCAGCACCTCGGCATACAACTCGTTGCTCAAATCGAAGATGTAGCCCGTGTCTGCGTTGAGCACGAAGACCACCTCGACACCGTAATGCGCCGCGCACTGCTGCATCCAGCGCACGCTTTGATTGAAGCCGTCCCAGTCGGGCTTCTGATCCTTGAACGGCAGCAGAGTGGCCACGCACAGACGCGCCTTCGTAGTGTGATCGACGAGTTCCTCCTCGCTCGTGTAGGCCCAGACCGTCTCGTTCCAGGCGGTGGAGGGCTTCAGGTCGGCGGGATTGGAAATGAGGGCGCGGGTATCAGCCATGCGGCATGTAGAGCATGCGCCGCGTGGCAGGCCAAGACGAAATCCGAATGCCGACAATCTGAAAAACTGATTACCGGATGATCTCCAGCGTGCCTGCGGCTCCCGAGGGCCAGTTCGCGCCTTCCTTGACCCACTTTTGCAGGATGGCGTATTCCTCCTTCGTCAGCCGTTCACCCACGGCGGGCATGACACTCACGTTCTTGTGAGTCGAGGCCGTGTTGGCGACCAGAAGGCTCTTTTCCGGATGTCCGGGCACGATGTAGGTGTCCAGCGTCTTGGTGCGCACCGCCTCCCGGCGGCTTTCCAGGCTCAGGTGACCGGGCAGAGCCTTGCGGTTGTGGCACATGGCACATTTCCGCTCCAGCACCGGCTTCACATGCGTCACAAAATCCACCGGCCCCGTCTTCGCGGCCTTGATCTCCTCCTTGCTCAAAACATTCTCACCCATCGGCTTGGTTTCCGGGTCAGGCGGCGTTGCGCACGAGGCGATGACAAGGACGCAGAGAAGGCTGGAGAGTTGGCGGATGCTCATAGAACCAAGAAAACGTAGAATGCTGGCGCGTGCAATCCGGCTGTTGCTGCGTTTTTTGCCTCATCGGAAGGACGCCTGTCCAAAAACGTGGAGTTTCGGACTTGTGCAGCTTTCGTATCCAACCTCTTCGCTTAACCATGAATCGCCGCCACTTCATCCGC
>Ga0169931_10004707_pt1 | contig 21113 bp, 18 predicted proteins | sample Kivu_15m_20L_FD_129675 | JGI IMG/M metagenome (GOLD analysis project Ga0169931, IMG submission 129675) | Freshwater microbial communities from Lake Kivu, Western Province, Rwanda to study Microbial Dark Matter (Phase II) - Kivu_15m_20L... | ecosystem: Environmental > Aquatic > Freshwater > Lake... | reverse complement strand
ATCCATCACTTGATGGTAAGGCAACCGCGGAAATTAAACAGATTGATATTTCTGGAGATGAGAAAACGATTGAAACTTGGCTTGGCTCCAATCCAAAAGGAGCCTGCAAGGATGTTGAAGTCAATTACCTAGATGCCTCTAACTTCGAAGGTGAAACCGGAATAATCTCAGTCACCATCTCAACCCCAAGTGGAGATGTCGTTCTAGACTAAGTAGCGTTCAAGTCCTTCCGCCGCCCTAGCTCAGTCGGTAGAGCGTCGCTCTCGTAAAGCGAAGGTCGCGGGTTCGATTCCCGCGGGTGGCTCCATAAAATCAAACTTCAATGGTAGGAAAGTCATAGAATTCAAAGTTGAGACTATTTCCAAACAACTGAGCAACTCAGAATAAGTGACAACGGATTTGAGTGCAAACACTATGAATCAGCTCCTAACCCGAACCAACTTCAAATTAATCGCTCATTAATCACTCGTCATGCATTTCCAAGTACCATGAATGATTTATTGCCTGGCCCGAAGCGCTGACTTCTAGTGTAAAGCGAAATATGATAGTAATCATGATTGGTCTAAATGCTGTTAGGACGCTTCTGATTACTGGAACAAACGGATTTGTTGGGCGTTCAATAATTGACCAAATTGCGAGAATGGAGCCTTATGACTTACCGCAAGAACTTTTCTTAGTGACTCGTCAAGGTCTAGACTTTAACTTGCCGACAAACCTAAAACATATAACAACCGTTCTAAATTATGACTTAACGCAAAAATGGAAATTTGATTTTTACGTCTCTCACGTCATCAACCTGGCTGCGGACGGAAGCAGGTCTTCATATTCTGCTTCAGCGAATGAGACCTTTACTTCAATTGTTTCCAATTTAGTATCATGGATTTCATCTCTTCAGAGATTTCCTCGCGTTTTTCACGCGAGCAGCGGAGTGTGTTCCGGATTTAGGCCGTTAAGTGGCTCAAACTCCCCACATAATCCAAAATCTAGTTTTGCTCAGAATAGGTATGAGGCTGAGTTAGAACTAAAGAGGGCTTCCAAAGATCTCGGATTTGAACTATCAATTGGACGACTTTTCACTTTCTCCGGTGTGCATTTATTGAGAAAGGATCAATATGCAATTTCGGCTTTCATCAAATCTGCAATCTCTTCTAAAGTAATAAGAATTTTAGGGGATCCCAATACGGTTAGAAGTTACTTACACCAAGATGCTATGGCGAGCTGGATTCTTCAATCACTCATTTGCAAGAATCCACACACAATCCTTGAGATTGGTAGTTGCGAAGAGGTAACTATAAGAGAACTAGCAGAATTTGTAGCTCAAGAGACTTCAGCGCCAATATCTTTTTCTGCAAAATATCAAAGTGGGGATATTTATGTCGCAAATAATCGAGAAACAAGAGATAGACTAGGGGTTAGTGAAGGTTTGCACTGGAAGTTAGCGGTCAAAGAAATGATTGATGCAGAAAGGAAGAATTATCATGGCCACTCCTAGTCAATCGTACTGTGGTGCAGATATTCTGGTTCAGGAACTTAAGTCTGCCGGGGTGGAAGTTATTTTTGCAATCACGGGAGCTGGGAATCTTGCAGTTGTCGATGCAGTGGCACGTGATGGAGATATTACGCTCATTTACTCACACCATGAACAAGCCGCTGTTATGGAGGCTCAAGGTTATTCTCGAGTTACCAATAAAATAGGAGTTGCTCTGGTAACTACAGGAGGTGGAACTTCAAATGCTGTTACGGGAGTTCTGAGTGCATATTTAGATTCAATTCCAGTATTGCTTATTTCGGGCAATGAAAGTTCCTTTCATTGCGTGAACACTCACTCACTCAGGGCATATGGTGTCCAAGGTTTTGATTCTTGTGCTGTTTTAGAACCAGTTTCTAAGATGGTATCTCGAATAACAAATGTGCAAGAAATTTCTATCATTGTGAATGACTCTGTCAGGATGGCCTTGGCCGACAGAAAAGGACCAGTTCATATTGACTTTCCAATGGATTTACAACGCAAGCTAGTAACCGTGGAAGAGGTTCCAAGGCGTGAATCGTATTTTACTTCTCCTGTCAGTTCGCCGCCCCCCACTGTTTCAATTGAACTTATTGATGCGATTAGCAAGGCTCAAAAACCTTTGTTTTATTTTGGCAATGGAATTCGAAACTCGAGTACGACAGCTCAAGCGAAACTGCTCGTTGAAAAGACAGGGATACCGTATCTCTTGTCATGGAGTGGTATCGACCTATTCCCAGAGACGGATCGTTTAAACATAGGTCGAGTTGGAATCTACGGAGATCGACATGCCAATATTTTGCTACAAAAGGCAGACTTGCTCGTTGCGGTTGGCACGCGCTTAGCAATTCCACAAGTCGGCTACGACAAGACAGATTTTGGTAGGTTGGCGACGAAATGGATTATTGAAATTGATCCAACTGAGTGTCAGAAATTCGACGGTCTCGGGTGGAATGTAATTCAAAGTGATGCGTTTTGTATTCTTGACTCATTAAATAGAGCAAATATACAAACAAGAGATTTACATGGTTGGCGAGAAGATTGTTCACGAATTAAGAAGAGTTTCCCTAGAGGAAGTCAATTAGGTCCTGAACCCCAAAATCCAACATTGCAAGTTCATTCAGGTGATGTGATTGAATATCTAATTCGTAAAATGTCGTCTGATGCTTTAATAGCAACAGATGTCGGGGCGGCACTTTTAACTGGGCACTATATGTACGAACAAGTTGGAACTCGAAGATTTTTTACGTCTCAAGGACTTGGAGAGATGGGATTTGGTCTTCCAGGTGCGATCGGAGCCTATTTTGGAGATACTTCGCGGCAAATTATCTGTTTGAACACAGACGGTGCGCTGATGTTCAACTTACAAGAACTTCAGGTTGTCAGGGAACACAGAATTCCGCTCAAACTGTTTGTGTTCAATAATTTAGGGTATTCCATGATTAAAATCTCGCAAGATAGCCTCTTTGATGGGCGCTTAGCTGGCTCTGGTACCGAATCTGGAATCAGTTTTCCCGACTTTAAGGAAGTTGCCTCAACTTTTGGTTTCAACCACACTTTAATTGGCACAAAAGCCGACTTGTCTAATATGGATACTCCTTTGAAATCCAATATGGCGGAATTAATTGAAATCATAATGGATCCGGAACAGCGTTATTTCCCGAGACTCGCAACAAGCAAGCTAGTAGATGGAACTCTTGTATCCCCGCCAATAGAAGATATGGACCCAAAGATCGAACTCTCACATTTGGAGTATCTATTGGGGTATAAAGCGCACAACAACTCCTACAAAGCGCGTGGACTTCAGTGAATTATTCGGAGCGGATCCGTGTTGCGATTATAGGAACGGGAAACATCGGGACTGACTTGTGCTTTCGAATGCTGCGTGATGAACGTTTTGAAGTCGTGGCACTTGTAGGTAGGCGTGCAGATAGCCCCGGGTTACAGATGTTCAACCATCAAGTGGAACACCTTATATCGAACGGCATTGAGGGTCTTATCCCATTTCTCAATAAAATCGATGGTGCTTTCGATGCGACTTCAGCTTTTGATCACAAAGCGCATTGGAAGCTATTTGCAGATTCTAGTAAATGGATGATGGACTTAACGCCATCACAAATTGGGCGCGCAATCGTACCTGTACTACTGGGCAGAATTCCAGCAATATCTTTACAAAAAGACCGCTCAAGTAACTATTCTATGGTTACCTGCGGAGGACAGTCATCGGCTCCCTTAGTCCACGCGATTTCATCTAATTCGGTGGGAATCAAAGAAGTTGAAGTTTCCAGTTCAATAGCAGCGCTTTCTGCTGGACCTGCAACCCGATTAAATATAGATCAGTACATTGAATCTACTGAGATGCTGACCTCCTTAATTAGTGGATGCAAGAATGTAAAGGCTATTCTTGTGCTAAATCCTGCGGAACCGCCAGTAATGATGCGGACTACGGTGACTATTTCTGTGGAATCATGCGACATCGAGACTGCAAGAAATTCCGCTCGATCAGTCATTATGGAAGTTCAAAAGTATGTTCCTGGGTATGAATTAGTAGTCGAACCATATTTGCAAAACCAAAACACAATTTCTGCTACAGTAAAAGTGACAGGAGCGGGATACGTACTTCCGGAATATGCAGGTAATTTAGATATAATCAATTCCGCCGCGGTTGAAACTGCGGTTCTGCATGATTCTGCCTTACGTATTAATGTAAACAAGTGACAAATATGAATCTATATGATGTTACATTGCGCGACGGGAATCATGCACTTCGCCATACGCTTTCTTCAGAATTTGTAAGGCGCTATTGTGAACAAGCAGATAAATCGGGCGTTTGGGCTGTGGAGGTTGGCCACGGTAATGGTCTGGGTGCGTCATCTTACTTGGTGGGAAAGTCTGTTGAATCAGACGAATCGCTTTTAATTGCCGCACGGACCTCTCTAAAAAATGCAAAATTGGCGGTGCATTCCATTCCCGGCTTTGCAACAATTAAGCAGAATCTAGCCCCAGCATTAGAATTGGGTGTTGATATTTTCCGAGTGGCAACGCATGTATCAGAGGCGGATGTGTCAAAAAAGCATATTGAGTTTCTTGCAAACAAGGACGTGATAGTGCATGGCGTTTTGATGATGAGTCACATGATTGATATTCCTGGTTTATTGGAACAAGCAAGGCTCATGAAAAGTTATGGAGCATCTGCAATAATTCTGATGGATTCCGCCGGCTACTTCACTCCAATCGATGTAACCGAAAGGGTTTCAGCACTAAAGAACGAGTCCGGAATTGAAGTAGGTTTTCATGCCCATAACAATTTGGGACTTGGTATCGGAAATGCACTTTCAGCTATTAAACAAGGAGCATCCGTAATCGATGGTGCTTCGATGGGTCTCGGTGCCGGCGCAGGAAATGCACAATTGGAAAATATTGTTGCTGCAGGGTCTCGAGAATTCATGTTAGATTCAGAAGTTCATCACTTCTTACAAATGAGCAGATTGGTTGAGGACTTTTATCCTGACAAATTACCGAGAACGACGAGCTCAAGTACTCAAAGTGGATTAGCTGGGGTGTTTAGTGGCTATGCTCCTCAAGTAAGTGCCATCTCAGAGGAAATGGGACTCGATACGAATACTCTTTGGAAGGAGATTGCGAACAGAAAACTAGTTGCCGGACAAGAATCAATGATCAGAGAAATTGCTCAGGACTTAATGAATCTGTAGATGCCTAATAGTCTCAAAAACTCAACATAGAGGCACCTGTTTGAAAGCATCGAAGCAAAAGAATACTCGACTGTTAAACTCCAACAACTTCACTTTTCACAATAATCTCAAATCGGTTCTGCAACTTCATACATAGAACCATTTTGAAAAAACATCAATCAAAAATTATGGGGAGTCGCACAAACATAACGGCATTAGTTTACTGAAACAACTCCAAAAGATACCTTTTCGATATAAACAGAAGTAATCATTTCCAAGTTAGTTACTTACATTTCAGTCAGCCACGGCGGATTACCTTCAGACCATAATTTGTTAAGTTCTAAATACTCTCTGTATGTATCCATACATTGCCAATATCCATCATGCTTGTAGGCGGACAACTTATTTTCTAATGCTAATCTAGTCAGAGTGTTGTCTTCAAACGATCCCGCTTGTATCTCTTCGAAAACAGATTTATCTAAGACGAAAAAACCCGCATTAATCCAGTCCTGTGATCGGGGCTTTTCCAAGAAATTAGTTACCATTCCTGACTCAGAAATATCAAGCGCGCCGAAGCGATTTGCGGGATGAACGGCCGTAAGGGTCGCCAGAGCCTCGTTCTTTAGGTGAAACTCAACAAGCCTATTTATTGCCACATTTGAAAGACCGTCTCCATAAGTCATAAGAAAATAGGGGGCATCAACGTGGTGTGCGATTTGGATCAATCGATCTCCAGTCAATGAGTCTTTACCGGTATCACAAAGGAGAACGTTCCAATTTTCGCTGCTCTGTCCGGAGAATTGAGTTGTGATGCGATCTTCCTCGAACCGCACAATAGTTGTTGTACCGTGAGCTTGATAATTCCTAAAATAATTAAGGATCACATCTCCTTTGTAGCCAAGGCAAATGATGAACTTCTTGTAACCATACCTAGAGTAATGTTTCATAATGTGCCAAATGATTGGTCTCTCGCCTATCTCAAGCATTGGTTTAGGCTTGAACTCTGTTTCTTCACGCAAACGAGTACCAAGTCCACCGGCAAGTATTACAACCGGAATATCGCTAGCTTCCACCACCATGGTCTAAATTTACCATTGCTTATCAAAAGTATTGGGCATGCCCACGTCACAGTTGAAACTGCAGTGTGATTACATAAGGTGGAATTATTGAAATTTGCTTTTATTGAAAACCTCAACGATAGGAGAAGTTGCCAATTTTCACCCATCATTGAGTCGACCATCTGGAACAAGGACTAACAAGTCGACCCACTTTAAATGAAAATTCCCTACAGAGTTAAATCACGTCCAATTCAAATAGTTAAATCTCAATGCCAGTTAGCGTTAAATCCTTCTTTATTCCCACAGGGATTGACCATAATAACTTTTTCCCTTCTTGCGGTTTGACTTAATCTAGTCATTTGGCTCAAGGAGGGATGAAAAGTGATCCAAATCGCCTTCAAACAGTTTTATCTCAGGGCGACGGCTCCCAAGAGAGTCACTAGAAACGGTTCGTTGGCCCGAACCGAGTCCGTAGACTTCACAATCTTTTCCAGTAGAGATTTCGATAGATGTAGAATATGTTGTCCAGTGCCAGAAGTAATCAGCGCCCTTTTTTGCATTCTTAAACCATCTATATGATATGAAGCACAGATAAAACGAACCACGAAGGTGTTCCCTCTCAAAATTGTATCTTAGATTGATGAAAGTTAAACAATTTCCTTAGAAGATGAATCGCCGATTGTGACTATTCTGCGAGCATTGATTTAACAAGGGATTTTACGTACTCTACTAGGCGACGTCCTTGTTCTGAGAGTTAAAGCGTAACCAAATCTAGATACTTCAAAGTCTGATAGAGTGATTGCGTCTTTCGAGAGTTCTAACGAATGAATAGGTGCTATGGGTTTATCTTCAGAAGTTAGACTGTTTGATTGTTTCACTTTTTTGGATGAATTTGAAATTCTTGAACTAAGACTGGGGTATCTATCTGATCTTCTTAATGTTGTAGTGATTTCTCAGTCCTACAAAACACATCGGGGAATGGAATGGCAACCAAGATTGAAATCAGAGCATAAATTATTGAAAAGTTATGAAGGAAGTATTGAATTCCGTTTTGTTTACACAAGCGGGATCGAAGATTCTATTTGGGGTAGGGAGAAAGGGCAAAGGTCAGCTATCAATAACGGTCTGAGTGACTTGGGGCGTGATGATTTGGTAGTTATAAGTGATGTTGATGAGATTCCAAGTCGAGACCAGTTATTGTCAGCTAAGGAGATTGACTCATGTTTACATAATCTACCCATGAGAACAAGTGTGAATTACGTTAACACAGAGTCTAAGGGTTTATGGCGTCATGCAAAAATTGCGAGAGGCAGAAACTTCAACGGAGCACAAGAGTTAAGGGAATCCGTTTTGTTGCCAGACATTATTGCTGCTCCGGGTCATCACTTGACGGTTCTAAATGGGGTATATGGGTGGAAAAGGAAATATGAAATCACCCCACACCTTGAAATGATTCTGCAAGATGTTGAAATTCAGGAGTTCGTTAACAGGGATCTTTACCCATCAAAGAACCTAATTCGACTTTGGGGTGGCGGGAGGTTGAAGCAAGTCAAAACTGAAGAGTTTGATGATTTCTACTCTGGGGTTTTAAAAAAGCACCCCAATCAATTTAAGATTGAAGTTAAAACACCAACCGAAAATTCAAAGAAATCTTTTGTAGCCTACTGCGCTTTGAGAAATATAATTTCTACATTGCCTTCTTATGAGAGCCTATCCGACAGAACAATCTATCTTCTAATTCCAATATTGAGGATAACCTACCTTTTGTTTTTCCCGATTAGATTCTGGTCAATAGTCAAGAGGAGAGGTTTTTTGAGATCAAGATTAAGAAAGTTGAGTTCCTCAAGAATTTGATTTCAGTAGATCAACCCATAGGGAATATCCTGTATGCAGGGCTTTGAAAACACTTTGTGCAAAATGACCTCTTGGCATTTCAATCAAGGTACTTTCGAAGTTCTGAATCAAGCTAGACATTAATAAGTCTACGGAATCTCCAGTCAAGATGTAACTTCTCAGTTCCTCGAGGAAGAAGTCAATAACCCCCATTCCCAAGATTTCCAGCTTTAAGTCATCGATTAGATTATGTTCGTTACGGATCTGTCTAACAACCGGTTCACCAAATGCAACGGTGCAATCCAATTCCATCGCTATGCGCTGCATTATATAACCAGCAAAAATATCATCGTATCTACCGACTTGAGAACTTAGAAAGTAAGTTGGAAGGAACTCAGCCAAGAAAGATGTATTTTGACTGTTTAGAGGCGTCCATGTTCCTGGGTGCAAAATTCTATGAGGTGAATTCAAAATGTAATTGTTTATTAGGGGTCTGCCTGCAATACGAGAGACAGCGTCGATGTCTGGCTCTTCTGTCCATAAACCAGCATTTGCGCAGACTCGCCCATTAAAATCGATTTGTTCTAGCGTAACTTCTTGATTTCTTACCGAGAATGGGTAGCCCCTTGGGAAAAGCCAATCGCCAGTTCGAGTACCCTCACCGCACGACATAATATTGGCAAAACCTAGTGAGGACCTTATGGTGTCTGATTGTTTTTCTAAACCTAGAGCATTCAAGTGATGTTGAAAATAGCCCAAGTGACTAATGAGATTATCGTCGTCAATATATGTGATTACCTCGGCACCATTGAGATAGGCAAAAAAACCAGCAAGATTTCTTCTTTGAATGCAGTCAAAATCTAAATAAGACTTAAAAGCCTTTACTTTGGATAGTAGATCCATTTGCATCGAAGGGGAAAGGTAAGTTATTGGGACTTGGTATGTTTCTTGAAGCGTTTTCAAAAAGATCTCAATTTCCTGGGGAGTCTTTCGATCTCCGGCAACTACAATTTCAATTGAGTGTAACCCTTTAGAATTAAGTGATACAGCGTCTTTCGCGTATTCCTCTAAGAGAGTGGGGATATTTATAGTAGTTGTTGCTAGAAAAATTTTCATTTTTGTCCTATTCCAAGGAAATCGAAATTCGACGATACTCTATAGGAATTGTAAACTTGAATATTACTCTTAAAAGATCTTGAAAGAGCTTGATCTTGTATAGTTTTTGCAATTCCATCAATTAGATCTTCTATTGATTCACATACTAAGCCGACAGAGAATAACTTAATCTCCTCCGCAAAAGCTGAGCCATCTAGAGTAATGGTAGGCTTGTAATGGTCGGCAGCCTGATAGGCCATTGCAGATGCATTCTTTTTGTAGTCTATGACATTGTACGGCAGGACTAAAAACTCGGAATTTTCTATGTTTTCTCTCAGAACTTCGCTCGATAGCTTTCCAATGAGTAACTTCACGTTGCCTTCTAACCTGAGGCGCTCAATCAAATTCTTCTCACTTCCAGAGAGCTGGACAATCCAATCAATTCGCTGACTGAAATTTTGGTTTACTTGCGTGATAATCCTGAAAATTTCCTCCACACCCTTTATGGTTTTTGGAAATCCAAGAAAAGAAAAAGTAACCTTTATCTTTGATTCCGTGTACTTGGGCAAATCTGAACTTGGTCTCACAAACGGGAAAGGCGAGTGGTAGTAGTCAAAAGAGGATAAGTTAAAAGAAGAGGCGTACTCTTTCATTTCAAACCCAATCCTTATCCGAGATGAATTCTTGGAAGATTCAATAACTTTTGGAATCGATGCGATATGCCGAAACGGTCCTCGATTCTCCGCGGTGTTGGTCAGTCTGAGGCACAATAATTTTACAATTGGAATTTTCTTGAGTAGCTTCTCGTTAAGTAACTCACTTGTAAAGACGGCGACAGGACAAGCGGTTGGAAACAGTAACGTGACCCTACCTGCCTCAGATTGTCTTGCCAGTAAATCTATTAAACCTATTAGTTTACGAGCAACAATCTCTCCCAGAAGTTTTAACACCCATGTCTGCTTAGTTTTGAAAGAAAAACGAGCAAATTTGTCAAAAGAGAGTGAATAGTAAGAGTTAACTTTTCCCTTTAAGAAAGGTGCTCTGTGAGATGAAGGAAGTAGACAGTACAAGAGCTCTGTAGCTGAACATCCTAGGTCACTTGCCGCCAAAAGCGAGTCCTTGGGAATTAGAACTCGGTAACTCCATTGGTGCTGCTTCGCTAGGCTAACAAAGGCTGCTATTGATGATCCGTGGTGTGTATGAGTGAGCGATGCTCCATAATCCACAATTAGGAAAAGATCCTTACCCATTTGACTCGATTTCTTCAATCCATTGTGCGTAGTTTTCCTGAATCACAGTCTCGACACTAAGGGGTTTAGAAAGACCAAGTTGAGTCAACGCCGAGTAATACAGATCTGTACTCCCTACCCGAGAAAACACACCCTCCGGCATTTCAGACTTACCAATCACCTTATGATCGAAGAAGCCCTTCATATGAAGAAGATAACCAACAAGTTGCCGAAAACTAGTCGCAACTCCGGTCGCAATGTTAAAGACCCCTTCCAAAGAACTTTCAGAGATTGCGCGCAGAAACGCAACAACATCATTTATGTAAACAAAATCTCTCTCCTGTAGTCCAGATCCCCAAACTTGAAATGCCTCAGAATTCTCGGAGTGTTTGTGAACTCTCCTCAAGATACTGGGAAAGGGATACGCTAAGTCCTGATCATTGCCGTAACCCGAAAATGGACGAATAACCGTTACCTTTCCGGTGTTATTATTCTTACCCAAACTTAAAAGAAATTCTCCTGTCAACTTTGACCATCCATAAGAAGTATCCGGTAATCCTAAATCTGAACTAAAATCTATGTCTGACTCTTTGAGGCGATAGCCCGATACTCGCTGTAAACTTACCGGGTAAGCTGCACTTGAAGAAGCATAAATTAGGTGCTTGATGTGACCTAGATTCCATTCACGAATAATCCTTGAATCAATTTCAAGATCTTCAGCTACAGCTAATGGGCTGTATTCAATTGTTAATCGACCGCCGACAACGGCTGCCAAGTGTATAACAACATCAAATCGCGATAAAAACACCGAATCCAATTGACGAGTGTCGCGATAAAGAATCTCTAGCTCTGAAAAAGTTTCTCTAAATTTCTGAGGCAAAGTGGATGGATGAAGCCCGCCAGACCCCTCCAACAGAGAATCAACTATCACGACATCGTGGTTGTTTTGCAGCAATGAGTATGTAACATTTCTGCCGACGAATCCAAGTCCCCCTGTTACAAGAACTCTCATTTTGCTCTCGGAAATCTCAATTTGACCGCGTTATGCCGGGGATTATTAGGGGGAGAAAGTTGTTCAAAAAAAGGGAGTTTTGGTTCTTTACCGAAGTTTTCGTCAATTGCCACACAAGAACGTTTGACCATCGTTACTTCTAAAACGTCAGGCATTACGAGATTATCAAATTGAAACACCGGCGCGAAGTTGTTCACGTTCACATGCACTACTTCATATTGCAAAATCAATTTCCTCAGGGTTAATAGTTTTTTGGAAAGACAATTCTCTGGGAAAAAATCAAGAAGTTTGTGAAGTTCTAGTACTAAGACTTCAGGAAGATTGCTGATGTCCAATAATTGTGGCAAGAAAGACCATTCGAAACCCTCTATGTCTGACTTTAGACACCAGGCTTTCCCTTTTACTGCCTTCTTCACCGCTGTCTCAAGTGTGATCAAGGAACTCGTAGTTGCACTTGATATCCCTAAGTTGAACCAATGGACGCGAGAATCAAGTTTTAGCGGTCTTCCAGGTAGAGTGTGATCAAATGAAGTGACAATACAACCGCTCTCGACCAGGTTATTTTCAAAATCCACATTTTGTCCCAAACCAAATGTCATCCATGTCTTTTCAATCAAGAAGTTCTTAGGGACTACGTATCCGCCGTCAAATCGAGAACCTATCCGAACTAATTGCAGGTTTCTTGAATTAGTCGGCTCAATTAATCTAAGGAATTCATGAATATCTTCAAGGGCATTGTCTAATATGTCTTCACTATTCAACCTAAGATCTCTTTCACGCATTAGGAGCGCAATATCACTTCTAAGGAAAGGATAATCTGAAAGATGCAATAAACGAGATACTAGTTTCGTCAATAGAGAACGCAAAAATGAGGAACGCTCAATGATTCGAGTGCGCAGCTCAATCACCCTTTCCCTTCCAGGCTCATACTGTAAAGCTCAACTAGCTTCTTGGCGGTTAGCGACCACGAGAATCTTTTTGAAGAAAGATAGACCTTTAAATTCATTGCACGAATTTCTTCAGGATGTTTGAGAAGATGATTCATTCTGCAGAAAAGGATAAGAGGGTCGTTCATGTCTATGCAAAGTTCATCAATACCTAAAATCTCACATGTCGCCGTTTGATTATGCACCAATACTGTCTTCTCTAACGCCATTGACTCCAACACAGCTAAACCAAAACCTTCATGTAAAGAAGGGAAGACCGAAAAGAGACAGGTTTCATAGAGGTAGCGGAGTTCAGCATCATCAACATAGGGTATGACGACGACTTTTGAAGGGTCTGGCAGTTTATTGATTAAGCTATTCACTTCGTCATAATCACCAATCGGCTGCCCAACAAGCATTAGTGGTGGCACAAACGGATAATCCTTACATAGAAGTTCATAAGCCTGAACTAAGCAAACTACATTCTTATGAGGCTGCCAACGCGATACACACAAAATGAAATCCTTGGTGAAATCGAAATCAAAGGTAGCACGTGGCACTTTTGAAATAACTTCACGAATTCTTGTAGCAACATACACAAAATCAATCTTGTCTCCAACAATTCTTGAGTGCTTCTTTAATTGTAACATCGCAGTTTTCGAGACTGCAAGAAAAAGATCAACTTTATGTCGAGAAAAAAACATAGATAGTCGAAAAGCAAATGTCCAAAAGTTATTGACTCCCCTCAATAGGTATCCCCCCGCATCATGCAGAGTTACAAAGATAGCCTTAGAAGGCAATAGCCAAAATAGAGGATAGACACGGCCAACATGCCAATGAACTACATCAATTGATAATGAAGCAAGATGAATTCTTTTACTTAAGACAAATATGAGAAAACTAAAAAATCTCTTGGCCGGAATATTGAATCTTATCAATGGAATTCTGATTTCAGTGACTCTATCCAATTTGTACACATCGTCATCACTATCATCAAAGTGGAAGAGGAACTGTTCAATTTGACTATCTTGTGAAAGTTCCCGAATTAACTCCCTAGCGACTCTAGCGGTGCCACTCTGTTTTCTTCCGTCAATTACATTAGTTAAATGCGCAACACGCAATCTATACATTCAAAATCACTCCAATTGCAGGCTCTCCTTCACCTTTAACTACGCAATACGGCTTGTCGATTGACGAGGCAATATCTAAGAATGCGCTGTTACCATTAATGTCGTCTGAGACCAAGCAATTTGTCTTAATACTTTTCAACATCCATTGGATTTCAAAATACATGTTTTCGTACGAGTGGTCACTATCATGGAAGAACAACAACGAAGAGTCAGTGGAGGCAAGTTCCGCAGTAAATCTTTTGAAGGAACTCCTAACGGGAGTAGGAAGAATTACATACTCAATCCTTTTGCTGGAGAGTGGAATAGTCATTTTCGCTACATCGAGAGTCACAACCCTGTTCAACGGGTTTCTCGAATATTTATCCATTGCTTTTCTTGCTAAGTAGGCGCTAATTCCATGTTGAGTTCCAGTTTCGATAAAGATGTCGGGTTTGAAATGCTGGATTAAGAGAGAAATTACAAGCAAACGAATTGAGATTGTATGGTCCCGCACGACAGCTTTTAGCTTCGTAGAATCTCCCAATGCCGCAATACTCTTCTTGTACTCATCAATGACCATTTCTACCAATTTTTCAGATGCATGAATGTCTTTAGTGTTACACCCGATTTTTTTAGCAAATTGGTCAAAACTTATAGGATCTAACAGCCCAGATAACGATATTGATCTTAGTTGTTTACCATAATAAAAAATATATTTAAGCGTTGCCATTAATCCATAATTTTTGAAACGCCAATAAAAGCTACCAACAGAAACGGTTCTTTGTTGACTCATTGAGACCTCAGTTTTCTTATTGGCCTAATTATCTCCTTAATTCGCCAGTAAGGAAAACTTGCCAAGACAATGTAATGCCATAACTTAGGATAAGTTAAAGAGTAACCAAGGAGCGCCCAGCCGTTGGGTTCACGACGGTCGAGATACATCGAAACCCTGTGCCAATTCTTACCCCACCAGTACTTAAACTCCTCCTCGATATAACCGCGATTACGCGTTGCAAGGGCCGAAAGTGGCTTACCAAAGAAAACTCTAGAATCTCTCTGACCGTACTCAGATCTAGGTTTTAGCGGGTCAACTTTTACCTTTTCATGGTAGTCACAGATACTTTGCATTTCAATACCCACCACTTCATCCCACATATTTGCGGCAATAAGACAATGTTGCATTGCCATGTGTGAATATGACGTATAAGAAAAAAGGTAACTATTTTCAAACATTTCCAAACGAAAATCTGAGCGATAGATGACAGACGTTATGAAACTCAAAGTTCTACCAAAATCTTCATTCAGCTTTAGAACTGAACGAGGATTGTGTTTTAATCCAAGTGCACTCTTTGAGCCTATTATTGCTTTTGCTTTTGGAAAGTCCTTGATAGCAGTTATCACATTAAATAGTGCTTCTGAGGGCAGAGTTTCGTCGTCTCCGACTATCCATAAATACTTAGCTTGTATAGTACGAGCAAGATAAAAGCCATAAGAGATGTTGGCATCGGCGCCCTCGTTAAATGTAGAAGTTAGCAAAGTGCAATTTGGAAAATCAAAGTCTTCAAATTTGTAGCTTGGGTCTGAATTCACTCTGACATAAATCTTTATCGCCTGAGGTTCAATCTCTTTTAGCGTCTCAATCTGTCGAACTAGACTCTGGATTTGGCGCTTGGCAATCTGAGAACGACCAAAAGTGGGAATGTATATAAGCAACAAAGGCATAAGAAGGAACTTTACCCCTCCAGCTGATTACTTATAGGTGTTAATAACTTGCACCGTAGAGTCGTGGATGCCGAATACCTCTTGAGCGTTGCGGTAAGACTCCATCAAGGCTAAATGTTTGGAACCGTCGACAGCGCAACGAATCTTGAGCGAAAAGTCTATCGGATCTCCCTGTTTTGCTAAGAGCGGGTAATCATACCCAAGGACCTCAGGAATTGCAGAGGTCATCGATGCGACTATTGGAATACCGTGATTGATTGCCTCCAGTAGAACTAGCCCAAAACCTTCATACCGGCTAGAAAGGACAAATACATCAAGTTCTCCCATTGCTGAGAATGGATTTTCTTGGACACCTAGCCATGTTATGCAATCGGTGAGTCCCAAACTTTCGGTTAGCCTTAAAAGGGAAACATAGTCGGGCCCAGTGCCACAGACTTTGAGACTAGGCTTAAATCCCTGCTCTTTCAAACAGAGCACTGAGGAAAGAAGTGTAGGAAAGTCCTTCTGAGGCACAAGACGACCTATGCTCCCTATCCGAATCTTTTGCCCAACGCCGCCGTTTGAGTGTCTCAAATCTTGAATTGGATGGGCATGTGTCCAATCAAATCCGTAGTAAATAATTTTTACCTTGTCTGAATTTTCTGGCAATTCATTAATCTGAACCAAAAAATCCTTTACGGCATTTGAGATACAAATAGTTTTCTTTGTCTTAAGAAATACAAAACGTGCCAAAATAAACGAAGTAAACGTTTGCCTATTTGATAAGAATGGCTCGGAATTGTGTTTTGAAACGATACTTCTTTTGCGACGGGAAGTGAGGGCGACCAAAAGTTCTGCCCGCGGCAAATGTGCATGTACAACTACTTCTCCACCGAAAAACAGATTATTAAAGAAGAATCTAAGACATTGCCATAAGAAAGGTTTATTCAAGAGGGAAGAGTCTACCCTTACGCCTGAAGAAATAAAATTCGATTCGAGTGAATTTTGACCTTTGAGTGGGAGAACTGAAGCCTTCACACCCATTCTCAACTGTTCCTTGGCAAGCAGGAGAAGCTGCATCTCTGCTCCACCTCGATCGAGCGTTGTTATCACGTGAACAACGCTTGTTCCAGGGCACTGCTTACTATGTCTCAAGACACTCCTTAACCTTCTTAACCCACTGATCAACTCCATGTTTCTGCACAGCCAGGTTTCTTCTCAATAAAAGCAATTGTTTCATTCCCTCTGAATTTAGGCTGCAGATGGCGAGAAATTGCTCAAGGAGAGTTGATTTGAATGTGCAAGCCGGCCAATTACCGAACTCGTTCAAATACTCAGAATTAATAGTTATAACAGGAATACCAAGGAGCGTGGCTTCAATGAGTGTTTTGTCTAAGGACCCCTGAAACGCATGAACAAAAAAGTCATATTCCGTTAACCTCGCCGGTATTTCAGAATGCTGAAGTTTGCCTCTGAGGCTTTGAGAAAACCAAGGGCTTTCAGAAAGCAATTTTTCTTCAACGGAAATCCACTTCTCCTTCTCTACATCATTAGAGGGTTCGCCAAAAAAATGTATCTTGGATATAACACCTCTCTTTACTAGTTCATCAAATTCCTTGACGATATAAGGAATCCTCTTGGACTCATCTAATCTTCCGATACTTACTCCACTTCGGTAACCTCTGAATCGGGGTTGAAATTTAAATTTATCACTATCAACAGATTGACCAACTGTAATTACCTTTTTACCAACAACTGGACATGATCCACGAGTAGAAGTAATTATGTTATCTATAAACAAATAGGAAATTTTCAAAGCAAGAGACTTAGAAGTATGGGCGTACCACAGTACTTGTTTTGCCTTAAAGAATCGAGACAGAGGAGAGACCAGAGCGCAATGAGTGTCAGTCATATGATAAAAAACAATATCTGGCTTGAACGACCACATCTGTCTAAGGAAAAAATAAACAAAACTGACTACTCGCCCAATTTTACTTTTCGATCTCCACCCACAGCCAAGAGTTGGGATTGTAGAAGATGCAACACTATTTTCAACTTCATCATATATAGATAAAACAAATACATTAGGAAACTCATTGGCAAGCTTTTCAACAATTGTTTTTTGATGGGCGAAGAGCACGTTTTCACTCTGCAGAGAATAAACAACCATCATTAACTTCTTGCCGTCCAAATGATCCTCTTTAAGATTCATCAAGTTACTCCTGAGTTTCAAGTGTAGTATTGTGCCACGATATCAAAGGAGATTTATTTGCCTCTCAACACCGAAAGTCTGTCAAGTTGTCTAAAATTGTTATCTCAAAGAGATAGATTTATCTTGGGCATGGGTGTTGCAATACAATTTTTCCTCAGCTTATTCGACCTTTTGGCAATACTTCTTTTGGGCGTCATAGGCACTTTGTCTGTTAGGGGTATTCAAAACTCTCCTAACGGAGAGAGAATCGAATCTCTTTTGAATCTGTTAGGAATTCAAGGTTTACAGCTCAAAACGCAAGTGGCTTTCTTAGCTCTATTCTCTGTTTTACTTTTTGTTCTTAAAACGGCAATCTCTGCGGTGCTAGGAAAGCGCATGATTTTTTTCTTAAGCAGAAGAGGGGCTCAGATTTCAGTTTCACTTTTTAGGTCGATGTTAAACCAGCTTGGAAAAAAGACTCTTGATGAATCTAGACACAGCCGGATTTATGCGGTCGGAACAGGCGTAAGTGCGATAGCAGGCGGAGTTCTGGTTCAACTTCTTTCAATAGTGACAGACGTAATTCTTTTGGTTGTTTTGTTAGTGGGGGTATTTCTCATTAGCCCAATGATGTCGGTTGCAATGATTGGGGTGTTTGGCTCTGTTGCTTTGATACTTAACATGAGGTTAAGTAAGCGATCGTTTAGCATTGGAAACGATTGGGGAAAGCTCTACAAAGAAGCAAACAATCACCTTGACGAATCTATTTCCCTTTATAGGGAGAATTTTGTAAGGGGCACTTTAGAAGAAAGTATAAACAAGTATAGCCAGCAAAGACATAGATTAGCCGCACTTGAAGCAGAGCAGAGATTTATGCCTTTTGTAAGCAAGTATGTGATTGAGAGTGTAATGATTGTGGGCGTGTTTTTAGTTGCTGCGATACAATTTTTCCAAAATTCAACTTCAAGCGCAATAGGGCAAATTAGTATTTTTTTGGCAGCAACAGTGCGCGTGGCTCCTGCTGTCTTAAGGATTCAACAATCATATTTATCACTGAGAGGTAATCTTGGTACTTCATCTCCCACATTGGAATTGATTAATGAAGTGGAGGGACAACCAGAGTCGTCTTTGTCTATTGCGAAAACAGGAGCGAGGTCGAGCTCAGATTCTGTTGCACAAGACAGTTTGATTACAGCAACCAAAGTTTGTTTTCGTTACTCAAGCACTTCAGATTGGTTAATAAAGGACTTTTCGGTGATAATTCGCAAGGGTGATCATGTCGCGATATCGGGTGAATCTGGTGTTGGCAAGTCCTCACTTATCGACTTGCTACTCGGCCTTGAAGAACCAGAATTGGGTCATATAAGTATTCTAGGGAAGGCTCCTCGGGATTTTGTATCAAGTAATCCCGGTTATATCTCTTACGTTCCACAGAAGATTTGGCTAATCGAAGGAACGATTCGTGAAAATATTTTGCTAGGAGCGATCGAAAAGAATGTTTCTGATGACACACTTCTTGAGTGTCTAGGAGTCGCCGCACTAGATGAGTTTGTATTAAATTCAAATTTGGGACTTGATTCAAGAGTAGGCCCAGCTGGGTCCAACCTAAGTGGTGGCCAAGTTCAAAGAATTGGTATAGCGAGAGCATTAATTAATAACCCTAAAGTATTGGTGCTTGATGAATCTACTAACGCTTTAGATCAAGAAACAGAGTCTCAAGTGATTTCGAATATCTACAACAAAGATAACTTTATGACCGTCATTACAATAGCACACCGTGAGCAAAGTTTGAAAACTTCAAATTTAATATTACGTATTTCTTCGGGCGGAAGAGTTAATGAAAAAAGATTAAATAAGTAAGTTTGGAGAGCTGCTGCAGGGAAGCAGCCATGGTATCCTTACACTTGGTATATTTAGTTCATAACTTGATTAAAAAGAGTCTTTTTTTGCTCGTTATAACCAGATACTTTCCGTCGGCGGAGTCCAAAATAGCACCATCGCTTCTCTTGAAATTCTTTGCGCTGAGAAGTTGAAGTTGACCTTTATTAATTCGAGAAACACAAAGCCTATGCATACAACCAAACACGAACATATCGTCTGTAAAAACAAGGGGTCCCGTTGGGCTTCCGTGTGCACTATTCACTATTTGCGACTCAACCTCAAAAGGAAAAAGTTTAGCTATAACGAGTCTTGAAGGATCTCCAAGATTTTCTTTGCCGCTGGAAATCCATGCGGCCTTGATGGAGCCGTTACTCTCTTCGAGGGTGGTTGAAAAACCGACGATAGCCACCCCGTTGTCGGGTCCTTCGACGGCCTGATAGATCCAGTCCTCTGGGAAAACAGAATTTCTTAGCGCCAGTCGCATTTCGGTATAAACGGCCCTTCCGCTTGAATCAACCGTAACGACAGAGTCGTATATCAAGTAAACAAAATCACGTTTAGACGTGGCACTCAACGAAAAAGCTACATCTCCAGTTGTTCTACCACCAACTTCAGAGTTTCCATCTACGACCTCATATACCCAGTCATTCGAAGTCTTTATTGCACCTAGCAGTAAACCTTGAGTTTGGTCTCTATAAAAAACTTGTACACTATTTGGGGTTGTAGCACAAGCATTAACTGTACTAACGTCAGATGCAGTTCTCTTTCTAGGGAAATCCTCAAGGCTCTGTATTAACGCGCCATTTCCATCAACGACACCATGACTCCACTTACCTTGTAACAATGTAGAGTAGAGAAGGTCTTTCTTCTCGAGTTCTGCATAAAAAATGTGAAGTTCTTCCTTAGAGCGGTTTCCGCTCTTACACACCGATATTGGGCCGACACTCAACTTTCTTCTTACTATAGAAACCTTCCATTTACCTCTTTCATTTGTTGCAATCTTGAGAGTCTTAGAAAGCTCATCGCCAAACACTATTACTGGTTTCCCTTTGTAGTTCAAAGCAGCAAATCTAGAAACAATGGAGTTTGAATCAACCGCAATCAGACTAGACGTATTCTGTGGCTTAACCCAATTGCTCTTGACTGGCCCGGAGGAGCCTCGTGAATTCTCAGCAGTTAAAGTAAATCTGTAAGAGGTTCCATTTTTTAGACCCTTGATCCTGATCGGTGAGGACCTAAATACCTTGCTCTCTTTTTTTGGAGTTACTACGACTTTAAAGGATGTGTCTCCTTTGCTTCCTCCCCAGATTGCGTAATCAAAGGTCAAGATGACATAACCGTCACCGGTAAATGCTTGCAAGTTGGTTGGTTGTCGAGGGAAGTCGACTACATTACGAGCGGGTGGTTTACTCAACATGTCTTTTAGCATTCCCATAACTATCGGGCCAGGTGATTTAAAGACTTCTCCAGGTCCAAAATTCGGGGTCATCATGACGTTTGCCTGGGACTTGGAAAAGGTCTCTTCATCTAGATGAGTTATGGAAGAGCCATCTTCATAGGAAGACGGGGTGTACAACTTCGGCTTGACGCCGCCATTTGCCGCGATTCCGCTACTCCCAGACCAGACGAGGGGACTAGTTAGCGCTTTGCCCAGTTCAGCAGAGCGCGAGCAAAAGTCAATCAATGTCCTTCCATCAGGTAGCTGGACATAGGCGTCATATGGCGTGGGTTGAAAGATATATCCGGTACCAAAGAGGCTGTCGTATTCGGCATTTGAAAGAAAACCTAATCCATGAGCGATTTCATGCATGACAACGGAGGCCAAGTCATAACTTCTGGGTGATGGATTCCCATCCACCCCTAGGTACCACAGAGGAGT
>Ga0169931_10004705_pt1 | contig 21126 bp, 18 predicted proteins | sample Kivu_15m_20L_FD_129675 | JGI IMG/M metagenome (GOLD analysis project Ga0169931, IMG submission 129675) | Freshwater microbial communities from Lake Kivu, Western Province, Rwanda to study Microbial Dark Matter (Phase II) - Kivu_15m_20L... | ecosystem: Environmental > Aquatic > Freshwater > Lake... | reverse complement strand
TATCAACCAAATACAATGAATCAATATCAACCAAATACAATGAATCAATATCAACCAAATACAATGAATCAATATCAACCAAATACAATGAATCAATATCAACCAATATCAAATTCACAAATATTTAAAAATGGAATAAAAGATATTACAAGAAATTTTGGAAAAATGACAAATGATATTACAAGTAATATACAAAATCAAAAATTAAATTCATTAAGTAATAATATAAATAAATTTGGTAATAAATATTTACCATTTAATTATAATTTACAAAATCCTCATAATTAAATTGTTGATAAAATATTTAATAATTTTAATAATTGAATATATTCATCTGCACCATCATTAATATTTTTTTCAATAGAACTTACTTCAAACAGAATTTTTGCTTTAATATTATCACTGATATTTTTATTATAGATTATATATGTAGTTATTTTATTCATAATAGAGTTAAATATAAAACCATTATTAATTATTTCCTTAGTAACATTAATAATATTAATAATATTATTATTTTCTTTAATTTTCAATATAAAATATTCCATTTGTTCATTTGAAATATATTTACATATATCATAAATATCATTTTTATTTATTAAATTATTATTTATTCCATATTTATTATTTTTAATATATTTAATATTTTGTAACATTAAAATACATTTTCTTAAATCTCCATTAGATAATTCTGAAATACATTCAATAGCAGAATCATTTATTTTAATATTTTCATTATTTGATATCCAAGTTAATTTATTTATTAAACTTAAATAATTAATTGGCTTAAATCTAATTTTTACACATCTACTATTAATAGGTTCAATAATTTGATTAATATAATTACAAATAAAACAAAATCTTGTAATATCTGAATTTTCTTCCATAACTTTTCTTAATGCAGATTGTGCTTCTTTTGTCATAGCATCAGCTTCATCTAATATTATTATTTTATAATTAGGACATAAATATTGTGGATCTTTAGTTCCAATTGCAATTTTAGCAAAATTTATAATTTTACCTCTAACAATATTAATACCTCTTTCATCTGATGCATTTAATTCAATAACTCTTTCATTAACTCTTATTGGACCAAATAATTCATTTGATAATGCTAAAATTGAACTTGTTTTTCCTGTTCCTGGAGGACCATATAATAATAAATGTGGTAATTCTCCTGTTTTTAATGTATTATTTAATATACTAATTGATTCTTCTTGAGAAACAATTTCTGATAATTTTTTTGGTCTATATTTTTCTATCCAAGATGATTTATTATCTAACATTATTTATTTACTATAAAATGTAATATTATTTATTTTTAATATCAATTTTTAATTTATTAATAATTAATATTATTTTTAAACTATAGTAATTTAAAAAATTTTTATACTAAATATTTTAATTATATTTTTTTTTATAATTAAAAATAAAAAAATTTGTTTATTTTTAGGTTAATTTATTTTAATTTTACTATTTTTAATATTTTTTTACTATAAACTAATATAAAGTAATTATATTAAATTGTATATATTTCATTATTTTACATATTCAGGATATTTAACTTTTATTATTTTTTTATTAATTATATTATTATAAGGTGATATTTTTTTAATAATAATGGTAAATTATTTATTGGTTGATTAAATTCATAATCTAATATTAGTTCTGTTATTAAATTTTGTAAATTATTAGTTTATTATAATTATTAAATATAAATTTTAATTATTAATATTAGTGTATTTATATTTACTTTTTATAAAAGCTACTTTTTAAAATAAAATGTTTATACCATTAAAGATTTTAAACCGCACCCTAAAAATATTTGATAACAATATAAAAATTTGAATTCTATTTATTATAATAATATAATATAACAATTATGAATATATTTACAATTTCTCAATTATTAAATCACAATAACCCAACTTTTTATTATGACACAACAAGTAATAATATAAAACTTAGTACAGTTCCAATACTAACAATGATAGGAAATAATAGTCTTGATATATCTATAACCAACCCATTGCATAATAAACCAAATAACACAGTATATAAAAAGACAAATAATACATTATATAAAAAGACAAATAATAATACACTATATAAAAATACAAATAATACACTAAATTATGCCAATAAAAAGAGAAATAACATTGTATATTCTGATGAATTAAGATGCTGTGCAAATACAAATGATGGAAATAGATGTTCTCTAAGAAGATATACACAAAAAAGTAAAAATTTATGTTATATTCATTATAAGCAACAACTGAAATTTACAATTAAAGATGATCAAATTGATCAAGAACAAATTCCTATTCCTAAAAGTAATAAATGGTATTCATGGTTTAAAAAATGATTTTATAAAAATAATAATAAATAAGAATATTATTTCAAATCTTTAATACTGTAAATAAAAAATAATTAAAGGAGTTTAGTTTTAAATCTCCAAGAGTGTAAAAAATATAATTAAAAAGTAATCATGTTATATATATTTCAATTCTAATATTATTTCTTTGGATTCTATTTTTATATATTTCTATAAAAATTATAAATTTTTTATTTTTAAATATATCTATATAAAAACATTACAAATAACTTTAATTAAAATAAAATTATATAAGTCGTTTTTTTTGTTTAAATATTTCCATATTATAAATTATAAATATGGAATATAATAGTGAAGAAATAATAGGAAATATATATACATCATATGGACCAACAATTGGTAAAATATGTAAAAATACTAATGAATTATTACAATTAAATAATAATAATTCAATTACAAGTTCAAATATTGAATCAATAATATCTTCTATAAGTTCTAAAAAATCAGATATTATAAAAAATGTAAAATTTGATAATATATCTATTGATAAAATTAAGCCTAATAAAATATTAGAATCAAAAATTATAAAAAATCAAGAAATATTTAATAATACAGTATCTTTACCACAACAAATTAATAAAATTAAATCTAATAGTTTATTAGAATTAAATTTAAATAATACAGTTAATAATATAGATGAAAATGAATCAAATTATTTTTTTAATTATAAAATAGCATTATTTAATAATAAAATTTCTATATGGATTATTATTTTAATTTTAATTATTTTAATTTGTATTGGATATTTTATTTATAAATATTGGTATTCATCAAATAATTATATTTTTTATAAAAAAAATTCAAATAATCAAAATAATTCAAATTCAAATTCTGACTCTGAATCAAAATCAAGTTTAAGTTCAAGTTCAAGTTCAAGTTCAAGTTCAAGTTCAAGTTTAAGTTCAAATTAAAAATAAAATCAGATTTAAATTTAAGTTCTCTGTGATTTTATTCAGAATCAAGAACAAAATTAATAAAAAACTATGATTCAAAATAAAAAATATCTATATTATTGTTATCATTATTATTATCATTATTAATTAAAGGTAATTCTAAATTATTGTTTATATGAGATAATTTTTTATTTTGAGTTTTTTTTATTATTTTTTTAGAATGATCATCATTAATAATATTAAAATATTTATTATTTTTATGAGATTTAATATTATCATCAAAACTATTTGATCTAATTCTATAAATATTATTATAATTATTTTTAAAAATAAATTTATTTTTTTTAATTCTATTATAACATAAATCAAAAAATTCATTATTTCTATCAATATAATCTTCATCAACATTTAATTCTAGTAATCTTTTTTTAAGTTCCATAAATTTAGGTTTATTCCATTTTGGTCGTACTAAATATTCATTATAATCATTATTAAATTGTTGATTCATATAATATTTTTTAATAATATCAAAATTAATATATTGATCAGGTGATATTAATTTTTTATAATCTTTATCATTAGAAACATAATATTTAAGTAATTCTAATGAATCATTACAATTTATATTTAATTTAAATACTCCATAATCAGTTCCTAATAAAATTGAATAATCAATTAAATTTTCAATATCAAACTTAATATGTTTATTATAATTTATTAATAATAGATATTCAATTTTATCTAATATTTTTTTAAGTTCAATAATTATAAAATTTTGATTTACAGATTTTCTCATTAAAATTTGTGCTCCAAAAATTAACATATCTGAATCATCTGAAATTATTCCAAAAATATCAGGATTATTTTTTAATAAAAAAGCACATAAAGGATCAGCTTCACCAGGTGCTTTTATAACAGGTATTCCTAAATATTGTAAAATTTCAATCCAATCTTCAATATAATAATTTTTCATAATAATTGATTTTTTATAAATTTGCTTATATTCATTTTGTAAATTATTTCTTTTTATTATTATTTTTTCTTCTTCTTCAATATTAATAACTTCTATTGGAGGAGTTCCAAATATAATTTCTTCATCTTTTTCTATTAAATTTGAATTATTTAATAGATTTAAATAATTATCAATATTATTTTTTTGTTCTTCTAAATTTTTTAATTTTAATAAATTTTCTTTTAAATTTTTTCTTCTTTCTTCTATTTTTTTTATTTTTATATTTGGTGTTTTACCATCAAAAATAAAAATAGGAATAATTTTATTTTTTAAATAATATCTTAATGAATTAATTAAACCATGAATATGTGAAATATTTTTTCCATCTAATGTTATAACTTCTTTATCTCTTGACCTCATATATATTAACTGACTATATATATGTTGTATGCCATCAATTATGCATGATTTTCCTTTTATTTCTGTAATATTTACAGTATTATAAATATCAGGAAAATTTTTATTTATAAATCTATATAATCCATCAACCCCCATATATCTTTATCTTTATATTTAATATATAATATGTAATTTTCTATATTATTTTTATTTAACATTTAAAAATTAATTATTTTATTTAATGAATGTATTTTATCTTAAAATTTCAATTATTTTTATTACTTAAATTTACTTTATTAATTCATAAATAATATTTTTACAAACAAGTCTTATTTTTTTACTAATACATTTTTTTTCTTCATAAAAAGTTAATTGTTCTTGTAAAAATACATCTAAATTTATACATATTTTTTTAAATTCATTATTTAAAACAATAGATGAAATTAAACAATTTAATAATTGAATTGATTTTTCTACTTTTTCATAATCTTCTTGAGAACCATTTTCTTTATATAATATAGTTTTTTTAAAATCTTCAATTATACTCATCATAATTTTATCTTCAATAATTTTACCATTATAAAGTGTTCCAATTAAAATCATAATTTTATCAGATTTTTCTTTTGTCCAATCACTTAAATCATATGAAATTGAAGTTAAATATTCTTTTTTAACTTCTGATAATAATAATTTTCTAAAATAAATTTTATCATTATCTGAAGTTATAAAATATAATGATAAAAATTCCCAACATAATGCAGCAACTAATGGTCTTATTATTTCATTTTCTTTTTTAATTTTATATATACATTGATATACTAATTCATTTAATTCTTCTGTTGTTTGAAATACAATTTCTCTAATAAAATTAACAATTTTACTTAAATTATGTTGAGATAATTTATTCAAATGTCCAATAATTTTTGATTTTACAGTATCTTCTTTCATAATTTTATTAAAAACAGTAACCGAATTTTCTTTTTCTATTTTTTGATTTATAATTTGACTAAATGAAAAATTTTTAATAAAATTATCAACATCAATATTTATTTTTTTCATTGAATTAAGTTTATTAAGTAATTCATCATATTTATAAACACTATATTTTTCTTGCATATTATTCATTAATATATATTAATAATATTAATCTTTTAATTTTAAAATCAATTTTTTTAATTGAAAAATATACAATTTATATATTATATATTTTGGTAATAAAATATTTTATTATTTTTTTTAAATTAGATTTATTTTTCATAAAATATAATATATCTTCTAAATCAATTAAATAAACTAAATTATTTATTTTTTTAAATTTGTCTTCTAATAAAAGTTGCTGAAAAACTTCTGGATATAAAATTTGTAATAAAATTAATTTATCATTAAAATCTAAATTTAAAATATATTCATCAATGTTTTTCCACTCTGGCATTTTAGTAATTAAAATCATTAAATCATCTTCAATATCTTTTATTTTTAATAATTTATTTATTTGTCTTTTTCCAATAATAAATTTATCTTGATATTTTATTAATTTTGTTAATATTTTCATTATGTCATTATTAACAAAATTCTTTTCATATTCTGTTAGTTCCCAACTATTTTTTGTTAAGTTTCCATAATCTAAAGCAACAAAAATATATCCATATGTTGGTATTGAAATTGGAATTTTATTATGAAATATATTAATATATTTTTTTTTTGTATTTATTACACCAATATTTTGTCCATGTAAATCATTATGTGAATAACCTTTTGTTTTTAATAACCATATTATATGTGCTAATTGAATAATTAATGAATATATTTGTTTTTTATTTAAATTTTTAATAATTTTACTTAAATCAGTATCAACTAAAGAATATAATTTTCTTATACAATATTTACTATTTGATTTATCTTTGAGAGTTTGTTGAACTTCCTTTGGTAAATAAATAAGATCATTTGGATTATTTGGATTATTATATTCACAATTATTAATTATATCCCAAGTATATAATTTAATAAATTGTTCAGGATATTTATTTCCAAATTTTTCACTGAATATTATTTCTCTCCATTCTTGATATTTTGTATTAAATTTTTGAAATACATTAAATTCAGTAATTTTTTCAATTTTTAATGCATATTTTTTAGAATTTAACTCAACTAAATATGTAGTACCAAACATTCCATGTCCTAATTCTTTTATTATTTTACATTTATTCAAATCATATTTAAAATTTTTTGATTTTAACATTTATATATAAGTAATAAAATAATATTTTTGCACTAAATTATAATAATCCAACAAAATTTTTGTACTAAATATTTATATAATAGATAAAGAAATTTACTTTTTATTTTATATAATTTAGTACATAAATTTTATTGGATTATTATAATAATTTTATTAATAATATTATTTTTATTTTTTATACAAATACCATTATTTATAAATTTAATAACAAAATTAAGTTTATGTTTATTTAATAAATTAATAAAATAATAAAAATATAAATATATAATGCAATTTACATATTTCTATTTAAACTAAATTTGCTATTATACTTTTCTTAATACAATGGCACATATATTAATTTTTTATTAGTAATAATATGCTGTTTTACATTCTTAATAATTAACTTTTACTATTTGTTTTATTAATTTACTTTAGAAATTTAAAAACTTATTTATTATTTGTTACTTTTTAGATTTTTAATAGATTTTTCTGTTTCTTTTTGCATTAAAACTTTTTTTTCAATAACTTTAGATTTTGCAGATGTAATACCAGGACCTTTAATAATTCTTTGACGATTAGACCCAAAATAATTTTTTTTAATTTCAGCTAAATTATTTTCTTTTTTTCTAAAAATATAAAATCTATTTAAAAACGAATAAGAATAACATTTAGTATTAATATCAGTAGGATTATAGAATTTATAAACATCTTTAAAAAATTTAATTCTAATACTTTCTTCAATTTCAGAAGATAATTTTAAAAAATCTTTATTATCATTAAAAATTTCATCAAAAGTACAAGTTTCAACTAATTCCATTGAACATTTATCTTTTAAAGATTTTATAATAAATTCAGGATAAACTAAATATTCAGTTTGATAAACTCCTTCTTCAAAAAGCCATCCCATATGAACATCAATAGCATTACCTAAAGGATCAGTAGAATTGTCATCATATTTTTTAATAATATCAAAAAGTACTTTTTTTTCTCCATTATCATCATAATATTCAATAAAATTATCTATATTATTTAATTTTTCTTTAACTTTATTTCCATCAAATGTTGTAACAATAAAATACCCACCTTCTCTCAAATACATATTAAGATTTTCACAATAATTATTCCATGTATTTTCATTAGAAAACAAATAATGTATAACAAATTGACAATTAATTCTATCAAAAATTGTTCTGTTATTATCCCAAGTAAAAAATTTATTAAAATTATTTTTCATATCCATATTCATATTACCTAATATTTTAATTTGTTCATCATATTGTAAATATAGACCTGCATTAGATTGTATAAAGAACATAGGAGGATAACGATCATGTGTTTTTTTTAAATTTTTATAACGAGCTAAAGCACCATCAGTTGAATCTATTAATGCATCATAATCAGGATCAATACCAACATATAATTCTACTTCTGTATAATAAAATTTTTGAATATCACCACCTCTTCCACAACCTAAATCAAGTACTTTAGTTCTAATATCATCATTATATTTATACATCATATAAGTATAAATAAGATTAGATTTAATCCAACTATGAAAAGAAGCCATATTTTTAACAAGATCAGTTTTTTTTTGAAAATAGATATTTTGTTTTTTTTCAAGTTTAATAATGTTAAAATCTATTTTATTTTGTAAAATTTTAAAATATTTATTATATTCATTATCAGATGATAAATTTACAAAATCAGATGATAATATTGGATTTATTATTGATCTCCAAACTGAATAAGCAGTTCTTTGAGCATTACCATATCTTTTTGAAAATTTATGTACTGATTCTGTTTTATCCCAACGAGTTTTCATTGGCATCCATTTATAAGGATTTAAAACATCTGAATCTAAATTATAATAAAATTCTACTACAGTTTTGTCTAATATTGGTTTTCCATCTTGTGATCTTGGTATTAAATTATCATCCAAATAAATATATGCTTGTGATAATTCTTTATCTTCTCCAAATAATACAGGTTTTTCAACACCTTTTATTGATAAACCAACATATAAATTTGCTATCTGATATGGTTTATTTTTAATATTATCTTTAATTGAATTATCATAAACTATTAATATTTTTCCATTTTTATCTTTTTCAAATATAACATATAAATCTAAAGAATTTTTTGTTGGTGGTTTCCATTTATATTCAAAATATTTTGATTTTTCAACTTCTACAATATATTTTTGTTCATTTGGTTGTAATATTAATCCATCTAATAAATAGGGACATTTTAAATTAGGATTTGATGTAAACATATTTAACATTAATGAAGTATATTTAAAAATTTCATTATCTTGTATTCCCATTGCTTCTATAAAATATTTTCTTCTAAATATTATTGAATTTAATTTTAAATTTAATTCATTATGTATATCTTGATAAAAATCCAATAAATTTGATTTATGAAATTCCATTATTTTATTAATATCATTAAAATCTATTTTTGAATCAATAATATATTTATGTTTATAATTACATTTATTAATTTTATATATTATTTCATCTAAATATTCTAATCTTTTACTAAATTTATTTTCTTCTCTAACATTTATATTTGAATATAAAATACAATCAAATGCCATGAATAAATAGCGATTATATTTAGGTAAAAATATAAATTCTCCATCAATTATTGTATTTGATAATTTATTATCTACATCTAATCCTGTATCTTTTACTATTAAATTTGTTGATATTAAATAACATCTTCCTTCATAAATTATCATAAAATTTCTGTCTCCATCAGCCTTATCAGTTACTGAATATCTATTAGGTAAATAATTTACTAAATGTTGAACTTCTAATGATACAGGTTGTCTTGCATATAAATTTGTTTTAGATTTATCAACTAATAGTAATTCTCTATATTTATTTAATATTAAATTAGTCATTGATTTTGTTATAATATTATTTGTTCCTTGAATTGATTTTATAACAAATTCACTAATTGTAAATATTTGATCAACAAAATTTATTTTATCTTTTATTTCTGATTCAATCTCTATTTCATAATTTGTTGGACTTGATTCAATATTATTTATTATATTAGATGATTTTACAGTTGTTAAATCAATTTTAAATACATTTTTACCTTTTAATATATAATTTGTTGTTCTTTCTTTAAATCTATATATTATATTATAAGAATCTGATTTCCAATATTTTTGTAATTTTACTAATTTTTTAATTTCATTATCGGTTATTGATTCCTCAATATCTAATTTAAATCTCATATAAATATCTTCTAATGTAACATAATTTGATATATTTTTAGTTTTTTTCATTATTGTAATATTTGATTTTGGATTAGATTTATTATCAAGATAAAAACTTGCTAATACACCAATTACTAAATGATTTTTTCTAATATGTAACATACTCATATATTTATTTATTGAATCTAAACCATCAATTGTTATACGATAATTTATAATTTTTTTTATATCTATATTTGATTCTCTAATACTCATTATAATATCTAACATTTGTGTTTTATTAGTTTTGTATTTATCTTCATTATTAGTAGTAATTTTTGCTAATATACTTGCTAAATTATTAAATTTTTCAAGAGTTAATAAATTTGAAGATGTGTCTTTATTTGAAAATAATGATACTTCAAATTCATTATTTTTTCCATATGATTTGACTAATTCATTTATACTTGATAATTGATTAGGTGTCAATAAATCAATAATTTTCATTATTATATAATATAATAGTTTAATATTCTTATATTTATTTATTAAAAATCAGTTTTTTTTCAATATATTAGAATTAAGAAAAGTATATAAGACAATATAATATATTTATACTAATAGATATATTAAAAGACTAATAATAGATTGAAAAGATTAATAGAAAAACAAATGAAAGTATATAATTTTGATTAATTTAGAATATCAAAATTAAAATAAAAAGTTGTAACTTCCTGCAAGAAGGAAACTACAAATTGAGAGGTCAAGTATCAACTAAGCCTATGATGGATATGTTTACACTAAATTAACTGAAATAATGTTCAGATTTTAAATGAAAAAGGTGTAATAAGACTATTATAAATATTTAATTTTTAGTATTTATATTTGGTTAATATTTTTATTATTATAAGATATATAAATTATTTATTAGTTAATTAAAATAATAACCTAATATTAAATATATTATAAAAATATTATAATTAAATATATTTAATATTTTTATAGTTATACTTTTTAAATGTATATATATAAAAATTGATAAATCAAATATAATTAAATTTAAATTATTAAGTATATAAAATATATATAAATGACAGATTTTAATTTATTAGAGGAAGAATTTAAAACATATAATCCATTAATATTTGATTTAAATTCAATAGAAAAATTAGATATTTTATCATCAAATTTTGATGTGCAATTTTCAAATAATATATGTTTTCCAGAAATAAGATTAGGTTTTCATCATTTTATTCATCAGGCTAAAGATAAAATGGAAATTGTAAATGAATATTCAAAAAGGAAAAAAATATATTTAGTAACATCATTATTTGAGAAAAATATAGATTATAAAGAAAAAACAGAATCAGGAATAGATTATACATCAATAGAAAATGGAATGAAATCTTTTATATCAAAAATAAAACCAGATTTTCCTCCAATATTAAATAGAGCTTTTTTCAAAATTTGGGAAATATTAATTGATTTTGATTTAATTCCAAATATTGATAATTTTGTATCATCACATTTAGCAGAAGGTCCAGGTTCTTTTATTCAAGCAACAATATTATATAGAGAAATGTTATTTAAATTAGGAAAAATAAAATCTTGTAAAAAAGATAATTATTATGGGGTTACTTTACATTCCGATCATGAACATTTATTAATGCAACAAGATTTTATTAAATATTTTTCAAAAGAACCTATAAAAAGACTACATATTATGGAAACAAAATCATTAAAAGAATTAAAAGATTTGTATGGGGGTAATAATAATAAATCATTAATAACAAATGGTGATATTACTAAATTAAATACAATAAATCAATTTGCAGGTGCATCTAATATTGAATCTTTTGCTAAACCATCTGATTTAATAACATCAGATGGTGGTTTTGATTGGAAAAGAGAAAATTTACAAGAACAAGAAGCTTATAGACTAATATTTAGTGAAATAGTTAGTGCATTAAAAATTCAAAAAGATGGTGGAAATTTTGTAATTAAAATATTTGAATCTTATACAAAAGTTACAATAAAAATGATTGAATTATTAAGACAAGTATATAGTAATGTATATATTGTTAAACCTTATACATCAAGAATATCAAATTCAGAAAAATATTTAATTTGTAAAGAATATAAAAAATCCATGATTAGTTTAAAAATATTAAAAAAATTAGAAGAACAAATAAATATTATGAATAAAAATGAACAATATCAAATTTTAGATATATTTACTGATATAAAATTAACAGATTCTATTCAAAATAGTTATAAAAAAATAAATTCTGAATTATTATTAAAACAATATATTGGAATTAATAATATTATTAAATTTATTAATTTAGATAATTATAATGGTACTGAATTTAATAATTATTTAGATAAACAAATAATTGCTGCACATTTTTGGAATAAAATGTTTTTAGAACCAAAAATATTTGATAAAATTATAAAATATTTTAAAAAATTTAATTTTTTGGAAAAAAAAAATGAAATAAATAAATCTGAAAATTTGTTAAATTCAGATAATGTTATAAATTCAGATAATGTTATAAATTCAGAAAATTCAGTAAATTCTAAAAAAAAAAAATTATCAAGAATGAATAAAAAAATTAAAAATCAAAAAGGAGGTGATTTTAATAATAAAAATATAGAAGATGAATTATTATTAGATTTTGAAGATACAAGTATAAAATCATCAGATGAAATTATTGGTAAATTAAATTCAGATAGTGAATCTGATAAAATAATTGATCTAAATAAAATTTGATTTTTAAATTAATTAGTTAATTAAATATAGTAATACATTTTTTATTTTATATAATTTATTACAAAAATATTGTTGAATTATTATAAATATAAAATGAAAAAATTACAATTATTAAATCCAAAAATATTAAAAGAATCAGAAATTTATGTAGATTCTAAATATAATTTTGAAAATGAACAAGATTTTGATTCAAAAAATTTAGTTTGGATTTTTTATGGAAATGCATATAATTATAAATTAAATAATGATGGTATATATCAAATTAATTATGGGCTAAATTATTCATGGGGATATTTAGAATCATTAAATAATCCAAATATTAAATATGATGTAATTTATGGATTATTAATACCAAGAATTAATGTTTCAGATGATAATTATGAATCATCTGATGATGAAAATTATATATTATCAAATAATAATATAAAAAAAAAAAAATATTAATAAATATTTAATATATGTTGATGAAAATAATCATATGGATTTTGAAGAAGAATTTAATATGAATAAAATAAAATATAAATTTATTGGCATATTTATAAATGGTTTTTATAAATATGAATATAAAAATGCTAATGGTATTTTAATATCAATAGAAAATCCAAAATTAAAATATAAATTATCAAATGGAATAATTAAATCATTTTAATCCATTAATAAAATAATTTATTATTTTTCTGTTATATCAATTATTTTTTCATTTTTTTGTTTTTCTTCTCTTTCTTTAACTAATTTTTCAGAATTTAATACTGGATCAACATATTGTGAATTTAAAGCAGCTTTTATCATATTATCTGCTTTTTCATAACTAATTTCACCTGCTTGAACTTTTGCAAATTGTTTAATCATTCCAATAAGAGGTTCAATATCATTAAATACTAATGTTCTACATACTCTTGGATAATTATTATAAAATATTTGATTATCCCGTTCTACAATTTTTATCATTTCTTCTTTATTATTATTATATATATCTTTATTTTTATTAATAACTACTAATGCACGAATAATATTATCACATAATATTGACATTTTTTCAGTATTAAATTTTTGTTCAGATTGTTTCATTATATTTAATATTAAATTCATATATCTTAAAGTTATTTAAATAAAATTATGATTCAAAATTAATTAAATAATCAGTTTTTATTTTATCAATTTTTAAAAATATATATTGTGAAGAAATTTTAGTAGTTGATGACATTAGTAATTTTAAATTTTTAAAATATTTAATTTTATCAATAGGATTTCCTATACAATTTAAAATATTTAATTTTGGCATGTTTGATATATTAATTAAATTATTATTTGCAATATATAATTCTTCAAGTTCAAGCATATTATCAATTTTTATTATTTTATTTTCATTACATTCAAGATAATTTAAATTAATATAACTTGGAATCCATAATATTTTATTATGATTTATAATTAGAATTTCAATATTTGGTATATTTATGAATTCTATTTGATTATTAGATGCATTTAAACGAATAAGATTATTTGAATTAATTGATTTAATTTTATTATTATTACATGTCAATTCAATTAAATTATTATTTGTAATTTCTTCTTCAAGTAAATTAAAAGATATATTTAAATAAATTATATTTGGAAATTTATCTAAATTTGGAAATTTAGTAAGTATATTATTTGATAAATCTAATAATTCTATTTTATTTAATATTTTAATAATTCTTTCTAATTCAAATATTTTTTCTAAATATTCATTATTAATTTTTAATTTTGAAAGATCTAAATATTTATAATTTTCAAGTTTTGAATCTTCAATTCTTAATTCAATTTTTGGTTTATTTTTAAAATTTTCATATAAAGATTTTACAACATCTGATTCAAATTCAGAATTTTCTATATTTTCCACATTTGTAAATTTTAAATCATTTTTATATATAAAATATGGTTCATTTTTAATTGACATTAATAATATATAATTGTATATATAAAATTTTATACAATTATTTATAATTTTCACAAAAAATTTTTATATTTTCAATAAGTTCAGATTTTTTTTTATTTTTTGGTTTTCCTGTTTTTGTTGCACCTTCAAATATATTTATTCCAAGTTTAAATGCATATGATTGAATTTGTTCTAAATTTAATGATAATTTTATTTTAGTTGATATTTCATCAATATCTTTTTTTGTTATTTTATCAGTTTTTATAAATGTTGAAGTTTCAATATTTTTTATTTTTATTGTATTTTTATTTAATAAATTATTATTTGTATTATCAATTTGATTTAGAACAAATATATTTTTGTCTTTTTTCTTTTTTTTTTTACTATCAGATATATTTATTTGTTTTTTTAAATTTTGATTATTTTCAATGGCTTCAGAAATATATAATGCGTAATTTTCTTTTGTTGTTAATTCTTTATAAGAATCTTTATTTATTAATTTTATTTCTTCTTCATTATTTATTAATTTTATTTCTTCTTCATTATTTATTAATTTTATTTCTTCTTCATTATTTATTAATTTTATTTCTTCTTCATTATTTATTAATTCTAATATTTCATTTTTTTCTTTAGATATTTGACTTATTGTTTTATTATTAGTAATTTCAATAAGATAAGATATAAAATTAGAATTAATATCAAAATATTTTTTATTCCAATTTATAATTGGATAATATTCATTATTAATATTTATTAAAACAATAATTTTAATATTATTAGTTTTGTTATTTTCATAATTATATATTTTAATATCAGATTCTTTAATACAAAATAAAATTATATTTGTTAATATACATACATCTTTAATATTATTTTCATTAAGTGTATTTTCAAAAATTATTTTTTGTCTATAATTTTTATCTGCTATTTCTAAAATTGTTTTTTTAATCAAATTTGGTTCATTTAAATAATTTTCATTTAAAACTGTTAATAAAGAATTTAAAAAACTATACCATTCTATATTTCCATATAAATTAAAACATATTGGATTAATTAAAATTAATTGATCATATTTAATATATGAAAATACTGATTTACATTCAATTAAATTATGTTTTAAAAATATTCCTTTTTCATTTAATGAATTATTTTGTTTAATATTATTTATTAATTCACAAATATTAAAATTATTATTTAAAATTTCATAATTTGTATATATATTTGATGTAAATTCACATAATTTATCAAGATAAATTTTATTCATATTTATATTATTATTATTATATTTTACAAATTATAAATCAATTTTTATTATATTTATTTTTTAATAATATTAATAATATTATACTATTATACTTTAGCGTTTAAATTATTAAAGAAATAACTAATTATAATATAATATAATAATATATAATATAATGGAATTAAATACATTAATAAATTTAAATAAAATATATGTAAATACAGAAACAAATACAGAATTAAATACAGAATTAAATACAGAATTAAATACAGAATTAAATACAGAATTAAATATTGATGGAGAAGATGAAAAAGAAATTATTATTAAAAAATATTATGATTATAATAAAAAAATGGATCTTGTTAAAAAAATAAATAAAATTAAAAAAAAAGAATATTTGCTTAATATATTTAAAATAATATTATTATATAATAAAGATTATACTGAAAATAATAATGGTATATTTATTTTTTTTCATAATTTAGATAATGAAGCATATGAACAAATAGAAAATTATGTAAATAAAATTTATAAAATGCATAAAAAATCTCCAAATATTTTAAATTTTTATAATTCTGAAATTTCTGATAAAAGCATTAATTTATATTCAGATATTATTGAAATTAAAAATAATAAAGATCTTTCAAATAAAGAAAAATTTATTATGAAAAGAAAAAAATATGAAAATTATTTAGATCAAAATCAAGACAAATAATTTTATAATTATAAAAAAAATTTATTTGTAAATATAACAATCCAACAAAATTTTTGTAATAAATATTTATATAATAGATAATTTAAGGAATTTACTTTTTATATTGTTTAATAGTATTTTTATTATGTTCTCTTAATAATACAAATTTAAAAAAAAATTATAAAATTTACTTATATATATAAATAAATTTGATATTATACTTTTCTTAATATACTTTTCTTAATATACATATATTAATTTTTATATAATATATATACATTTTATTATAGATATATATTTCATAAAAATTGATTTATATAATTAATAGTAATTATATATATTAATATTAAATACAAATGGTATACTATTATAAAAAAAAACTTCCAAATATTGATGATATTGTTATTGCTAAAGTTATATTTATAAGTGAATATGGAATAGAAGTAAGTTTAATTGAATATAATAATATAAAAGGTTTTATTAATTGTAGTGAAGTATCTAGAAAAAAAAAAATAAATCTTAATAAATTATTAACAATTGGTAAAGATATTTTATTAAATGTTATTCAAATTGATGAAATAAAAAATTTAATTGATTTATCCAAAAGAACAATTACTGATGAAGATATTAAATTATTTAATGAAAAACATAAAATCTATATACAATTATATAACATATTTAAACATATTTACATAAAATTATATGATATAAAAACTCCTGCAGATATTAATGATGAAAAATTATATAATTTTATGTCTGCAACATTATGGAAAATACAAGATGAATTTGAAAATGATTATTTGATGGAAAATTTATTAAATAAAGAATCAAATTTTGAAATTATTCAACTAATTAATTTAACATCAGAAAATATATCACAAGAACATTTTAAACAAACAATTGATCAATATATTGATGATAAAATTAATAGAATAAAACCAGAATTAAATGAAATAATAAAATTAATAACCTATAGTTCTACAGGATTAGCAGATATAAAATATACTTTGGATTATAAAAATTTTATATTTTATAATGAATTACAAAAAGATTTTGATATACAAATAAAATATATTAGTGGTTCTAATTATTTATTAAATATTTTACAACATGATTTTAATTTAACTGGTACTATATTAATTGATAATGCTTGTTTAATGTTAAAAAAAGAAATTAAAAATAGAGCAACTGAAAAATTAATACAAAATCAAATTATAATTTAATAATAAATTATTAACCTTTAAAAGAACTTAAAGATATAAGTCATGATTACTTTTAAATTAAATTTACTTTTTTTATTAATAAAATAATAAAATAATAATTTATTAAATTATTTATTAGTTTATTAAATTCTATAATATATTTAATAAATTATTTATTAGTTTATTAAATTCTATAATATATTTAATATTAGGTAATGCTTTTAATTAATCAATAAATTATTTACCTAACTCAATAGTAAAAATATTATTAAATGATTTAATAATATTATTTATTATTAAATTATTATTCGATATTAGTTATCATACCATATAATTCAATATAATTTGAATTAGTCATCTTACCATCTAATTCAATACGTTTAGATTTTGTTATAATAATAGAATCTCCAATTTCACCAGCCATAACAATTAATGAAGTTATATTAATTTCATTAGTATTTAAATTAATCCAATTTATTTTTACAATTCTTTTAATAGAACCCAACATACTTGTACAACTATCACCTTTTTTAATTGATAAATTTAAGTCTTCATTATATTTAGAATATTTAATTGTGCAAGTTTTAAAGATTTTATTAGTTTTATCATTTAAATTAATAATAAAATTTCCTACTAATCTATCTTCTTTTGATAAAGTAGGATCAATAGATAATCCAATTCCAATTAAACCACCTGGATATGCTATTTGTAAAGGAGTATTATCTGTTTTTAATGATTCAATAAAAGCTTCAATAGGATAATTATCCCCATTTGATAAAACAACACCAGGAATAATTTTAACTTTATCACCAATTTTTAAATATCCAGATTTAATTGTTCCACCTACAACTGCACCAACAATTAATTCAACAGGTGTACTTGGTTTATTTACATCAAAACTTCGAATAATTGAAGCTTTTAATGGTGAATTTATTTTATTCATTAATTTATCGTTAATTGGATTTTCAATTGATTCAACTAAAAGTTGTGTTAAATAATTTAATCCAAATCCAAATTGTGCACATATTGGTAATATGAATTTAGGATTATAATTTTTTTTTAGTTTTTCCCAATGTTCTAATGCTTTTTCTTTTTTAACAAGATCAATTTTATTATGTAAAACAATTGTTGATTTTTCTAAATTTAAAATTTTAATTGCTTTATAATGTTCATTTGTTTCAGGATCATGTTCACAATCTGCTGCAACCAATAACAAACAAAAATCCATATTTGAAGCACCAGACAAAGCAGTTGCTTGTAAATCATTATGTCCTGGTGAATCAATAAAACTTACATGTAAAACCATTTCATTTATTTTTTCACATTGTATACATATTTTTTGATTAATTTGATAACACCATGGTTTTGGACAAGTAAAACATTTATAAAATTTTGCATTTGTATATCCTAATTTTATTGTCATATTTTTTTCTGCTTCTTTTGTAAATTTCATTGGATTTATTCCTGTTAGAGATTTAATTAATGATGTTTTACCATTAGCAACTCGACCTTGTGTTGATATTATTACTAATGGTTGTAAATCTTGGTTTATATTTATATCCATAATTATATTTAAATATATTATTATAAAATTATAATAATATATTTTTATTTCAATTTTTATTTAATTTAATATTTATATCAAAAAATACAATAAATATAATTATAATAATAAACTTATTATTGCAATTATACCATATTTATTTTATCTTTTTTGTATAATATTTATAATAAACTGATAATTTGTGTTTAATATTATTTATAGTAGGCAAATAATATTACAATACTTCTGAATTTTGATATTTAAATGTGTTATATTCTTTTTATAAATAATTTTTTTGTTATTATTTTTTTCTTTACATAAAATTATTATTTACCTTTACTTTTACTTTTTTGTCATTTAATAGTTTTTATAAAAAAAAGTTTTTCCAAATATTTTTTTTAGACTATAAATTAATATTATTTTATTATAAATAAAAAAAAATAAATTTAAGAAATAATTTAGAATATGAAAAATACAGATAAAGATTATACATTTTTATAAATAATATTATAGTAATCTAACAAAAATTTTATTTATTTTAAGAAAATATTATAAATATATTTATATTTTTTAATATATTTATAATTAATTTAATAATTATTATTAAATTTTAGAAACTGCTGTACAATTATTACATTTATTATTAAGACATTTTAAATAATCTAATCTATTTGATGAATTTCTTATAATTTCTGTTTTAAATGATTTACATGTTATACATTGAATATAATTTTTAATATATTTTTTAAATATAGAAGAAACTAAATCAAATTTATATTTTCCTCTTAAAATTAATTGTGAATTTACATTTATTGATGTTTGTACTTTTAATTCTTTTTCAAAAAATTTTTGTAATTGTTGTAATGTACGATTTATTTGATAACAATTTTTTTTATAATTTAACCAATAAGTTTTTCTATTTTCATATTTTATATCTGGTTTAGATATAACTATATCTTTATTTTCAAATAATTTATTATTATCTGTTATATTATTATATATTTCATCTAAAATTAATGTATAAATTTTATTTGATTCCATATTTACATCAATACATATATCAAATAAATTTATCATATTATTATTTTCATTATCAGTATCTTCAATATTTATAGTATCTTCAATATTTGGATTAATTATTTTAAAATCATCAATACTATTTAATTTTTTTATCATTAAATCATTATTATAATTTAATAAATTTTCACTTAGCTCTGAATTAATTATAAGAGAATTTAAATTATTATTCATTATATTATTTTAACTAATATAATATTATAATTTAAATTCAATTTTTTTTTATAAAAAATATTTATATTATTCAAACAACTTCAAAATATTTTATTATTATTAATATATATTTATAAATGCATAAAATTAATTTTGAAAGCAGTGATAATAATTCAAAAACCATTCAAAAAAAGAAAAAAAAAGAAAAAAAATGGAAAAATGCAGGATGTAAAAAAATATTTACTGAAAAAAAAGTTGGCATTGGTTGTTCTAATCCTGCTGCTAATTTAGATGTTAATGGTGTTATTTTTGCTGATAATATTATTATTAAAAATAAATCAAAATTAAATTGTTTAGAAACAACTAATATTAAAACATCTAATATTGAAACAAATTTTGGTTTATTTAATGATGCTCATATATTAAATAAATTAACTGTTGATGGTCCTATT
>Ga0169931_10004703_pt1 | contig 21135 bp, 15 predicted proteins | sample Kivu_15m_20L_FD_129675 | JGI IMG/M metagenome (GOLD analysis project Ga0169931, IMG submission 129675) | Freshwater microbial communities from Lake Kivu, Western Province, Rwanda to study Microbial Dark Matter (Phase II) - Kivu_15m_20L... | ecosystem: Environmental > Aquatic > Freshwater > Lake... | reverse complement strand
GAGTTGGAACGCCTCGAGTGCATCGAGTTCCGAGCTGCTGGGCAGCACGAAGTCGACTCCCGGCGTGCGGTTCAGCGTCTTGGGGAAATGCTGCGTAACCGCGCCCACGGCGAACTCGCGCAACGTCCCCACACCAGGCGAACCATCGCCGCTCCAACCCAGGCGCTGCTTGGGCGGCGACTGCCCCACGACGGGCCGATGCAGTTGCGCCTCCTGAGCGAACGTGTGGCTCACTGCGCGCATCACAAAGCGATTCTGGAGGTCGTCGAAGCCGTCGAGATTCTCCAGGATCAGCCCGAAGCAGCGCATCAGATCGGGCTGCTCGAACATCAATCCGCCGTTCTGGTTCGAGTCGAGGTTGGGGTCGAACTCAGCCACGAACAGCGGGTCGTTCGCAGGCAGCGTCGCGATGAAGTCGCGGTCGATCGTGAAGTTGTTCTCCGCGGGGTGGCACGTGCCGCAGGTGCGCCCGTTGCCGCCGAACGTGCCGAGGAAGAACAACTTCTCGCCGTGATCGACCAGGGCTTGAAGTTGTCCCGCCGGATCGAACGAGCCGAGCGCGATCTGCGGCGCGATCAGCGCCAGGGGCAGCCCGGCCCCGAGCGTCGTGGCGCCGTCGGTTCGCGCAGCCGCCAGTTCAGCCCCGTACACACGTTCGAAGACGTTCGGTTGCCCCAGCAGGAAAGTCTCCTCGTCCGGGCGAACGCCGACCCGCGTGAGCGCGAGCGTGTCGAGAGTCATGTCGTTCCACTGCGCGCCGTCGAGCGCGAGCGCGAGTTGCGCGCAGCTCCCATCGGCGTGGATGCGGCCGAGCCAACGGCACTCGTCGCCGCGCTCGGGCAGATAACTGCGCCCGGGGCCGTCGATGTTCGCCACGAGCCAGGCGTCGTACTCGCCCTGCGCGTGCTGCAGTTCGATGACCAAGCTGCGCTCGTCGAGGTTGTAGGTCGCCGTGCCGTACGGCCCGGAGCGCCGGCGCAAGTGCGACGCGGGTTGCGTCAAGCCGATCTCGACCTGCCGCGGCCCGGCCTCGAAGGCAGTCTTCCATTCGACGTACGCGCGCTGGACCACGCTCGCGTCAGCGACGATCGCCGGCGACGGAGCGTCGGACTGCGCCGCAGCGGTGGGCTGGTGGAGAGAAACACGCCACAGACAGATCGCGCTGATGCTCGCCGAAGCGAGGAGCGCGACAGACACAAACGTGCGCATCGTGGGGGAACTCCTTGCAGAGCTTGAGAAGTGCGAACAGGCGCTCGGGCGCAGCGCTCCAGGCCCCGCGCCGCGACGCTAGTGCGCTTCACTGCAGCGCGCCAAACACCAAGAGTGCGCTTCTCGATATTGGGTCCAACACTTCAAAACTTCCCAGAAGCGGGCTTCAGACGTTCTTCGTCGCTCGACATCCAAGACGCATCGCAACTCACGCACTGCATTTGTTGCAGCGACGACGAACGCAGCCGTGCTGCAGTGAGCGCGCAGCGGATCGCGGCCCCACACGTTCCGCGCGCGCTCCCGCGAGCAACACACCACGTGGGCTTGCCGACGCGCGAACGTGCGCCGCACGGCTGCGAGCCGAACTCGCACGGCGCATGCTACGTGCAGTGTCGCCCGCGCAACTCTCGCGGAGATCGAGGTCCCGCACACGAGGTCCGCGAAGCTCGCAGGCGACCCGAGCCGGCCCGGCCGGCAACGCGCGGCCCGCGCCGTGTTTTCTGGAGTGCGCCGTGCACGAGCCACCTTCTGACGCTGAAGTCCATGCGGTTCGGCCGAGGAACTCCCGCGCAGCGCGACGCGGGAACGCACATCTAGGCCTGCGCGCGGCGCAACCGGACGTTCGGGCCGCGCCGAGGCTCACCCGCCGCGGCGAGCGGCTCGGCTTCACACGCACTCGGCGCGCAGGCGCTAGTTTGGTTCGCAGTCCCAAGCCCTTCCTGCAACCGCCTCCATGTTGATCGCCGCCTTCGTTCTGTCCGCCGCGCCGCTGCAAGCCGCCGTTCCGGCAACTCCACCGCCCGAGCAAGCCAGGCCCGTGCTGGCGCCGCCGGCGCCGCTGGCGACGGCGAACGAGCGGGTTGGAAGTTTCGTCCCCGACGCGTCGGGCGTCTCGCTCGACGGCGCGCAATGTGGTTGGCGCAGCGCGCGTGGCGAGCAGTTCACGGTCCTTGCACTGACCAGCGTCGAATGCCCGCTGAGCCGCAAGTTCGGACCAGCGGTCGCGCGACTCGAAGCCGAATACGCGGCGCGCGGCGTCAAGTTCGTGCACATCAACGTCAGCGGCCTCGACTCGCCGGAGGCGATGCGCAAACAACGCGACGAGTTGAAGCTAGCGGGGCTGTACCTCGCGGATGCGGGAGCGATCGCGAACGCGCTCGACGCTCGCACGACGACCGAAGTGTTCGTGGTCGACGGCGGCAACACGCTGCGCTACCGCGGGGCGGTGAGCGATCAGTACGGCGCTGGGTTCGCGCACGACGAGCCGCGCAACCGCTACCTCGCCGACGCGCTCGACGCGCTGCTGAACGGACGCGAGCCGTACGTGCGCGCCACGCACGCGCCGGGCTGTGCAATCGAGCGCGACAGCGAAGCGCGAACCAAGGCGGCGACGCCGACCTTCGCGCGCGACGTTTCCCGCATCGTGCAGGCGCATTGTCACGATTGCCATCGCAGCGGCGGCGTCGCGCCCTTCGCGTTCGACAGCTACGAGTCGGTCGCCAAACGCGCGACGACGATCGCGGCAGTGCTCGAGGACGGCTCGATGCCGCCCTGGTTCGCCGCTCCCGTGCACGGCGCCGACGGCGCGCGACTCGACGGGCCCTGGAGCAACGAACGCGCGCTGTCGAGCGACGACAAGCGCCTGCTGCTCGAGTGGATCGCGGCTGGCAAACCGCGTGGTGACGACAGCGAATTGCCGCTGCCGCGCGCGACCAGCTCGGACACTTGGACGATCGGCGCGCCCGACGCGGTGTACCGCCTGCCCGAGCCGATCGCGGTCAAGGCTGAAGGGACGATGCGCTACCAGATCGTGCTGGTACCCACCAAGCTCGAACAGGACACGTGGGTCAGCGCGACGCAGATCCTCCCCACCGATCGTTCGGTCGTGCACCACGTGCTGGTGTTCACGCTGCCCGAGGCTGCGATCGAGGACCGGGAGCTGCGGCGGCGCGCCGCCATCGACGAAACCAGCGGCTTCTTCGCCGCGTACGTGCCGGGCAACGACGCCTGCGAGTTTCCGTCGGGCTTCGCCAAGCGACTCCCCGCGCGCTCGGCGCTGATGTTCCAGATCCACTACACGCCGAACGGCAAAGCGACCACCGATCAACTCGCGCTCGGGCTGCGCTTCGCCAAACAAGCGCCGCGGCACGCCGTGCACACGTACGGAATCTCCAACACACGCTTCGCGATTCCGGCGGGAGCGGCGCGCCACGAGGTGAAGGCGCAAACTCCGCTGCCCTACGACGCGCGACTGCTCGCGTTCATGCCGCACATGCACATGCGCGGCGCGGCGTTTCGCTACGAATTGCAATCGGCGCCGGACGCGGCGCGCACGACCCTTCTCGAGATACCTCGCTACGACTTCAACTGGCAGTTGCGCTACGCCCTGGCGAATCCGGTCGACGCGCCCCGCGGTGCGGTGGTCCACGCCACCGCGTGGTTCGACAACAGCAGCGCGAACCCCGCCAATCCCGATCCGACCCGCACCGTGCGCTGGGGCGAACAGACTTTCGACGAGATGATGATCGGCTACGTCGAGTACTACTTGCCGGGAGAAGATCCGGAGAACCCGGTCGCCGACGCCCCAAGAGAGCGAACGAAGGGCGCGCCGAGCTTCGCCGAGTTGCTCCAGCGCTTCGACGCCAACCGCGACGGCGTGCTCACGCTCGACGAGTCGCCCACCAAACTCCAGCGCGAGTTCCGGCGCCTCGATCGGGATGGCGACGGCAAGTTGACCGCGGGCGACTTCCAGTAGGAAAACGAACCGGGCTGCCCGTGGGCAGCCTGGTGTGTTGCGGCGGCTTACGCCGCACCGTGAAGTCCGCGCGAGCTTCAACTCGCGCGCAGGGTTACGCGGCCCGCTCGGCCGCCATCACGGTTGCATCGTCATCTCGAGCGCGTTCGAGAGGTTGGTCGTGCGCGGCGCCGGCGGGTCGCGGAACCAGGACTGCACGTACAGCTTGTCGCCAGCGCTGAACGGCAGGCCGATCGCCCCGGGGAACACGACGAAGAAGTTGTTCAGGTCGACCGCGAACGAGCCGTTGCACTGGTTGATCGTGCCGCCGGAGTTCTGCGGGAAGGTGCGTTGCGTGGGCGACTTGACGCAGAAGAAGCTGGTGCTGTTCGCCGCCCAGGGCAGCGGCGTGAAGCCCGTGTTGTCGAGGCCGTAGAAGAGCAGCCCCTGCTTCTGCCCTTCCACACCGGCGACGCTGAGCGTGCACGCGGTGGCCTGCGAAGCGCTGGGCTGCGCGCTCGCCGAGATCGAGGCGTTGCATCCGTTGGTGGTCGTGCCGGCCGTGCAATACGTCGTCGGTCCCGACAGCGACGGGATCGTCACGTAGGTCGGCGTGGCCTGCCCCGTGCCGTCGAGGTTGTTCGGCGAAGCGTCGTCGCCGTTGCCGTTGAGGAGGTACGACGCGACCAGTCCGGGCGCCGACGTGATCTGCTGCGTACGCGAGGCGGCGATCTCCGCCGCCGTGCGCGCCACGCTCCAGATGCGCACCTCTTCGATCAAGCCGTTCCAGCGCTCGTTGGCGCTGCCGGGCGCCACGTCGCCGGCGCCGATGCGCGCCACGTCGCCCGTGTCGATCAACGGCCCTGTGGCGACCGACTGCGCGACCTGCGCGCCGTTGATGTACATCGTGGCGAAACTGCCGTCGTAGGTCACCGCCACGTGCGTCCAGTTCGTCATCGCACCCGCGGTGAAGGTCCAGTTGACGTTGACGACGCCGCCGGCGCCGTTGGCCCAAAAGCGCAGCACGCGCGCCTGGTTGTTGTTGGCGTTGACGCGCAGGAACCAGTCGGCCACGCCCTGCGTGAAGTTCTTGCGCGCGATCGTCGGGTACACCCAGCCGGCCGGGAGGCTCGCGTCGTCGTACCTGACCCAGGCTTCGAGCGTGAAGTTCGCCGGCGTGAGCAACGGACTGGCGGGCAGGTCGATGTAGCCCGTCTGCGGGTTGGTGCTGCAGCTGAGGGCTTGGTTCTGCGCCGTGGCTGCGACCGCGCAGAACGCGGAGCAGGCCAGGGACGCAACGAGGCGGAGGACGCGATTCATGGTGGTTGGCGTGGTCTCGACGGGGTGGGAAAGAAGCACGACGGAGCTCCATCCTACTCGCGCGCGTTCAGCGTGGCGGAACGCGCCGGTCAGTTCGCGGCAAGGTCTCCGTTACCTTGTGGGCATGCACGTTCACGCGCTCGGCCGTTCATCGCTGTCTGGTCTCGCAGGTTGGCTGCTGGGGCTGCTCAGCGCGGGTTGCGCCGCGACCGCCCCTGCGGTTGCGCCGCCCGCGCCACTCGAACCTACGCCGCACGCGCGACAACGCGCCTGGCAGGAGCTGGAGTACTACGCCTTCGTGCACTTCAGCATGAACACCTTCACGGACCTCGAGTGGGGCGAGGGCGTCGAGTCGCCGAACACCTTCGCGCCGAGCGCGCTCGACTGCCGACAGTGGGCGCGCGTCGCCAAGTCAGCGGGCATGAAGGGCATCATCCTGACGGCCAAACACCACGACGGATTCTGCCTGTGGCCGTCGCGCTTCACGACGCACGACGTCGCCTCGAGCGCCTGGCGCAACGGGAGCGGCGACGTGCTGCGCGAGCTCAGCGACGCGTGCCGCGAGTTCGGGCTCAAGTTCGGCGTGTACCTCTCGCCCTGGGACCGCAACAACCCCAAGTACGGGGACTCCCCGCGCTACAACGACGACTTCGTCGGCCAACTCGAGGAGGTGCTCTCGAACTACGGCGAGGTGTTCGAGGTGTGGTTCGACGGCGCCTGCGGCGAAGGACCGAACGGCAAGCGCCAGGTGTACGACTGGCCGCGTTTCGTCGCGACGGTGCGCCGCCTCCAACCCCAGGCCGTGATCTTCAGCGACGTCGGCCCGGACATCCGCTGGATCGGCAATGAACGCGGAATCGCCGGCGAAACGTGCTGGTCGATGATCTCGCCCGCGGGCTTCGAGCCCGGCGCCGGCGCGCCGCCGCAGGACGTGCTCAACCAAGGCATCGAGGACGGAACGCACTGGATCCCCGGCGAGTGCGACGTGTCGATCCGCCCCGGTTGGTACTACCACGCCGCCCAAGACGGCGAGGTGAAGTCGCTCGCGCACTTGCTCGGGCTGTGGAGCGCGTCCGTCGGCCGCAACACGAACTTGCTGCTCAACTTGCCGGCGGACCGCCGCGGACTCGTGCACGAGAACGACGCAGCGCGCCTGCTCGAGTTGCGCGCGGCGCTGGACGCGATCTACTCCGTGGACTTGGCGCGGAACACGCGCGCCACCGCGAGCGCGCAGCGCGGCGGCGACGCGCGCTTCGGAGCGGCGTGCGCCGTCGACGGAGATCCGCGGACGTACTGGGCGCTGGACGACGGCGCGACGAGCGGAGAACTGCGGCTCGAGTTCGCACAGCCCACGCGCGTGGACCGCGTGGTCGTCGCCGAGGCGATCGAGCTGGGGCAGCGCGTGCGCGCCTTCTCCGTGCACGGCGTGGGCGCCGCCGGTGAGGAACTCGAACTCGCGCGCGGCGCAACCGCGGGCCGCAAGCGGATCCTCGAGTTCGCCCCCTGCGAGGTTCGTTCGCTCGTGCTGCGCATCGAGTCCGCGCGCGCGTGCCCCACCGTGGCGTCGTTCGAAGCTTACTGCGCGCCGGCGCAGTTCTCTGCGCTCCGCACCCGTTGAGCCCCGCAAGCGCAGCACACTTCCGTGAGCGCCGAACGAATCGAATTCGCACCCGCGAACCGCGAGCGTTTTGCGGACTTTGCGCGCCTGTTTCCGGAGTTGGGCGTCGACGACCCGCTGCCCACGCTCGAGGACTGGCTCGCGCGGCTCGCGCCCGACACCGTGTTCGCCCTGCGCGACGGCGCAGTCGTCGGGTACGGGTACGCGCAGGTTCTGGGTGAGGACGGCTACGTGCGCAACGTCGTCACTGACCCAGCTGAGCGCGGCCGCGGCGTCGGTCGGGCGTTGATGCTCGAGTTGCGGCGGCGCCTCGCGCAGAGCGGGTGCGTGCGCTGGCAACTCAACGTCAAGGTCGACAACGCGCCCGCGCTCGGGCTGTACCACTCGCTCGGGCTGGTCGGCGACTTCCGCACCTGGGTGCTGCGTGCGCCGACCGCGAGCGCACTCGCGCTCCCGGCGAGCCCGCGCGACGCTTCGGTGCGCGAATGTGGGCCGGAACTCGACGCATTGCTCCAGGCGCACTTCGCCATTCCGCCCGGTTTGCTCGCGCGCCACCGACTCAAACCCGACGCTCGGGTGCTGGTGTGCGAACGATCGGGGACGCGCGTTGGCCTGGCGCCCTTCGATCCCGCCTTTCCGGGCTGCTTTCCGTTCCGCCTGCTCGACGAGAGCTGCGCGCGCGCCATGCTCGAGCCCTTGCTGCGGCTGGTCCCCAGCGGCCGCCCCCACCTCCAACTCGTGCTCGAACGCGACGAGCGCGCCGCTCGCTTGCTCCTGGCGACCGGAGTCCGGCTGCATTTCGAGATCCAGCACATGCACGGGCCCCTGGCGTGAATCGGATCGGACTCGAGCTGCGAAGCAAGTTGCGCATGCAGGGCGTGGAGCACGACGCGGCGCGGCTCGAGGCGAGCCTGGCCATCCTCGCGGCGCTTGGCCGGCGCGCCGCTTCGGCGAGCATTTGCCCGAGCGAAGCGGCGCGCGCCTGCTCCGCAGAGCACTGGCGCGGGTGGCTCGCCGCGGTGCGCGCTGCGGCGCTCGAACTCGAGGCGCGCGGCGTGCTGCGGGTCACGCAGCGTGGCCGCACGGTCGAGGGTCGGCGCGCGCGCGGTCCGGTGCGCTACGTGCGCGGTCCGGCCTGGCGCCACTTGGTCCCGAGCGAGGAGGAGCGAAGTTGACACGCGTTGCGGTGATCGGCGCTGGAATCGCAGGTTTGGCCGCGGCCCAGGAGCTCGCACAGGCGGGCCTGCAAGTGGTCGTGTTCGACAAGGGGCGCGGCCCGGGCGGGCGCACGTCGACGCGGCGCGCGGCGCCGTACGCGTTCGACCACGGCGCGCAGTACTTCACCGTGCGCGACGCGCACTTCGCGCACGTGGTGCAGAGCTGGTGGGCCGAAGGCGTCGCCGCGCCCTGGAACGGACGCATCGTGTCGCTCGAGCACGCCGTCGTGCGCGAACTCGACGGCGCGACGCTGCGCTTCGTCGGCGTTCCGGGCATGAACGCGCTCGCCGGCCGCATGGCGCGCGAGCTCGACGTGCGCTGCAACACACGCGTCGCGCGCGCGGACTTCGCGGAGCAACGCTGGCGTTTGTCAGGCGACGACGGCGCCAGCCTCGGCGAGTTCGAGCGGCTGGTCGCAACCCTTCCGCACCCGCAGGCTCTCGATTTGTTCGGCGCCGACGCCGCGTTCGCGCCACGCGCCGCGCGGAGCGTCGTGCACCCGTGCTGGGCCGTGCTGCTCGGCGCGGCGGAACGTCTCGAGCTCGACTTCGACGGCGCGTTTTGCGCCAGCTCGGCCCTCTCGTGGATCGCCCGCGACAACTCCAAGCCGGGCCGCCCGCAACACGAGGCCTGGGTGCTGCATGCGACGCCGGAGTGGACCCGTGAGCACCTCGAGGCGCCGCGCGAGGCGGTGCTCGAGTTGTTGACCGCGGAGTTCTGGCGCATCACCGGGCTGCCCGAGAAGGCGCTGCAACATCGCGATGCGCACCGCTGGCGCTACGCGCTTCCTGCGCCGATCGACGGCCCCGTGGAGGCGACCTGGGTCGATGTCGAGCGCGGGTTGGCGCTCGCGGGCGACGCCTGCGTCGGAGGACGCATCGAGGGCGCGTTCCTCAGCGGACGCGCGGCGGCGCGGGCGATCTTGACTCGCCGTTGAAGCGCGGCGGGCTGCGTCGAAGCCACACTACGCAGGCCATGAACTCCTCCGCTCCCCTGGACTGGACCAGCAGCGCTCGAACACCCGACGAGGTCGTCGCCCCACTGCGCAGCGGCATGCACGTCTTCCTGCACGGCGGCGCCGCGACTCCCACGCCGCTGATCGAAGCGCTGGTGCGCCGCACCGACCTGGAAGGTGTAACGCTCTACCACCTCCACACCGAAGGACCCGCGCCCTTCGTCGCGCCGGAGCATGCGGGTCGGTTCCGCTCCGTGTCGCTCTTCGCTGGCGCGAACGTGCGCCATGCGATCGAAGAGGGTCGAGCTGACTACGTTCCGGTGTTTCTCTCAGACATTCCGGGGCTCTTCACCAGCGGCGCGATCCGACTCGACGCGGCGCTGCTGCAACTTTCGCCGCCGGACAGACACGGGCTGTGTTCGCTGGGTCCGTCGGTCGACGCCGCGCGCGCCGCTGCCGATCAGGCGCCGCTGCTGCTGTGCGAGATCAACGCACGCATGCCGCGCACGCACGGTGCGAGCTTCGTGCCGCTCGAACGCGTGCGCGCCTTCGCGCAGACCTCTCGCGCGCTCTACGGAAGCGCGCCACAGCCCGAGACGGCGGTCGAGTCGCGCATCGGCGAACTCGTCGCGGCGCTCGTCGAGGACCGCTCGTGCCTGCAGATGGGCATCGGCGCGATCCCCGACGCCGTGCTCGCGCGCTTGAAGGACAAGCGCGATCTGGGCGTGCACACCGAGATGTTCTCCGACCGCTTGGTCGAACTCTTCGAGAGTGGCGCGATCAGCAACCGCTTCAAGAGCGTGCACCCGGGGCGCTGTGTGACGAGCTTCGTCGTCGGCAGTCAGCGCGTGTACGACTTCGTGGACGACAACCCGCTGGTCGAGTTCCACGGTTGCGAGCGCACGAACGACACCGCGTTGATCCGGCGTAACGAGCGCACGGTCGCGATCAACTCCGCGCTGCAGATCGACCTGAGCGGCCAGATCTGCGCCGATTCGATCGGACACCGCATCTACTCGGGGATCGGCGGCCAGGTCGACTTCATGCGCGGCGCCGCGCTTTCCAAGGATGGCAAGGCGATCCTCGCGTTGCCTTCGATGGCCGCGCAGGGAACCCTCTCGCGCATCGTGGCCGAGCTCACACCCGGCGCCGGCGTCGTCACGACCCGCGGACACGTGCAGTGGGTTGTGACCGAGTTCGGCGCCGTGAACCTGCACGGCCGCAGCCTGGCCGAACGCGCGCGAGACCTGATCTCGATCGCGCACCCCGACTTCCGCGCAGCCTTGGCGGACTCGCTGTTTCGGCTGCGTCGCGTGCGCGCTTGAGCCGCGCGATCGGTGGTCCCACTCCGCGCTTACCAGCGACGCGCCGCGCACAAGCATCGCGTACAGCGGTCCGATAGATTGCCCGCCCCCCATGACTTGGGAATCCTGGTTCACGCTGGCCGTGCTGGCCCTGATGGTCGCCGCCCTGGCGCGCAACCTCGCCACCGACATGGTCATGCTGGCGGTGGTCGGCGTGTTCATGACCGCGGGCCTGCTCTCGGACAAGTTCCCCAGCCCCGGCAAACTCGTCGCCGGACTTGGCAACGAAGCCGTGATCACCGTCGCGGTGCTCTACGTGGTCGTCGTCGGCCTCGCGCGTACCGGCGCGATGAGCCTGCTCACGCGCCCCCTGCTTGGCCGGCCGACGTCAGTGACCGCAGCGCAGGCGCGACTGATGATCCCCTGCGCCGGCCTCTCGGCGTTCCTCAACAACACGCCGATCGTGGCGATGTTCATGCCGGTGCTCTCGGACCTGTGCAAACGCACGGGCATCGCGCCGGGCAAGCTGTTCATGCCGCTGTCCTTCGCGACGATCCTCGGCGGCACCTGCACGCTGATCGGAACGAGCACGAACATGGTCGTGTACGGCCTGGTCGTGGCGGAGACGGGCAATCGCGACGCGCTCGGGATGTTCGACCTGTCGTGGGTCGCGTTGCCGGCGACGGCGGTCGGGATCTTGTTCATCCTCGCCACGAGTCGCTGGCTGCTGCCCAGCGCCAAGCCGACGCTGAGCGCGTCCAGTGATCCGCGCGAGTACACGACCGAGATGGAGCTCGAGCCGGGCAGTCCGCTGATCGGCAAGAGCATCGAAGAGGCCGGCCTGCGCGGGCTGCCGGGCGTGTACTTGGCCGAGATCGAGCGCGGCGCGAAGGTGCTGCCCGCCGTCGCCTCGACCGAAGTGCTGCAGGCCGGCGACCGTTTGGTGTTCGTGGGCATCGTCGACTCGGTGGTCGAGCTGCGCAAAGTGCGCGGGCTGAGGCCGGCCACCAACCAGGTCTTCAAGCTCGACGCGCCGCGCTCGGAGCGCTGCATGATCGAAGCGGTGGTGTCGAACCACTGCCCGCTGATCGGCATGACGATCCGCGACGGCAAGTTCCGCTCGGTCTACAACGCCGCGGTGATCGCCGTGGCGCGTTCGGGGCAACGCATCCACAAGAAGATCGGCGACATCGTGCTCGAGCCGGGCGACCAGCTCCTGCTCGAGGCGCATCCGAGCTTCCACGAGCAGCAACGCAACTCGAAGGACTTCTTCCTCGTCTCGCGCCTGGAAGACTCGAGCCCGCCGGGCCACGAGAAGGCCTGGATCGCGATCGGGCTGCTGCTCGTGCTGGTCGTCGTCGCGGGTTTCGAGTGGTTGCCGATGGTCCACGCGGGCCTGATCGCCGCGGGCGGCATGCTGCTCACCGGCTGCTGCAACACGACCGACGCGCGCCGCAGCATCGACTGGGAGGTGCTCGTGACGATCGCCGCGGCGCTGGGCATCGGGGAGACGATGCGCAGCACGGGGCTCGCGGCGAGCATCGCGAGCGGCGCGGTCGAAGCCATCGGAAGCGAGCATCCCTGGCTCGTGCTCGCCACGGTCTACGCGACGACGATGCTGCTGACCGAGCTCTTGTCGAACAACGCGACCGCGGCGCTCATGTACCCCATCGCGATGGCGACGGCGAAGAGCCTGGGGCTCGACTACCACCCGTTCCTCGTCGCGATCATGATCGCCGCCTCGTGCGGCTTCGCGACGCCGTTCGGCTACCAGACCAACTTGATGGTGTACGGCCCCGGCGGCTATCGCTTCACCGACTTCCTCAAGCTTGGCGTGCCGCTCGACCTGGTGACGATGGCGGTGACGCTCAGTGTGATTCCACTGGTGTGGCCGCTGGTCCCGGCGTGAGCCTCGGATTCGAGGGCCGAGCCGCGGCGTGTTGTGGACCGGCGCGAATCTCCGCTGCTGCGCGAGCTGCGCTCAGCGGAGGCTGAAGGTCACGTCGCCGCGGTTGGCGAGCTACGGCAGCGCTGCAACGTCCGCAGCCCGCAGGTCCTTCGCCTCCGCGCACCAAAGCAGATCGCCCCTGGAACTCGTCGCTTCGACCGGCTGCGCGGGCGCTGGTTCGTCGACGAGCGCCACGCCGCAGCCAAGGGTTCGTTGGTCGACGGATTCGCTCAGCGTGCGCGAACTTCGAGCTCCACGACGGCCTGTCGGCGCAGCGGGTCCTCGATAGCTTGCTGCGGAACGTTGGCGAAGTCGATCTTGGCGAGATCGAGCTTGCGTACCTGCCGGTTGTGCATGGTGTGGAAGTACAGCGCGCGGCGCGTCAGGTCGCACACGACCGTGATCTGGGTGGCCGAGGGAATGTCGCGCGGGAGCTGCGCTCCGGGCGCGGTGGCCCCGACCGGAATGTTGAAGCTGTCGAGCAGCCGAAACGCCTCGAACACTGCGTCCTCGCCGTCCGCGAGCGGGCGCACGCAGGAGCTCAACACAGCGGCGCGCACGAAGCGCGACGGAGGCGTGAAGTCGCCCGGCAACCCGCGCAGTCCCGCGCCGCCGCCCAGCGGTGCAAACTCGCGTCCGTCGATGCGCAGCGCTTCGACGGACCCTGGCGCGAGCCCGAGATAGTTGCGCAGGTTCGTGAGGTGCCAGTCGTAGCCCGGCGAATTGGTGATCACGCCGCGGAACGGGTCGAACACTCGGACGCGCCCGCCCTCGACGATCTCCACGACGATGCACTCGCCGGTCGGATCGGCGATCTTCCAGTGGAACGGCAAAGGCGCGCCGCCGAAGCGCTCGTCGGCGACGTAGACCACGCGCAGGTCGTCGAGGTGCTGCCGCACCTGGGCCACGCTGCTGAAGCTCGAGAGCAACCACTGCTGGAAATCGCCGACACTGCAACTGCGCGAGGCCTGCGCCGGATCCCACGGCGCGTAGTCGGCGAAGCCGGGAAAGTAGTACATGCCGACGTAGAGCCCGCGCTCGTTCAGCGCGTCCGGACCGTAGTCGGTGCCGTAGGCCGTGATCGTCGCGAAACCGTGTTGGCCGGTCCACGCGAAGCCCGTCGCGCCGTCTGGAACCACGGACTGAAAACGCTTGCCTCGCGGCACAACCGCGAGGCGGTCGTGTTGAGCGTCTCCGAGCGCCCATTCGACCGTCCGCGCGACGATCTGCGACCCGTCGGCGGCGGCGAGGGAAATGCCGGTGCACGGGCTAGCGACCGGGATGCCGGCGCGGCGCGGCGCCCCGGCGACGAGGAGCGAGAGCAGCAAGACAGCGGGCGTGTGCATCTGCGCATCGTAGCGCGGCGCAAACGCTGCTTCGCAGCAAAATACGGAGCGCGCGCTCGTCCAAACGTGCGTCGATCGACGCCGCGCAAGGCTTGCCGCGGCGGTCGCCCGGCATGCTGCTTGCGCGCCGACACTCTCGAGTGCAGCAGCGCGGCCCCGTCCCCTGCTCGTCGAGCAGCTCAGCGCAGCTGGAGCTCCGCGAGCGGCACGAAAGTGCGGTCGAAGCGCTCGGCGAAATCCTCGAGCAGCACGAACGCCGAGGGTCGCGGACGTTGTTTGCTCGTGTCGCCGTTCCCGGTCGCCACCAGCTCTTGGTTGGCGTCGAGATCCTGCGTCTCGAGCAGGATGCGCCAACGCTTGACGCTCGTCGACGTCGCCGAGTACCGACCGGCGCCGCCGCGCTCGACCTGCAGCCGCGCCGTGCGCTTCTCGGCCTCGGCGATGAGGTACAGGCGCTTCTCGTTCTCACTCTTGCTCGCCCACCCCGCCGCCGAAACCCTCGGCGTGAAGTCCTCCTTCACGTTGGGGCCGTGCTCGAGCACCTCGACCCAAAAGGCGCGGCCCTCGTGCTCGCGCGCGCTCGCCCGCACGACGCGCGCGGGCCGCGGAGCGCGACGTTTCGCGCCGAAGAACGCGCCCCACTCGACAGCGCTCATGTCGAAGGAGTGCGCCAGGTTTTCGTGCAACACGAGCTGTGCATCGAGCGCATTCAAGCGCCCGAGCTTGTCGAAGATGGTCTGCACGCTCCACACCAGCGCGGGATCGTCCGTCGCACCCTGCAGGTCGCGGATCGCGAGCCCCACCACGTTTTCGCAGTAGCGCAAGTTGTTCTGCCCGTCCTGCAGCGTGATGCGCGGACCGCCGATCATCGGCGCGATGCCGGCGAACTCGTCGGGAAAACGCAGCGCGAGATCCCACGCGAGATGGCCGCCGCGGCTGACGCCCGTCGCGAAGATGCGGTTTTCGTCGACGTTCGCGCGCCGCCGCACCCAGCGCAGCGCCGCGAGGGCCGCGAGCCGCTCGCGCTCCGAGAAGCGGTAGCCGACGTTCGGGCCAGCCTCGCTGGGAGCGAGCACGAGCATCCCGCTCTCGTCCGCGATGCCGCGCCACATGCCGAGCAGTTCCTGGCCGCGCCCTCCCGTTCCATGGAACGCGAGCAGCAGCGGCGCTGCGAGCTCGGGCGCGTAACTCGCCGGCACGTACAGCGACAGCTCCGTCGTTTCGCTCTGGGCCCCGACGCGCAGTTCGACCGTGACCTGTTCGACGCCGCTCGTCAGCGGCTCGAAACGACCGAACGCGCGCGCAGCCGCCTCGAGTTCGCCGATGCGCGCCGCGCAACGCTCCGCCAGCGCCCGCGCAGCTTGCTTGCGCTCCGCAGGGCTCGGCAGGTCAACCAAGCGCTCCAGCTCCTCCACCAGCGACGCCTGCGCACGAACGTGCGGCACTGCACACGCGAGAGCGAAGACGAACGCGAGAAGCCGACGAAGCGCCATGAGTTTTGGAAGCGCGTGCTCGAACTCCAGCTCAGCAACCGCGGCGCCGTGGACTCCGCACTCCGGCGAACACGCCGCCCCCGCGCTGGTTCGCGGGTTCGGGTTGGCGCGCGCTCAGCGGTTCGCGGACTTGATGACCGAGTACCGCAGCAGCGCGATCCCCGAGCGCGAGTACATGCGATACGAGACGAGTTCGAGCGGCGTGCGCTGCTCGCTGGGCGGCGCGAACGGGATGCCGCTGCCCAGGATGATGGGCACGATCGCGAGCTCGACGCCGTCGACCAGGTTGGCGGCCAACATGTGGCCGAACAGTTCGCTGCCGCCGAAGAGCCAGATGTCCTTGCCCGGCCGCTCTTTCAGCTGCGCCACGCGCGCTTCGACGTCGCTCGAGATCAACTGCGCCTTGGGATGCGGCGCGCGTACGAGCGTCGTCGACACGATGAATGTGTCGAGCCCGAACGGCGGCGCGCCATCGTGCTGCGCCGCGGCGGTCTCCCAGGTCGTGCGCCCCATCAGCAACGTCTCGAAACGCGCCACGAGCTTGGTGAAGTCGATCTCGGGATCCTCAGGGATCCAGTCGTACTCACCGCTGGGGCCGGCGATGAACCCATCGAGACTGCAGGCGACTTGGTAGACGAGCTTGCGCATGAACGACTCCGGGCCGTGCGAGGGCCCTCGCGCTACGTTAGCCGCTGCGGGCGAGGACGGGGCGGGTGTCGCGTCCGAGCCGCAAACAAAAGCCTGGAGCGCAAGAACACTACTCGTGAACGCGCCGCTTCGGATGAGCTAACGTGAAAGACGGCCGCGCCCCGGCCGTCTTTCGAAGCGCTCCCATGCCTCGCCGCCCCCGAGTCACCGCCTGGTTCACGGCCCTGATCGTCGCCGCAGCGTCGCTGGCCCTGCTCGGCGTGCGCGGTCTGTCGAGCGACGCCGAACGTGTCGAAGAACGCCTGCGTGGCCAGTCGATGGCGCTAGCCCGCGCCGTCGCGGAGGCCGTCGAGGCCAGCGCGCGCGAGCTTCAGCCCGACGGCGTCGAGCGCATCGCCCTGCGTGCGTCGAGTGATGGCTCGTGGGCCAGCGAGCGCGCGGCTTGGCTGTCTCAAGACGGCCCCACGCCGTACATGCGCGACCAAGTCGACACGCTGGAACGCGAAGGGCAGCTCGTCGAGCTGCGGCGCAAGCTCAGCGAATGGGCCGATCGATCCGATTCGCCTGGAATTGCAGCTTGGGCGCTGGCGACCACGGCCGCTGTCGAACGCCGCGCCGGCGACATGGACCGCGCGCGAGCGGCGCTCTCGCGCTTGCTCGCGGAGCATCCGTTCGCCGCCGACGAGCGCGGGCTGCCGCGCGCGCTGGCTGCGCGTTGGGCGTTGTGCGAGCTCGACGGGCACCCGCTCGACGCGCTCGAATCCGTGACACGTGACCTGCTCGAGGCGCGCGAGTCGCTCGACCCCGCCGCGCTCGCCGCACTCGCCCAACTCGCGCTCGACACGCTCTGTGCGCGCGACTCCGCACGCTGCGCCAAGCTCACGGAGCTCGATCAGCAGCGACGGTTCAGCCGCCGCTTGCGCTCGAGTTGGCGCCAGGGCATCTCGAACTGGCTCGCCAGCGGCGCACCGCGCGGCCGCGCGTGGTTCGAACTCGCCGCCGACCCGCTCGTCGCGTCGCACCAGACCGAGTACGCGCTGCTCCGCGCGAGCGCAACGGCGGACGGCTACGACGTCGTTGCACTGCGCGGCGCGGCGCTGGCGCAGGCGGCGCTCGCGCGCGCCGAAATCGCCGCGTGGCAGGAGCTGGGCTTCGGCGCCTGCATCGTCGACGGCGCCGGACGCACGCTGGCCGGCGCGCCGCTCGAACTCGACGCAGACACCGTGAGCGAACGACTTCCAGCGCCGTTCGATGCCTACGCCGTGCGCGCGCGCAGCCTCGACATCGAGAGTGCGCGCAGCGCCGCGCGCCAGCGATTGTGGACGACGGTCGCACTCGCGCTAGCTGTGCTCGCCGCGGCCGTGCTCGCCGCGTGGCTCGGCATCCGCGCGCTCGAACGCGAAGCGCGCGCCGCGCACCAGCGCGAGCAGTTCGTCGCGGCCGTCACGCACGAGCTGAAGGCGCCGCTCGCGTCGATCCGCTTGCTCGCCGAGTTGCTCGAACAAGGCGGCGTGTCGGAGGCCAAGGTGCGCGAATTCGGCACGCGCACGGTCACCGAAGCCGATCGACTCTCGCGCTTGATCTCGTCGGTGCTCGAGATGGCGCGCCTCGACGGCGGCGGCGCGCCGCGCGAGCGCGAGGAGGTGCTGCTGCGCCAACTCGCACTCGAAACGTTGCGCCAATTCGAGCCCGTGGCGCTCGACAAGCAGATCCGCGTGCAACTGCATCCGTGCGACGAGAGTCTGCAGGTGCTGGCGAGCCGCGACGCGCTCGGCAGCGCGCTGTTCGAGCTGCTCACCAATGCGTCGAAGTACGGCGGGCGCAGCGACATCGAGCTCGCCATCGAGCCGCGCGGCGAACGGGTCGTGCTGGCCGTGCTCGACCGCGGCCCAGGTGTTCCGAAGGCGGAATTCGAGCGCATTTTCGAGCCCTTCCAGCGTCTGGGCGACGAGCTCACGCGCGAGCAGCCCGGCGTTGGGCTGGGACTCGCGCTCGTGCGCAAAGTCGCGCAGAGCCACGGCGGCGATGCACGCTGCGTGGCGCGCGAAGGCGGCGGCAGTCGCTTCGAGATCGAGTTGCCGCGTGCGGTGAAGGAGACGGTGTGACCAGAAGAGCTCGGATTCTGGTGGTCGAAGACGAGGAGGCGATGATCGCCGGCCTGGAGTACGCGCTCGGCAAGAGCGGTTACGAGGTCGAGGTCGCACGCGACGGCGCCGCCGCCGCGACGGCGCTCAAGCAGGCTTCGTACGACCTCGTGCTGCTCGACGTGATGTTGCCGCGCAAGTCAGGGTTCGACGTGCTCGCCGGACTGCGCCGCGACGGCCGTCAGACGCCGGTGATTCTGCTCACGGCGAAGAACCAGGAGCTCGACAAGGTGCGCGGCTTCGACCTCGGCGCCGACGACTACGTCACGAAGCCCTTCAGCCTCGCCGAGCTCGAAGCACGTATCCGCGCGCGGCTGCGTGTAGCGACGCCGCTCGACGAAGGCCCGAACGAACTCGAGCTCGGGCCGGCCAAGATCGACCTGCGCGCGATGAAGGTCGAGCTCGACGGTCGCGTCGAGGACTTGAGCGTGCGAGAGGTCGACATGCTGCGCCTGCTCTGGCGCGAGCGCGGCCGCCCCGTGTCGCGCGAGCGCTTTCTCGAGGTCGTGTGGGGCCACGAGCGCTTCCCCACCACGCGCACCGTCGACCAGCACATGGTCAAGCTGCGCCAGAAGGTCGAACGCGATCCCGCGGCGCCGCGCTACTTGGTGACGGCGTTTGGCGTTGGCTACCGACTGAACGCCTGATCGCGGTTGTACGGCGCTGACAACTTTTGACAACTGCGCGGGCGGGCTCTGACAAGTTCTCGTCGAAGAATGCGTCCACTGCTCCATGTGCGCCTTGCCCCTCCGGCGCACGCAAAAGGACGCTCTGAAGACCATGCGAACCTCACTGCTACCGTCGCTCGCCCTCGCCCTGCTCGCTTTGGGCGCGCACTCCCAGACCCAAACGGCCCCGGGGACACAGACCCCGCGCGCGCTGCTCGAACGCGGCGCCCTCGCTGAAGAGCAGCAGCGCGACTTCGCCGGCGCGCAGAAGCTCTACGAACAGGCGGAAGCGGCGGCGAAGGCGGCGGGCGATACGAAGACCGCCGCGGAAGCGAGCGCGGCGAAGGAGCGTGTGCTCGCGCGGCAAGGCGCGACGACGCCGGGGGACGCGAAGCCTGACGATGCAATGCAGGCGCAGTTGCGCGAACGCGCGAAGGACTTGCTCCAGAAATGGTCGCATGTGGGCGCGCCGGAACACGCGGTCCAGGGCGCTTACGAGCTCGTCGATCTCGGACCGGGGATCGCCGACGTGCTCGAGGAAGCGCTACATGGCGACGGTGGCTCCACAAGGGGCCGTGCATCGCCTTTCACGGCTGCCGCGGCGCTCGCCGGCATGGAAACCGCCGACACGGATCGGCTCCTTGTGCGCGCCTACGACTCGCCGGACCCGATCGTGCGCAAGGCAGTGGTCGGAGCGGCCAAAGCCCCGCGCTTTGTGGAGCTCTACTTGCGCGCTGCGAACGATCCCGTCGCGAGCATCCGGACCGAGGCGACACGGATGCTGCTGCGTTCAAGCGACGCGCGAGCCGCGGAGTTCGTCGTCCATTTCGCTCGGCAAGGGTCGGGCGAAGCCATGGAATGGCTCGCCAAGCACGAGCCGGAGCGCCTCGTGGCGCTCGCCGAAGACACCGGACTCAAGCTCGAGTGGCGCGAGAACGCCTTGTTGCAACTCAAAACAGCGAACGGCGCAAAGACCGCCCCGCTGCAGGTGCGGCTCGCGCGTCTAGTCAAGTTGAACGCAGCGACCTCGGACGACCTCGCCAACTCCGCGCGCGACGCAGCGACCCTCGCGCCCACGCTGGAGGGCGCGCAGCGCGAGGCGCTCCTGCCGGAGCTCGAGCGCGAACTGCTGGCGATCGATAGCCTCGAATACGACACCTGGGCGATCGGCCGACTTGACGCCAACGCCTCGGGCCGCGTGGAGGACGCGTACCGTGCCGCGTTCGAGCGCCGTCGTTCGTCGGGCCGCACGAGAAATCTCCGCGACTTGGTGTACCTCGCCGAACGCCTCATCGGCAAATCCGTCGAGACGGCGCAATTCGAACGCTGGGCCGCGCTGGCCTTCAGCGCGCCGAGCACTTGGGCGGCGTTGGAGATCAACTCTCGATCGGCCCGATTCGAGGAGTTGCTGCTCGACCGCCTCGCCTGGTCGAGCGGTCCGGCGCAGGTTTCCGCCTGGACTGCGCTCTGGCCGCGCGTCCCCGACACGCAGCGCGCGGCGTACACCAGAGCGTTCCTTCAACTGCTCCGCAGCCTGCTGGACACGAAGTCCGAGTTCACGCTCCCTTCCGATGCGTCGCCCCTGCTGCGCCTTGGGCTCGAGGTCAGCGGCTCGAATGTCCTGGCCGCGTTGCTCACTCGCTTCGAGCGCTACGACCTGCTCGAGGGCCTCGCGGCCGCGCCGCGCCCGTCGCTCAACTCGGAGCTCGGGCGCAGCGTCATCGAGTTGGGCAAGCGCAACCCCCAGCGGGTGGTCCAAGCTCTCCGCGGCGGCTTGGCCGCGCTCGCGGCGAAGCCGTCGTTCTCCGAAGACAACAAGCACGCGCTGTCCTGGCTGTTCGCGGCGCTGCCGCCGGCGAGCGCCGTGGCGCTGTGGCGCGAGATCTGGAAGGACGCAGCGCCGGGCGCGCGCGGCGCGTTGCTCGAGGTGCTGGTCCAGAACGAGCTCCCAGCGGAACGCGAGACGTTGCTCGTGGAGCTTTATCCGCAGATCGAGGCGCTCGCTCCCGACCTGCGCAACCGCGCGTTGCAGCGTTTCGGCTGGGGACTCGTGGAGGCGGCGCTGCCGATCCTCGAGCGCGAGATCCGCAGCACCGATGGCGCAGTGCGAGCAGCAGCGATGGAAGTCGCCAGCAAGTTCCGCACGCACCGCGAAGCCGTGGCCGAGTTCGAGGCTTGGCGCAAGGCGGTGACCGTTGAAGAAGCGACCATTGCCGATCTCGCCAAACTGCTCGACAACCGCAACCGCGATGTCGTGCTCGGCGCGGTCAAGGCGCTCGCGATCTTGCGTGCTCGTCCGGCGTTGCCGGCGCTCGTGAAGCTGCTCGAGCGCGAGGACAAGGAGCTGCAGGCCGCAGTCAAGGCCGCGATCGACACGATCGGCGGCTGATGGACGCTCGCCCGCGCCGTCTCATGCCGGCGCGGGCGGTTGCTGGATCGCGAGCCGGTGGAAACGCGCCGCCGCGCCGGTCAGTGAACCGGCCGGCAGCGCCCACTGGAACTTGCGGCGGATCGAGAACGAGAGCCCGGG
>Ga0169931_10004702_pt1 | contig 21137 bp, 17 predicted proteins | sample Kivu_15m_20L_FD_129675 | JGI IMG/M metagenome (GOLD analysis project Ga0169931, IMG submission 129675) | Freshwater microbial communities from Lake Kivu, Western Province, Rwanda to study Microbial Dark Matter (Phase II) - Kivu_15m_20L... | ecosystem: Environmental > Aquatic > Freshwater > Lake... | reverse complement strand
CGGCGTCGCTTTGCTGCTGCAAATCTGGGGCGCCGACTTTGTCAAACATGCCATTTCTGAGCGCGCACGGAATAGGTTTTGTGAATTTTGACTGGCTGCGCTTTTGCTAAACCCATCCTTCCCCTGTTCCTCCCTGCCTGAGGCGTGGCCTAGGATCGAGAGAGGCACATTCACAAAAGCTGCCTGAGAGGGGCTCAAATAAATAGATTGGATCGGCGATCCCAAATAAGCACGCAGTTTCGAGAGCATTTCAAGACGAAAGCGAAAGACGTTTGGAATACCCACCTCCCACCGCCTGTGGCAGAAAGGCTGCTCCTTTACGGCGGGATTCGGGGTCTTTAAACGGGTTGCCAATGCCGATTTAAGGGTTTCGATTCTGTCTTTCGGCAAGCTGTAACCTTGCCATTGACCCCGGCTGAGGAGATAGAGATTTCTCTGTTCTTTTGCCAGCAAATCAACTTCATCGGATGCGGGCGTTGGAGGAGGAGGGAGGAGGAGGGAGGATTTCATATCCGAAGGTTTGGTTCGATTCCAACATTGATTCGGCAAAATGGGAACAGCCGAATGTGTCTTCAAGCGCATCCGAAATGGGGCCAAAGGTTGATTTCAAGGCAAGGTAATCTATGTCAGGAATCGTTTCTATAGAATGCTCTTTTACGGGCCGGACAAGGAGATGGAAGCTGCCGTTTTCAGTGACGATGTCGACTCTTGCCGACTTATTTTGCCAAACGGTTTCAGCGGGACACGAAAAGAGGTCGACCTTCGGCAGTTTCTGGATTCTTGACGAGAGGGAAGGTCGCGCGCCACCCATCTCGGGAAGCGCCCGACAGGCATTTGTTAGGCCGGATAGGTTTTGGACTGCCGGGGAATTGTCCTTCTCTCCGGAAAGGCTACCCGAAAGGGAACCTACCCTGCTTATCAAAGCAGGGCGTATTGAGGAAAGCATGAAAAAAACTCCGTTTGTGGATTACCCGCCGGATCGGCTTGCGCTCTTGAGGTTCTCGCCGACTGATTGGAGAAGCGAAAGGTAGTCTTGCTTCGCGTTCCCGTCGGAAGTTTTCTGGGCAGTTTTCGTCCGGTATTTTTCCATTTCCAGCTGGCTTTCTGCGCTGGCGAGATCCATTTTACACTTAATGCCAGTCGAAAACATCCCGCCCAAAGAGGAGAATTCTTTCGAAAGGAGTTCCGTAATCTGTTGGTCGTCTGCGTTCGGCATGAAGAGACGAACTGAGAAGACGGCGAACGACGCAATGCTCATATTCCGGTTCACGCGGCCATAATCGGATTGGAGGTGCGCGTAGCGGAGGCTCGAATCCATGAACTTATTTTTCATCCGTTCGATCGACTCATGATCGCTCGAGGAGATTTTCCCGAGTTCGGTCAGGATCTGGGCTACGAGCTTTTGGATCTCGACGATGTAGTTAAATCGCTTTTCTGTTTCTTCTTCCGTAACCGGTTTCGTGTCCAGTTCGATGTTTGTGCGCGTTGAATTCATCAAGACTTTTGTCATGCGTTTCCCTCTTATCTTATTATAAATCGTGGACTTCGGAGGCCGCGATCGCTTTATGCAGTTCTTGTCCCACCGCAAGCGCCGTATCGATCATCGAACGGGCATCAGTCGCTTGGCTTGTCATCTCCATCCGGATCCGTTCCGCATGGGCGTCTAAAAACCGCATCCGGGACTGGAGGTCGCTCATCCGCTTGTCGGAGGTGGTTTTCCCAAATTGCGCCGTCAGCTGCATTGCCGAGCTGGAAGTTGCCAGGGTTTCCTTCATTTTACGGGCTGCGGCGAGGCGGCCCGTATCGGCCGCAAGCGCGCTGAAGGCCCCCGTGTAGGCGGCGCCCAAGCCGCCGGCAAGTCCTGTACCCAGCTCGACGGCAAAAATCCCCATTTCTATCCGGGCGGCTAGCCGCTTTTGGTTTTCGACCGACGCGGTAAACCAGGACGCCATCGTCTGCCAGCCCACCGTGTCTTGGACGACCCGGTTCCCAAGCCCCACCACGCCCGACGTAATGAGGAGGCCTCCCCATCCCGTCGGCCCGAGAGAGGCGCCGACTGCAATGGAAGCGCCCGAGGCGATGTATTGGGCCACCGTATTCAGTACATTCCAACGGCTGCGCGAAGCCGCGTCTTCGGCGTTTTTCCGGAGCGCTTCCTCGCGTTCTTTTTCAAGACGGTCAATGGTAGCGAGATCCGATGACGACTGCTTCTTGAAAACAGTGAGTTCTTTCGAGACTGCGCCTTCGATCCCTTGGTGGATGTCAAGGAGATCAAGCATGTAGTGGCGCTTAGGCGGCTCGAGAGACGGGCGGTGGCGGGGAGGGGGAGCTTCCCCATCGGCTTTTTCGATAGAAGATGCAGCCGATAGGCCGCCGGGAGTTTCCCTAGCCGGTTGAATCGGGTTGACCGTATCCGTTGGAAAAAGCCCATGGATTCGGAGCTTGTCGTCGTCATCCCAGTCAAGCGAAACAGTCATGCGATTCCTCTCCATTGATCCTTGAGGAGAGCGATTTTCTCACCCAAAGGATGGTTTGTTTCGATTTTTATAAATGCTTCGTCCAGGGCTTTGGCTGCTTCTTGCGCATCTCCCAGAGAAAAATAGCATTCGGCCGCATGGAAGTGGGGATAGGGATCCTCTTTTTTCAAAAGGGACGCCATCGCCCATGCGTGGAGCGCATCGAAATAACTCCCTCCTTCCTGCAGGGAGGCGCCAAGCCCGAACCAAAAACGGGGATCGAGCGGACGGCGGGTGCAGAGGAGGCGGAAAACGTCGGCCGCTTCGGTCCAATGTCCGCTCTGATAATGAGAGTAGGCGGCGAGATAAAAACTCTCCGCTTCTGAATCCGAAAGGAGTGTTTTCCCGAGTTTCAGAAGATCCATATTATCTTGGCACTTCCGTCGTCTTCCGCTTGAGGCGCGCATCGGATTGGATGATCTGCTGCACAATGTTCATGATCGCCTGGAGATTGTTCGCCTCGGGTTGGATCTCGGTGCTGATCTTCGTTTGGAGCGCCGTGCGCAATTTGTCGATCTGGGAACTGATCTGCGCTTTGAACTCGGAGAGTTTTTCCTTGCTGATCTTGTCTCCCCCTTTCCAAATTTGGATTTTGTGGATCTCGAGCTTTCCGACGAGGTTTTTCATTTTTGGAGACAGGTCGTGAGAGTCTTTGTCGGGAAGCGCCGTGAGTTCGCTATTGAGTTCTAGGAGAAGGTCGATGTCGCCTAGCTGCTCTTTCACCTGGGCTGACAAGGCTTTGAGTTTGTCGCTGCCGAACGCTTCGCGCGCCGCGGCGACCTTGATCACGGCAAATGCGAAATCGGGCATTCGGGCCGGCTTAACCATCCCGGCGTTTGCCGCCGCATCGTTGACGGAGAGGGCGCGCGCGTCGGGAAGCGTGATCCGGCTCGAGTGGAGCGTTTCACCGTTCGATGGGAAATCGATTCCTCCGATCACTTGAGGAGCCGCGCCGTTTGTTTTCACAATTGGGTTGGTTGGATGCAGACTGGCAAGCCGCACCGGAGGTTCCGCGGCCTTTTCGTTGGCGCGTTTCGGCGTTTCATTGAGCGATCTGACTGGCATCTTTCTCTCTCCTCAAATAATTCTGTAATAACCGCTTACTCTCGCTGTAACTATAATTTCCCCGGAATTTCCCAGGAAGACGAAGGATTTTTTGAGTCCCAGGTCGTTTATTAAGTTCAGTTTAAGAAAGCTAAAAATGATATACTGTCGAATGAAAAAGAGTAAAGAAAGATTTTTTGGGGGTGGAAGCGCCCCCGGAAATTATCGATTTTGGGAAAGGTCTGTCAAAAGACCGGAGGTGTTGCCGGGGCCGCTTAAAGTCGGCATTTCGACCGATTCGATCCCAAGGGCATCCATCGCGCCATATAGGAAGAGGAGATCGGAGAGCATGTACGGCGCGTTCGGGTCGCCTTTGCCCATCTCTTCGTCTGTCTGCCCCAGCCGGGTTTCGATGAGTCCCATCAGTTCTTCTTTCGTGAACACAGACTTTCCGAGCGCTTTTTTGACGTTGGGAAACATCGCTCCGATTCCGAGGACTTTCTCTTGCTTCAATCCGGACGGCGCGCTGATAAATTGCGTTTTTGCCCACTCGATCCCTTGGAACGCTTCATCAAGGCTCACTGGATTTGGCGTATTTGTTGAGGAAAAGTCTTTGCCTTGGATCGTCTGAATCAGGGTGTTTTTCATCGCTGTTTTGCCGACTTGCAGGTTATAGGGCATCGATTGGCCGTCTACAATTGCCGTCATCTGCGTGCTGCCGCTTCCGTTTTCCCACACGAGGGCGTTTTGCCCTTCTTTGAGGTAGCCTTCCGAGGCAAGCGATGCAATGCCGAGGCGGGCTTCTTCTTCTTGCGAAAGCAGATAAATCGGGATCCCGGTTTCTTGCGAAAGCTGCTGGATGACCTGAGGTCCGTTTTTCGCGACCCGGTATGCTTCGGTTGCGCCGGCCACGACATGGGTTAGCTGGCCGTGCAGTTCGGCCGTTTTCCGCATCTGGAGCATGGCGTTTTTCAGCTGTTCGACCATTTCAGGCGGGATGTTCCCTTGCGGGTCGCGGTCGATCGATTCGCGCACAAGGGCGGTGACGCCTTCGGCGTAGAGGACTTTTGCGATTTTATTTTGCGCCGCGTCCACCATGGCCGCTTGGATTTTCACCGTGCCGGAGCCGAGATCGAAGCTCGCGCGGTATTCGAGATTTTCTTGCAAAATCGTTGTTCCTGGAGTGGTTGCTAGGGGGAATACGCTCATGGTAAAAGGCATCAAAAAAAGAATGGTTTGTAAAATCATTTCGCACCTTTGTTTTTGATTTATTATGAGTCTATTTGCGTATTAAATCAAATAAAAGTGGTTTTTTCGGCTGTAGGAATCTGGTTTTTTTGTAATTTAAATTTTAACTTATATGTAATATTTAGACAATGTTTTCTTGCTTAAATGTGTGTATTTAGTTATAATTTTTATGATTTCATTTTTATTTGGTGTTTTGTGTTTTTTTATTCAATTCCAAAGCCTGCTAAAATGGACGTTTTGGAGTTAGAAAAGCTCTTAGTTGATTGCGCGAGAATTGAGCGAACTTCTGATCTAAATCCCCTTGAAAATATGGGGACTGTCGCCGATTTGCAAAAGCGCGTTCAAAATTTGATTAGAACCCTCGAAATAACCATGCCTCAGGGGGCTAAGAAGCAAAGATGCACGGAACTTCTCAAATTTCAAAAAAATGTAGAAGCGCTCTCGAAGAGAGTTGACGCTCTTGCGATCGAACTACAAAAAGCTGCCATGACCGCAAAGCAAACAGCTCAGAAAGAGGCGGTTAAGAAACGATCGGCAGAAGCTGGCGACGGAATGCCAAGATGGGTCAAGCCCTGTGCGTATGTAGCCATAGCCGCCCTCGCATTAGGGGCTTTATACTATGGCTTGGGTTATGCGGCCCCTCCCTTCGGGCAATCCGGGGGTGGGATTCCTTCCGGGGCTTCAAAGAACCCTAATCCCACTTTTACGACTCGAAAAGGCCCGAAAACCGGGCCGACTCCCACAAATCCAAGGTCCGCCCCTGGGAACGTTCAAGTACCCCGAGAAGAGCCGAAGGCACAGGAGACGCCAACGAAGCATCCGGGGGTGAAGTCAGGTTCGCCAGACGCCAAAACTGGAAGTCATCCTAAGGTTCCAGAGCGCGTTCCCAATAACGTACAATCACCCCGAGAAGAGCCGAAGGCACAGGAGGCGCCAACGAAGCGTCCAGGGGTTAAACCAGGCTCATCTGGAGCCAAAGCGGACGAACCTCAACTGTCAAGCGATCCAGGCCGATCCCAAAACCTGCCTGAGCCGGACGCCGACAGAACCGAATTTTCGACAACGAGCCGCTCATCGCTCTGGGAAATGATGCAACAGCAGCTGAGGAGCGACAGAATGAAGTTCGCCTGGGAATCGATTCAGGGGATATCTGATGATTTCTTTCGCGGATTGGGCGTGATTGAAGGCGGTGTTCGGTACAGCGCCGAAACGATTTGGGAAAGTATCCCTTCAGCGAATGATATCAGCCGCCTATTTTCGTTTTCTATGCAAGAGTCCATAACGCTTCGTCATTTGGGCCTGATGCCGCCGAAACCCGTTTTTTCAATCATAAGCGGCTTTCTGCCCTGGGAATCGATTCAGGGGATATCTGATGCTTTCTTTCGCGGATTGGACGTGTTTGAAGGCGGTGTTAGGTACAGCGCCGAAACAATTTGGCGAAATACTCCTTCAGAGAACGAATCGATTCAGGGGATATCTGATGCTTTCTTTCGCGGATTGGACGTGATTGAAGGCGGTGTTCGGTACAGCGCCGAAACAATTTGGCGAAATACTCCTTCAGAGAACGAAATGAAGAGCGTATTTTCCTCTCCCCGGTTTCTTGTAGGATTGGGACTTTTATTTTTGACGGGAGTGTTCGGGTGGAAGGCTCATCAGGTGTATAGAGAACGGGAGCTAGCGGCCCTTGTGACCGTTCTTGGTGTCCCGGAGAGAGGCAGGAATGAGGCTATCGCAACGCTTCGGCGCGTTCCAGGAATTCATAGAAAGACCGTCGCAGAGCAGGCGCTCAGGCTGAATATACCGGTAGAACGCAGAATCGACGCGCTCAGAACCCTAGCGCAAATGCCTCCCTCTCAAGTGCGACAGTTTGTCAATCAAGCGAATGCCCGGAATGTATGTCCCTCAGTGAGAGCGAGCGCCTTGAGCGCTTTGGTAGCGCAAGAGCGAGAAAATCTGAATCATCGCGGCGCTCATTTGATTGTCGATGGCCAAGAGTTACAATCTCACCCTGCAAATGTTTTGTTTCTTTGGACAAAACATTTTAATGACTATGTGGGCTTCCCTCGCATCCGTTTTATGACTGCCGGCGCGGTAGATATGGATGGAATAGACGCGGGAGGGATCACTCGAGACTTTGTCACAAGGCTTTTCCTCGCGCTACACCGTGAAGATTTAGTAGACGAACAAAAATTGCCGGTTCTTAGAGTGGATCAAACGGTGATCCCCAAAATAAGCCAGAATCAGGAATTCGATATGCTTCGGCAAGTGACATGCTATGAATCGATCGGAAGGATGTTCGCGCATGCTTTGCAACGCTCCGAGTCAATAAAAATTGGCGAGATCTATCACCCGGTTCTCTTTGAAATGCTTCACGCTCTGACTGCACTAGAGATCGACCAAATCAATCTCCAGCAATTGAATCTCGACATGATTCCTCAACAAATTCGAAATAAGCTTTTGAAAATCTATCTTAAAGCTCGGTTCCCGGAAACGTTTCAGCAATTCGATCCCATTTTCCAACAAAATGTTTTCAGTCAAACGGTTTTAGATGATTTTGTAGATCGTGGCGTATTGCCTCAGTATCTTACGATGGCAGGTATGACTCGGGATGAATTTTACGAGGGTTACGAACTGAATCATATTCTTCTTGCTGTATTTGTCATCGCGAAATCAATGAAATTGCATTTGCACTGGTCGGATTGGAATAGGGCAAAAGGAGCTACCCCGGCCGCACTGAGCGAGGCGATTCAAGGCTCCCTCTCTCCGGATCTCGTCGTGAATGCCCTGCCCGCTCATTTTGCGGGAGAGGCTGACGTTATGGGTTTTCTTAGAAGGTGGATTAGGGATCCTGCAACGACACGAAATCAGCTCCGAAATTTTGTTTGGGCCGTCACAGGCTCTACCACTCTTTCCCCAAGGCAGCAATTGCTCGTTAATCTACACGGAAATATCCAAGCATTGCCGGCATACCATACCTGCTCTTGTCAGATTGATTTGCCCATATACGCCACTTATGAAACTTTCCAACGGAAGCTCGAGCAAAGCCTCGAGCATGTGGTTGCTGGAGGCGCCGGGGGGCTGCGTTGACAGTCTCTAAGTTATAGTACAGCTTCTAACTCGCTTTCATTAATAATTGTGGTTCCACTTGATTGTGAACTTACCCTGCTCTTGGCGCTGGTCGCTTTCGAGCTGGAAGGTCCAGCCTCCTTTCACTTCGATTTCGATATTGATATTGGTCGACGATTCTTCCGCCCCTTGAGTGAGCGACACGAGAACTCCTTCGCTGACGTATTTGCCGACTTGCAAGGCGATCGTGTCTTCTACTTCTGAGTCGCCGCTAGACACTGAAACGATGTTGAGCCGGTCGACGCCGAGCGCTTTCCGGGTGCTTTCCAAAACGTCGGGGCCTTGTCCCGCGAACGCCGCGAGCGAATTCGCAAGCTGCAGCGCCTGAAAGCTGTTGATCTCGGCGATCTCTTGTCCGAAAAGGAGATACGACATGATTTTGCTAAGCGGAAGGGGAGGGGAGGATTGGAAGGTGAGCTGCGGATTATTGAGCGGTCCTTTGAGGCGCGCCGTGATCGAGATGTCTTTGATATCGATTTGAGCGGTAAGGCTTATATTCGGCATTTCCCGTTCTTTTCCGGAAAACGAAAGCGAGCTTTCGAGGAGCTTGAAGCGCCGTCCTGAAAAGAGGAATTCCCCTTTGATAAGCTCGAGTTTTCCGAGGGCTGCGATCGAAGCGAAGGTTCCGCCGAGATGGAAATCGCCTTTCCATTCGGAATCAAGTCCGCGGCCGTCGATGAAGATTCCATCGGGGGCTTGGATTTCCAAATCGAGGTTGAGCGGGTAGGGCGCCCGCGACGGAGTTTGCGGTTCGGGGATCGGCTTTTGGGCGTTTTTGTAGACGACGACAAGGTTCGGGAGGGTTTTTGGGATTCGGTCGGGGATATGCAGGTTGCTTTGCACGATGAGGAGCTTGCCTTTAGCTTCCGCTCCGTCGAGGTTCCCCTCGATCCGGACATTCCCGTCCGCTTCCGCCGTGACTAGGTCGATCTGGGCGATATGGAACTTTTTCAAATGGAGATCGAGAGAAAAGGGGAATTTCCGGGCAGGCAGGAGGCCGATTTCCCCGGTTCCTGCAATGGCGCCGCCTCCTTCGTCTTCTGCTGAAAACGATTCGAGGAAAAAGGTTTGCCCGTCCGCTTGGCCTTGCGCTTCGAGATTTAAGAGGCGGGTACCCGTTAGATAATTTTCATAATAGCCTTTGTTGAGGCTTAAGGAGCCGGTTATTTTAGGGGCGATAAGGGTGTTTTGCAGAGAGAATTTCGCGGAGATATTTCCTTCGACGCGGTGCGTGCCGAGGTCGAAAAGATCGAGAACCTCTTCGATCCGGCCGTCTAGGGAGAGCGTTCCGTTTGCCTTCTCTTCATAGATCAGCGAGGCGGAAGGGGGCCTGAGTTGAATTCGGAGGGGAAGCGAGAGATCCATCGCAAGCAAAGGGCGTCCTTGGCCGGAGAGGTTCCCTTTGAGTTCGAGGCGGTTATTTTGGAACGTCCCTTGAATCGTTCCCGACGCTTGAACGAGGGCCGCGCCCTTCTCGGATTCGACTTGCAGGCTGTCGATCGCAGCTTTGAGGGTTCCCGAGACGCTCCCTTTTTTTTCGCTCAAGTTCAGCGTAAGGTTTGTTTTGCCGGCAATGGGGATGTCAAGAGGGTTTAGGGAGAGGAGGTCAAGCGGGAAGCGTTCGAGTTGTGCCGTTAAAACCGTCTCGTTTTGGATCTCTTCGACCTGGAGGAAGAGGCGCGCGTCGGAGAGAGCCAAATCGAGTCCGCTCAAGCGGAATAAGCCGGGGAAAAACTCGATGTCCGCCGGTTTTGCGATCGAGAGAGTGGAGTTGTAGAAAGAGCCAAAGAGAGTTTCAAGCCGGATCGTCAGATCGGAGTTGCGGGTATGCCAAGCTCCGTCGAGATTGACCTCGAGCGGGTGTTTCCATCTTCCCTGGGCGGCAATCGAAAAAGGCCAGCTCGGTCCGCCGAAAAGCGTCTCGAAGCGGGCCGTATCGAGATTCATTCCGTCAATGCGGCCGTTTTCTCCGGCAAGGACAAAGCGCCCTTCCGGATTATCGAACGGATCGAGAAGAGACGTTTCGATCCGGGCGCTTTGGAAAAAGAGCGCTTTCCAGTAAAGGTTCGAAGTCTCCAGGTCGCCCGAAAGGACCTGTTTGCCGTTGAGGGCAAACCAATCGAACGCTCCCTTAGCGGAGCCATAGAGGCCGAACGGGAAATCCTGGAGGTTGTCGGAATCGATTTGCAGCCGCCCGACAGCGATCCGGTCGGGGCGGATTTCCAAATCGCCCAGGATCGAAGACGAGGCGCTTCGGAGATCCGCACCGGTCAAAACGAGCGGCCCTTCGATGCCGTACGAAAAGGCCGACTTCCCCTTCCAGAGGGTTTTATCGAGAAGCGCCGCGGCGAACAGTTCGCCCGAGGCGGTTTTGTCTTTCCAGACGAAGTCGGCTTTCCCTTGCACGTTTTGAAGGGAGATTTCTTTCAAGGAAAGCTCAGGGAATGAAACGTTCGCTTTGACGGATAGGCCGTTTTCCCCGAGGGAAGACGTTTCCGCTTTGGCAAGGAACGGGGGATCTTCCGATTTCAAAATAAACGACGCTCGTGTTTTGCTAGCGCTTCCCTGGATGCGGACGCTCTCGCTTTGGGCGTCGAATTTCGACACTTCCCAAACTCCTGCCGGGTTGCCTATGCGGGCATTCACGGTCCACGTTTTCTCGACATAAGGAGCGAGCGCATCAAAGGCGACGTCTCTCGGAGCGATCGACCCGTAGACGCGGCCTTTGAAGATCCCTCCGCGCCCTTTCAAGGAAAAGCGGAGGTTCGAGGAAGCGTCGAAGGGGGCGTTCCAGGGCAGGGGTTTCAAGGTGGGCGATTCGAAACTTGCCTTAGCGCGGAGCGTCCCGGTCCCGTCGAGATATACGGTGCCGTGCGCTTTCGTGTCGGGATACTCGGGCAAAGAGGCTGCTAGATCCAAGAAGGCCTCTTTATTTTTCTTGCCGATCCGGAGCGCCCCTTCGAAATCGGCGAGCCGGCCGTCGGGGAGGCGGACGTTTTTCAGTTGGAAATGTTTGATCCGGATCGCAAAAGAGAGGCCCTGGCCTTTCCCAAGCCGAACCGGAGCGTTCGGTTTTTCTTCCCATGAAACGCCGCTTGCGTTCAGATCGGTGAAGAGGAGTTCTTTTTTCACGAGCGCAAGAAGGGATAGGCGCGTGGAGAGAGAGTCGATCGAGACGGAGAGAGCGTCGGATGCGACCCGGACATTTTGGAGGTCGATCGCGTGGGGGATCGTCCCTTCGAAGCGGCCGATCTCCACCGTGTAACCCGATTGGGCAAGCGCCTCTTCCAGGTAGCTTCTCGCCAAATTTTTCCCCCAGCCGCTTTGAAGGAGGCCGATCCCGAGGGCCAGGAGAAGGAAAAGGGCGAGAAGGGGAATGAAGACTTTTTTCATCAGAATGCCTGTCCTACCGATGCATAAATTTGGAACGCGTGGTCTACATGCCGCCTTCGGTCAAGCGGGAAGCCGATATCGAAGCGGAGCGGCCCGAAAAAGGTAAAATACCTAAGCCCTCCTCCGACCGACTTGAACCATTTCGCGGTGAAATCGGGAAATTGAGAAAAAGTCACCGTGCCAAAGTCGGCAAACGGGACGATCCCGACCGTTTTCGTCACTTTCCAGCGGATCTCCGCTGTGGCGTAAATCGCCGAGCGGCCCCCGAAAGGCTCGTTTTGCGCATTGAGCGGGCTGACCGTTTTGTAGCGGTAGCCTCTCAGTTCGTTTTCCGAGCCGCCCAGGAAGAGTTTCGTGAGAGGGACGTTTTCGCGTCTTGTTCCCGCGATCGAGCCGAATTGGGTTCGAAAAGCCAAGACGAAGCGCGGCGTGCCGAGGGGAGCGTAGAAAGTGGTCGTCAGCCTTTGTTTTACGAAATGCTGGTTCGCATGGAAAAGCGATTGGTACGGCGTTGCGGAATAGACGACCGAAACCCCTTGCGTCGGGTCGAGCGCGTTGTCTGCGTTGTCGTAACGGATAAAGAGGGGAAGGCCGAGCACGAGATACGTCCCGTTGCTTGCAGACTTCGCGACGTTGATGTGCTCCAATTTCATCCCGGCCGAAAAATTCGTCTTCTCGTCGATCTTCCGGTCGATGTAATTCGCCCCCCGGTAGATGAAGGCGAGGTAGGCGCGGATGTTTTCCCTTGAAAGCTCTCCGAATGCCCGGTAGGTCTGGTCGAAGGTGAGAAAATCGGGCTTTTTGTAGGTGATATTCCCGGCGATGAACCGTTTCGAGAGATCCCCTTTCGCGCTTAACGTGTCTCCCATCCCGCCGATGTTGCGGTGCGCCCAGGCGAAGGTAAAGCCGGGGCCGTCGACGGTTCCGTAGAAGCCGCCGATGCTGATCCGCTGGTGGTTGGCCTCCGAAATGCGGAATTTCATCGGAAGCTCGCCCCGTTCGTCGAGGGAGTCGCCGTGGGAGATGTAGACCGAGGAAAAGAGTTCCGATTTGAGGAGCCGCTCCTGCGTTTTTTCGACAAGCGCGGCATCGTAAATGTCGCCCTCTTTCCAGCCTACCTTCGAATCGATGAAGCGCGGATCGATCCCCTCGAGCCCGAAAAACGTCGAAGGGCCGAATTTCGAAAGCGGCCCTTCTTGGACGCACGCGGCCGCATGGACCGTTTTATCGCCCATGTCGACCTCGACCCGCCGCTTGTCGATGTAGGCGAGCGGATAGCCGCAGCGGGCTAGCGCCGTGAGAAGATTCAGCTCCCCGTTGACGATTTCGGGCGATAAGGCGGGCTGGCCGATCTCTAAGCCGAGTTCGTCCGGGAGGAACTCGCCGCAGTGGGGAATGTCGGCGATCGCTTTGCAATCGCCATGGTAGACCTCATAGGAAGCGAGTTTGTACTGCGGGCCGCTTTGGATCGAGACGGTGACTTCCGCTTCTTTGTCTTTCCATTTCACATCCGCCGATACCTCGGCGTCGTAATAAGCGAATGCGTGGAGAACCCGGATGATTTCGGGGATGTCCGAGGCCATCCGGTAGCGGAGGCCGTTGAGGGAGGCGGGAGGCCTCTTTTGGAGCGAGACGAGCTGCGATGCGTCTTGGATCGCGCGGAGGCAAGAGGGATCGTCCATTCCGGAGAAATGGACCTCGTAGGCCAGGGAGAAGCCGATTGAAGGCAGCGAAAGGAGAAGCCAGCGCATGATAAGGCGATTGTGCCGAAAGAAAAAGATGCGGTCAAAAAAAACTTTTTGAATAGAATGATCCAATCATGAACCGTTCGGCGACCGAAGCTCTCTTTTCCAAGGCGTGCGCGTTGATTCCAGGCGGGGTGAATTCTCCCGTCCGCTCGTTCAAAGGGCTTGGGTTGACGCCGCCTCTCATTGTCGAATCCGGATCGGGCGCCGTCATCCGCGATGCGGACGGCCAGGAATACATCGATTACTGCATGAGCTGGGGCTCGCTTCTCCACGGCCACGCGCATCCCGCGATCGTCCAGGCCGCAACGGAGCAGATGAAGCGCGGCTCGTCTTTTGGGATTGCGACCCGTCTTGAAGTGGAGATGGCCGAAACGCTTGCCAGACAAGCGCCTTCCGTCGAAAAAAGCCGCCTTGTCTCCTCCGGGACCGAGGCTTCGATGACGGCGATGCGCCTTGCCCGCGGCTACACGGAAAGGCCGAAAATCGTCAAATTCTCGGGCCACTACCATGGCCATACCGATTCGCTCCTCATCCAAGCAGGATCGGGAGTTGCCAGCCTCAACCCGATTGCCACATCGAAAGGGGTCAACCCGGCGGTGATCGCGGACACGCTCGTTTTCCGTTTCAACGATTTCCAAGCGGTTCGCTCTTTTTTCAGGACCGACCGCCGCGCATCGGATGTCGCCGCTGTGATTTTAGAGCCGATCACGGCCAATATGGGCGTGGTTCTCCCCGAACCCGGATTTCTCGAGATGCTTCGCGAAGAAACCGCGCGGGTGGGCGCTCTCCTCATTTTCGATGAGGTCATTACGGGGTTCAGGGTGGGTTTGGGGGGAGTGCAGGGGCTGTATGGAATCGATCCCGATTTGACTTGTTTTGGGAAGGTGATCGGCGGGGGATTTCCCGCTGCCGCGATCGGGGGAAAGGCGAAGATCCTCGACTGCCTGGCTCCTCTCGGCCAGGTGTACCAGGCCGGAACCCTCTCCGGCAACCCGGTTGCCGTCGCGGCAGGGCTTGCCGCGCTGAAAATGGCCGAAGAGCCCGGCTTCTATAAGAGGCTCGAGGAAAAGACTGGCCGGCTTATAAACCCCATCCGCGAGGCGATCCGCAAAAAAGGGATGGCCGCCTGCGTAAATGCCCAGGGTTCGATGTTTTCCCTCTATTTCGGGATAACGAAGGTCAAATCGAAAGAGGATCTTTCCAAACTCGACCAGGAGATGTTCTGCCGCTTCTTCCGCGCTCTCTTCGAGCAAGGGATCTACATCCCCCCTTCTTCGCATGAAGCTTGGTTTCTCTCCTCGGCCCACTCAGACGAGCAAATCGACAACACCGCCGAGCGGATTGTTGATTATATAATAAAAATTTAAATATTATAATATTTTCTATTTTAGTTGTTTGGTTCTATTAGTTTTTGTTATAATATTTTCATGTCTATTTCGTCTGATTTTAAGCCTCAGTATGATTCTTCGCTCATCGAACTGGCCCAAAAATTCGGGGCGCCGGTTCGAGAAGAGGAGCTGCCTCCCGCTTCGGAGGGACCGGCAGAAGAAAAGGCGCAGTCTGGGACGGGCAAAGTACCGAATGCGCGCCTCAAATTCGCCGCCGCGAGCGTAGCGATAGCGGTGTGGGCGATCCTCAATCTATTTTGGACTCCGATTGCCCGTTTGATTTCTTATGTGCAGCACCGCTCGCTTTTTCAGGCGATCGAAAAAGCGCGTGTTCAGAAACTGTGCGAGTGTTTGTCTCTTGTCGTCGAAGGCCATCGCCTTGGGCAAACGGCTCGTCTCGGCCAGCCGGGCGCCCATTTCGGCGCGTTTACAAACGATGAGCTGAAAGCGAATATTCTGCAGGTTGCCGGGAATGCGGATGAGAAGGAAATCGACCGTTTCGTCGCCCAGGCGGTTGCGATCAAAGATCAAATCGGGCGCCTTCAAATGAACGGCACCTCGCTTCGGGTCGATGCGGATTCTGTCCGTGCAAATGTGGCCAAGGCGATGCGCATGCCCCTTTACCAAGCCCTTGCCCAATCCCGCGATTGCTATGCGGTCAATTTTCTCCAGTTCATTGCCGTGAAACTTCTCTCCTCGGATGGAAGCGAAGCGCTCCGCGCGTATGGGAAGAAGAAGATCGGCGCCTCCGAGGTTGAAGCCAAAGCAGCAGCAGGTTTTCAGCCTAATGAGCTGGCCGATTATATGACCCGCGCTTTAAGCGGCCCGTCGTTCAACGCGGACGGATTTCTCTTTTTGAAAGATTCCAAAGCCATGTGGATGGCGGCCCATCCGCTCCGGGCGATCCATGCGATCTCTTCCCACACCCATCCGCTGTCTTACGACAGCAGTTATAGCAACCCCCATTTCTACGGCCATTCGTTTTCCGAATCGGGGCGCAAAGTTGATTTCTACTATGGAGCAGGACCGACAGGCGATCCGCTTTTTGAATTCGGCGTCTTGCCCGCGTACGAAAAATTCGGCACGTTCGAGCTCCGGGTCAATCACCAGAACATCCACCAAAAAGCAGACTATCTCCGGATCAAGGACGCTCTTCGGATGGACGGCGCCCAACATCTCCATGCCGTACTCAGCTTCGACAAGCCCTGGGTCAAGACAATCGCAGCCGAATTTTCGGGAGTCGACAACTTTTTCGAAGAGTTCAAAAACGGTGTGAAAGAAGGACTCAGGGAGATCCGAGGTCCGAAGGAAGATAACGGGGTCTATATCCCGGACGATCTTTTAGACGATGCGCAAACCGATCTCGCCCTCTCCAAAGCCGAAGCCTTTTGCGAAAGGCTCGCGGCCGACAATTCCCACTGGAAAACAGCAATGGAGACGAAGGAGGGGAAAAAGCGGATGGCGAATATGATGGCCCTTGCCGGCGATTCCTTTTTGACCCTCGGGATGCTCTATAGCCAGTTCGGTAAGATCACCCCTGAAATGCTCTACAACCAAATGAACGACAAGCTCGATAAAGACCTATATGCGATCCGCATTGCCGGCGCGTGCAGGCAGGACGTCGACCGGGCTGTTGTCGAAAATATTGCGCTTCGGCTTTTCTTCCGCTGGGCGACAGATCCGTCTCCTCTCACCGAAAACGAAGTATGCGAAGTCGTCGGCGCCGTCCTCGGTCGGGCCAGGCTGGCCGACAACCGCATCATCCAGTGGAGGCGCTACCAGATTCTCGACGACCTCCTCCGCTTCGTCGGGGGCTGCCCGAATAGCGGCGGCGTCCTCATGGCCCACAGCGCCCTCTCCGAATTCCGCGAAGAGTTCTTCTCGCTCCGCTCAATGTCCGAACGGATCGGAGATGCCGTGCAGCCCGATTCCATTCTTTGGACCCCTTACTCCTGGCTCCGCAAAGCCTTCGGCTAGGAATTTTTTACCACCCGCTTCGCTAGAGATCACAGACTCGACTTTAGGAATTTTTCGAATGCGAGTTTCGCAAGATTTTGACTTTTAGCTAGTTGCCGCCTCCTGCAATCGGCTTGAACACGCCATTGCAGGAGGCGGCAACTAGCTAAAAGTCAAAAGGTTGTGAAAATCGGACCGAAAAATTCCTAAAGTCGAGTCTGCGATCTCTAGCGAGCGCAAGCGAAGCGGGTGGTTCATTGATCCTTTCGCTCATCTTGAATAATATGTGAGGGTGTTGTACAATCGACCAAACCGATTGTGCTATGTATTTCGTCTGGGCTCTCGCGATCACAGGGCTGTTCTTAATCTTCCTAGAGTTTTTCCTCCCAAGCGCCATTATGGCCATCGGCGGGGCGATTTTGCTCCTCTCTTCTCTCGTTTGCTTCCACATGGACGACCCTAGGTTTTTTCCTCTTTTAGCCTACGCTTGTTCGATTGTCCTCGCTACGATCGCGATCATTCGGATCGCCCGCTGGAAAGTCAAAACAGCGAAAGCCGCCGCGCCCTCTGAATCGGAGGGGTTCCAGGCAATTCCATATTGCAAAGAACTCATCGGCAAGACCGGAATCGCAGCGACCGACCTCGCGCCCTCCGGCCAGATCTGGATCGAAGACCGCGCCTTCGATGCGCGCTCCGCTTCGGACCCAATCGCCAAAGGGGCCGAAGTGCAAGTCCTCAGCGGGCAGGGGACAAGCTTGCTCGTAAAGGCGAAAGCGCCGGCTACTCTTCGGTAGAGGCCAAGTCCGCGGGAAGAGTCTCGAGAGCTTTGATCTCGAGATGGGATTCGGCCATCAGAATTTTTTTATTTTCCACTTGGACAAGATACAGCATCGTTTTAGGACTGATCATCCGTTTCTCGAGGATCTGGATCGTTTGCTGTCCAACCCCTTTCTGCAGCCTATTTTGGATGAGCCGCTTGATGAACCAGTAGGTGACGTACAGGAGGATGACGAGGGCGGCCAGCGTCAAGAGCATTTTGATCAGCGCCATCCCGACATCTGTGGTTGGCGGCAGGGGGACGGCTGCATCGGCAATAGGGGCGGCAAGGGCCGTTAGCTCTCCCTTGTCGTCCGGAACGAAGGTTACATCTGCAAAAATCATCCCTTTACTATGGAATGAGGGGACTTTCTTTTCAAGAATCCAGAGCCAATTGCAAAACTCCCCGACCCAGTAAAATCGCCCTTTTCCGGCCATTTGCGTCCTCGCTCCTCAACCAACCCGCTAGAGGTTGGTCTCGTCGCGAGGACCCTGGCAGCAAGGCTGCCACTCGCAAATGGTCGCAAAATCATCGATTTTTCTGGCGCAGGGAGTTTTGCAACTGGCTCTCGAACCCATTCCTACTTGTGCCGATCCAGTTTCCAACGCAAGTTCTCTGCCATGCGGCGGGCCGTTTCAATTTTGCCGAGAAGACGCTGATTTCGGGGAAGATCGGGAAGTCCCCGGGTGATGCTGCGCTCGATTCTATCCAGGCTTTTTGTCGTTTCATCGACAGCTCTCAGATAGTCTGTTCTGGTTTGGAACGCACTGGATCGAAACCCCGTTGTAGTGGGGTGGAGATGCTGTGTCCCGTAGGGAGAGGGGCCGGAGGAAAGAAAACGCGGGGGCTGCATGCAGGTGCTTCCGGGAAAAAACTCGGGCTTTCATTATGGGGTCAAAACAAAAATTTGTGAATTAAAACTTTGATTCAGAGGGTGTCTGCAATGCGAGGGTTCGTCGAATCCGGCAAGATTATAGAAGCTCTTTACTGTGATAGGGCTCTCTAGCTAAAATGGACCCATGCCAAAGACAAACGGATGGATCGCCCTCGACATCGACGGCACGATTACTCTCGACAAGTACAGCGTCCCGAAGCCGGTTACCGATTTATTGCGGTCTTTGGTGAAAGACGGCTGGAGGCTTGCCATGTCGACGGGAAGGCCCTTCCGTTTCGCTTCGATGGCTCTCTCCGACTTTGACTTCCCCTTCGTCCTTTTTTGCCAAAACGGATCCGTCGCCCTTGAAATGCCGTCAAAAAAAATCCTTTTCAAGCGCTATTTGCGCTGGGATGCGCTTCCGCAGATTGAACAGGCGTACGAAGGAATCGACAGCGATTTTATCGTTTACGCAGGGGTCGAGAGGAGCGATCTTTGCTATTTCCGCCCTAAACGATTTTCCCCGGACGACGCGCCGGCGATCAAGTCCTGGCAAGAGAGGCAAAAAGAAATCTGGCAGCCCTGCGAGGATTTTACGGAAGCGCTTCTGCCAACTTTCCCCTTGGCCAAATGTTTCGGCCCTTACCCAAGGATGGAAAAAGTTGCATCCCGCCTTAAAAATTGCGGACGCTTCCAAACGGCTCTCATGCGCAATCCGTTCGATCCGGAGGCTTCGATCGTTCTCGTTACGGATCGAAGGGCTTCCAAGGGGCTTGCCCTTGAGGAGATTTTTCGCATCGAGGGACGCGGCCCCTGCGTCATTGCGGCAGGGGATGACGAAAACGATTTGAGCCTGCTCCAAACGGCCGATATCAAAATCGCCATGGCCCATGCGCCGGACATCCTGCAAAAGAGGGCCGATATTTTAGCTCCTCCGACCGCTGACATGGGAATCATTCACGCCCTACAACTGGCAACTCGTGGAAACAGAACTTAAGATACAAAAGCGGGCGATCGATCTAGCCGTCGCCGCAGGCCGAAAACGGATGAGCCAAAGGACCGGCTTTATCCATTTCTTTCCGGGCGAAGAACAGGCCGCCGACACGATCCCTTTGTACGAGAATGTGTGTTTCGCCCTGGCTCTCTTCCGCCAGCGAAGCGTAGAGGCCGTCCGGGAGGGGAAAGATCTCTTGGAACGGCTGTTCGCATTCCAAGGGGCGGAAGGGAATTTTCCCGTTTACCTGCACGAGTATCCCCGTTGCTACGATCCTTGGATGGCCCTCAAAATCGCCCCGGCCCTCTTTCAAATCGAGCGCCATTTCGGCTCTGTCATCGGATCTGATGCCAAGGGGAAAATCGCCTCCGCTTTAGATCGGGCAATCCGTTTTTCTGAAAATCGGCCAAGGCCTCCCGTATGGGAACACAGACTCCAAAAACTACTGCAGAGGGAAGCCGTTTTTACCCCCTCGACGCAGGAAGAGTGGTTCCATTGGATTGTAAGCGAACAGCTCGGCTCTCGTCCGTTTCCTGCCGAAATACCGTATCAGCCCCTTCTGCAGGCGTTTGTCGGAGGCTCCGAAATTCAGGAAAAAGGGGAGCCTCGCCCCTTTCCTCTCGAGTGGGCGCTTGCCGAAAGCGAAGGGTTTTCCCCGCGTCTTCTCAAAGACCATCCTGCAGCGATCCAGTCGGCTCTCGTGTTTTCGGTCGAGGGAGCATCCTATTTGCCGGCGTCTCCCGTTTCCATTACGGCGGGCCGGATTTTGTGGAACGGTGCGGGAAAGCTCCACAGTTTCTCTCTGCCCGGAGCGAATTGGAGAGGATCAGGCCAAGCTTTTTTCGATCTGCCCACAGGAGTCGAACCGGAGAAGGGCGATTTGATTGAAGCCGCAGCTTTTTGCGATATTTCCCCGGAGACGAGCATTTCAGTCGGCGGGCGGAAAGGGACCGTGTTCCGGCTCGGGGAAATGGTTCGGATCGAGACGCCCGGACTTTCATTCGGCCTGACTTTTTCGCTTGAGGCGGGCCAGGGGGAGTTTTGCGGACAGATTTCCCGGGCCAATCGGCCGGCCCAGACCGCTTGCCGAGGCTCTCTTCTCTACGAGGCGTTCGATTGGCAAATCGCGCTTAGGACCTTACGGAGATCCGGCCCCTGCCGGATTTCTCTGGCGCTTGAAGGTTTGTAATTTTTTTTTCTTTTATAAAATCTTATTAGAATTTACGATCCTCCGGTTTCACAAAAATGAGGAACCCACGATGTCGATGATTTCGCTGCCTCCCGCCTCTAGGATGCTTTATGAACGGCTTCTCGGAAAATACGAAGACAGCCACGATGAAATCGAACAAGCCTCTTCCGATACAGCCGAATACGCCAAGAAATGGGCGCGGAAAGTCGAGCTTCTTTCTATGCCGGAGATCGCACGGACCGTTACGGCGAAACGGCTTGCGGAATACAAATCCGAAGTCCGCTCTCAACTCAAACGAATGGAATCGGCAAGAGCCAAGGCATTCGCCTTGGACCGGGAATTGAACCAGGGGGTCAGCTATTTCAGAAAACGGACTCTGACATTGATAGGCGAACGGGAAATGTTCGCCCTGATCGATCTACAGGAGAAAAAAGAGAAGATCGCATCCCTCCATGATTCGATTGCAAAAAGCCTACCCGCTGCGAGGGGGCAGGGTCAAAAAATCCTAGAAGCGGAAGCGTTGGCGCCGCTGAGTAAAGGGACTGCTCAAACAATCTTGCCAAGCGAAGGATTGGAGAGTGCAGGCGTTGCGAAACGGCAAAATTTTGATGACGTCGATTCGAGCGAGACGGCGTTGCCTACCGATCTCGAGACAGACCCCGATCTCCAAGGTTGGGAGATGATCGAAGCGCCGGTCAAGTAGTGTGCGATACGCTTCCTAGTGGTCCGTGCCAAAAATTCTTGAGATAATTTCTAGCGTGAAAGCTAGCTAGAATCGATCGACCGCAGGCTACGCAAAATGCTGCGTATTAATTCAATACGCGGCAATTTGCGTTCGTCGATT
>Ga0169931_10004701_pt1 | contig 21137 bp, 25 predicted proteins | sample Kivu_15m_20L_FD_129675 | JGI IMG/M metagenome (GOLD analysis project Ga0169931, IMG submission 129675) | Freshwater microbial communities from Lake Kivu, Western Province, Rwanda to study Microbial Dark Matter (Phase II) - Kivu_15m_20L... | ecosystem: Environmental > Aquatic > Freshwater > Lake... | reverse complement strand
GGAGGTCAAGATCTCCAAACGTGCCGGCTCCTATGTCACGCTGCGCGATCTGATCGACTGGAGCGGGACGCGCGACGAGACCGATGCGCCGGAGGCTGCCGAGCAACGTGGCAGGGACGCCGTTCGGTTTTTCCTTGCCTCGCGCAAGGCCGACTCCGAATTCGTGTTCGATATCGATCTGGCGCTTGCTCGGACCGATGAGAATCCCGTCTACTACATCCAGTATGCGCATGCCCGCATCTGTTCGGTGATCGAACAGGCCGCGCGCCTGGCTCAGACCGATGCGCAGTCGCTGGCCTCTACCCTTGCAGCAGGCGCGGCGGATCCGGATTTTTCGCTCGAGGGCTTGTCCACTCCCCGGGACGATGCGCTGATTGCGCAACTTGCCGCATTCCCCGAGGCCGTCGAGTCGGCGGCCGATGAACTCGCCCCGCATTCGATTGCCTTTTATCTGCGCGAACTCGCCGCAGCACTGCACGCTTACTACAATGCCGAGCGGATCCTGGTCGAGGATCCGGAACTGCGGCGGGCCCGCATCGCCTTGTTGCTTGCCGTGCGGCAGGTGCTGCGAAACGGCCTCGCCCTGCTCGGAGTCTCCGCCCCCGAGAGGATGTGATGCAGAGCCGCCGCCCGACGGTGCCCGCCCGATTGCAGCAGGGAACGCTCCTGCTGGGTTTGATGATCGGCGTCCTGTGCGGACTGGCCGTTGCGGTCGTCGTGGCGGTGTTCGTCACGCGTGCGCCGCTGCCGTTCGTGAACAAGGTGCCGCGTGGGGGCGAGCGCAGCAACGAGATCCGCGCAGGTGCCGAGTTGCCGGATCCGAACCGCTCGCTGGCTGCCCGGGCCTCCGCACAGCCCGCCACACCCGCAGGGCAGTCGTCTGTAGCGAATGCGCCTGGGCAGGTGGTGCCCCCGCCGGGAGGCGATGCGCCCGCCACGGCGACCCCATCGGAGCGAGTGCTCTATATGCTTCAGGCTGGTGCTTTTCGATCGTCTGATGACGCTGACAACATGCGGGCCAAGCTGGCCCTGATCGGGTTTGAAGCGAGAATCAGCGCGACCGAGGTCGGCGCCGAGCGACTTTACCGTGTGCGCATCGGGCCGTACAGTCAGCAGGATGATGTCAACCTCGCGCGTTTCAGGTTGGCCGAAAACGGGATCGAGGCGTCGGTGGTGCGGCAGCGCTGAACCGGGTCCAGGCCGCGCTCGTGTTTGAGGGTCGCTTTTGCCGTACGACATTCAGGAGGATGTGCATGAGACACGATCGGAGAGAGCTGATAAGAAGCCTGGCGGTGGGTACCGCCTGTGCGGTGGCCCTGCCCGTGCGGGTGTCGGCCCAGCCCGTGGCGGGCCGCGAGTACCGTGTACTCGCCACCCCGCAGCCGATCGAGGCGCCCGCGGGCAAGGTCGAGGTGATCGAGTTCTTTGCCTACTGGTGCCCGCACTGCCACTCACTCGAACCCGTGCTGGCCGACTGGAAAAAGCGCTTGGCAGGCGATGTGCTGTTTCGCCGCGAACACGTGAGTTTTCGAGAGACGCGCATTCAGCAATTGCACTACGCATTAGTCGCCATGGGCAGGGAGGCCGAACTCGCGCCGCGCGTATTCAACGCGATCCATGTCGAGCGGCATCGTCTTGATTCGCCTCAGAAAATGGCTGAGGTGCTCGGTCTGGACGCCAAGCAGTTTGCTGCCGTCTACGACTCCTTTGCCGTACGGACCCGAGCGCGCAGGGGCTCACAGATCGCTGAAGCCTATGGGGTCGATGGCGTGCCCTCGCTCGCTGTGGCGGGCCGGTTCGTGACGGCACCGAGCATGGCCGGTTCGAACAGTGCCGCGCTGAAGGTCGTCGATCATCTGGTCGAGTTGTCCCGCAGGCGCAGCTGAATCTTGGTTCAGCCGGCTACGCGAGCGCATCCTCGGGCGAGCGATGCCGGCCATTGAACGCGTGCTCCCCGAGCGTGGCGGTCATCCCGTTGTCGCGCTCCGTGGGGCGCTAACGGGCTTTGGGCATGGGCCGCCCCGGATCGTGTCGCTCGTGCCGAGTCTTACCGAATTGATTTGCGATCTCGGACTTGCCGATTGTCTGGTCGGTCGCACCGCCTTTTGCGTGCATCCTGATCGGTTGCTCGTTGGCGTGCCTCGGATCGGCGGCACGAAGACCCCGAAGCTTGAGCGGATTCTTGAACTCGCACCTAGCCATGTGCTGGTCAATGTCGATGAGAATCGCCGTGAGGATGCCGAGTGGCTCGCGGCCCGCGTACCCGCTCTGGTCGTGACTCATCCGGTCGAGGTGGAGGACCATTTCGAGCTCTTCGTGCGGCTCGGGGCCTTGTGGGATCGAGACGCTCAGGCCCAGCAGCTGAGCCGGCGGCTCGACGAGGCGCTCGACCGTTTGTCGGCCCGATCGTATGATCCGATCCATCTGGCCTACCTGATCTGGAGCGAGCCCTGGATGACCATTTCGCCTGATACCTACATCGCTAGGCTGCTCGCCACGGTAGGCTTGATCAACGTCTCGATTTCCGGCTGCGCGGAGCGGTATCCCACGGTCGCGCAAGAGCGGCTCGCGGCGAGCGATGTGTCGGCTCTGCTGCTCTCGTCCGAACCTTGCCGTTTCAAGGCGTCCGATCGGCAACGGTTGCTTTCCCTGCGGGGCTTGGCCGGGGGGAGCGGGTCTGGTATTCCGATTCTGGGTATCGATGGCGAGATGTGTTCCTGGTACGGGTCTCGCGTGATTCAGGCGCTGGACTATCTGGCGGGCTATCGGCGTCGTCTTGAAGCCCGGATCGCGCGCCGAATGTCGAGATGGAGCGCTCATGCGGCAAATTGAAGAGATGGGTAGGTGTCGCAGCGACGCTCGGACCCGGGGCGCCGAACCCCAGGCGCAAAACGGTCGAGCGGGTCCCGCGAGCCGATATGCATCGGCTGGGGAAGATCGTGGCGGTAACGCGTGGGCGGCGCTGGTTTGCGCAACCCTCCTTGCGGCGGGTTGTGCGAGCCCGTTCAAATCCAAGCCGGAGGCTGCGCCGCCGGGCTCGCCCGCCCCGGGCGCGGGGCGCTACTACCTCGATGATGGGCCAGGCGAGCGACCGATCGCCGAACTCGAAACGCTCGCGGATGCGGTGCCCCGAACCGAATCTTTGCATCGCTTTGCAAACCGTCCGTATGTCGTTTTCGGGCGCAGCTACCAGCCTATGACCCGGCTCGAACCTTTCCGTGAACGGGGTACTGCCACCTGGTATGGCCGGCGTTACCACGATCGGCCCACCGCCACCGGCGAGCGTTATGACATGTATGCCATGACGGCTGCACACACCCGTCTGCCTTTGCCGAGCTATGCGCGGGTCACCCATCTCGGAAATGGTCGATCGGTCATTGTCCGGGTCAATGATCGCGGTCCCTTCCTGCATGGGCGGGTGATCGATCTGTCTTACGCCGCAGCTGCCCGTCTGGGTTTTGCCCGGAGCGGTACAGCGGAGGTCGAGGTCGAGCTGATTACCGACCCCGAAATTCTGGCGGGCGGGTCCGGCCGGGCGGCGGAGGCCTCCGGTCAGAGTTCGCAGCCCCCTGTAGCGGGTGCGCCGCCCGTCATCCTGCTGCCCGACGCCAAGCCTGAGTCGGTGAGTTTTCCGGCGCCCCAGGCCGAGCCTGTGCCGATCAATGTTCCCTTGCCTCCAGCCCGGCCTGTGCGGGCGACCGTCTCCGATCCCCAGCCGGCGAGCGCGAATGCACTGCCTCAGGCGCCCCTGCCGCTTGAAGCGGGTTCCCAGATCGTACAGATCGGCGCCTACACCAGCCGCGACAATGCCGAAGCGGCGCAGCGGGCGCTTCAAGCCCGCCTGGGCTCCCCGGGCCTTGCTCTTGCGGTGCGCCAGGACGGCAAGGTGTTTCGGCTACTGGCCGGGCCTTTTCAGGATGCTGGGCAGGCCCGGGCCGCAGCGGGTCGGATCCGTGCGATGACCGGAATCGAAGCCTTCGCCCGCAGGCTCTGAGCCGCAAGGCGGCGCCAAGTCACGTTCACCGCTCCTGCAGCCGCGTCGCCATTCGATAGAGTGAGCCACCGGGGAGCGCCGCCAATCGCTCGAGCAACCGGCTGGCCTTGCGTGCGCCGAGCTCGGGCAGGAGCGCCCGCAGCAGGCCTTCGGTCTCAAGCTTGAGCGTGGCCGGTTCGCCGGGCGCGTCCTCCTCTTCGTTGGGCTGGGCCGATAGGCTGGGATCGGGCAGCGGCTGCCCGATCACAACGACGTATTCCCCCTTGGCGCGGCCGGGGTGCTCGGCCAGCCACGCTTGCAGCGCCTCGGCCGGCATCCTTGCGATCTCCTCGAAGTGCTTGGTGAGTTCCCGGCCGAGCGCCACGAGACGCGACGCGCCAAAGACGGCCGTGATCGCCGCGCAGGTGTCGGCGATCCGGTGCGGCGCCTCGAAGAGCACGATCGTGCGGCCGATTGTTGCGAGTTCGCGCAGCCGCCGCTCACGCGGGCCCGGCCGCTGCGGCAGGAACCCTTCGAAGATGAATCCGCCCTGAGCGAGCCCGCATGCGCTCAGCATCGCGGTCAGTGCCGAGGGGCCGGGGATGGGAATCACCCTCAGACCGGCTGCGAGCACCGAAGAAACGACCTGCGCTCCAGGATCGCTAATCGCGGGCGTACCCGCATCGCTTACCAAGGCCACCGACGCCCCCCCGCGCAGCAACTCGACGACCCGTGCGGCGGCCTCTGCCTCGTTGTGCTGGTGGGCCGCAAGCAGTCGTGCGCCTGAGGTGACGCGCTTGAGCAGGGTGCGGGTGACGCGCGTATCTTCGGCTGCGACGAATTCCACGCGTCTGAGGACCTCGGCCGCGCGCGCACTGAGATCGTCGAGGTGGCCGATCGGCGTGCCCACTACATATAATGACCCAGCCGTGGTGTAGTCCTCCTGCAGCGTCGAGCGCGTCGATGGGTCGGGTGAAGTGGGCGCACAAAGGGCTGCGGATTGCTTTCTGCCCGGCGGGACATTCGCGTTGATGATTCACCTCCGACAGGCATACTGGCCATGGTTCGATCTCCCACGCAGCGTGACGGTGATCTCGCTGAGGAGCAGGCGCTACGATACCTGCTCGCGGCGGGTTTGCGCCTGATCGATCGTCAGGTCGACCGTCGTCTGGGCGAGATCGACCTGATCATGTCCGAGGGACAACGGATCGTGTTCGTCGAGGTCCGGCGCCGGCGCAGCCGCGCGTTTGGGGGCGCGGCGGCCTCGGTCACGCCTGCCAAGCAGCGCCGGATCCGGCTTGCCGCGCAGTCCTGGTTGCAGGAGCACCACGGCAATCGCTGGCCGGAGTGCCGGTTTGATGTCTGCGCAATCGAGGGTGACACGATCGACTGGATTGTCGGAGCATTCTGACTATAATCGTAGAATCTTCTTCAGCTTTACCCGATATCGCCATGAAATATATTGTCCGGATTTTCTCTGCATTCCTCCTCGTGGGTGCGACCGTGTTGACCACGGGCTGCTTTGGCCTGGCTGCCACCGGACTGATTGTGGGATCGGTGGCGATGACCGATCGTCGCACGCTCGGCGCGCAGACCGAGGACACGAGCATCGAGATCAAGGCCAAGCTGCGCATCAATGAGCAGATCCGCTTTCCCGGCGGGGTGTCGGTCACCAGCTACAACCGTCGCATCCTTCTCACCGGACAGGCGGCCAACGAAGACGAGAAGCGCCGGGCCGAGCAGGTGGTGCGCGGCGTGGACAACGTGCGCGCGGTCCAGAATGAGTTGCAGCTCGCGGGGCAGCCCGGGCTCACCTCGACTGCGGCCGATGCCACCACAACGGCCGGGGTCAAGGCCGCCCTCATCGAATCCAAGGAAACCCCCGCGGCCTCGATCAAGGTGGTGACTGAGTCTGGGGTCGTTTACCTGATGGGCCTGGTGACCCAGAAAGAGTCGCAGGCGGCGGTACGGATTGCGAGTCGGGTGCGCGGCGTGCAGAAAGTCATTGCCGTGTTCGAGGTCATCTCCGAAGAGGAGCTTGGCCGCATCACCAGGCGCTCCAATTGAGCCTGCCCACAGCCCTGGCCTCGCGTCTGCGTTTGCCGGTAGTCGCAGCGCCGATGTTCATCATTTCCAACCCCGATCTGGTCATCGAGCAATGCAAGGCGGGCATCGTTGGATCCTTCCCCTCCTTGAATGCGCGGCCGGCCGAAGCGCTCGACGATTGGATCGTCCGGATCAAGACCGCGCTTGCCGAGCACGACTCGGCTCATCCTGATCGACCGAGCGCGCCGTTCGCGGTCAATCTGATTGTTCACCGATCCAACGACCGGGTCGAGCATGACCTGGCGGCCTGCGTCAGGCATGAAGTCCCGATCGTGATCACCTCGCTGGGCGCGCGTCCCGAGGTCAATCATGCGATTCATGCCTATGGCGGCATCGTTTTTCATGATGTCATCGACAATCGATTTGCCCGCAAGGCGATCGACAAGGGTGCCGACGGACTGATCGCCGTCGCCGCGGGCGCAGGCGGCCATGCCGGGGTGCAGTCGCCCTTTGCACTGGTTCAGGAGATCCGCGAGTGGTTTGACGGCCCGCTGCTGCTTTCGGGCGCAATCGCCAGCGGTTCGGCCATCCTGGGTGCGCGGGCGATCGGTGCAGATCTGGCTTATGTCGGCTCGGCGTTCATCGCCACGCACGAGGCGCGTGCGGCAGAGGCCTACAAGCGCATGATCGTCGAGTCTTCAGCCGAGGACATCGTGTACACCTCGCTTTTTACCGGCGTACATGGCAATTATCTCAAGCCCTCGATTGCAGCGGCAGGGCTTGACCCCGAGCGGCTTCCCGACAGTGACCCCACCAAGATGGACTTTGGCAGCGATCGCGCCGCGCGGGCCTGGAAAGATATCTGGGGCTGCGGGCAAGGGATAGGCGCCGTGAAGGCGGTGGTACCGACCGCCGAGCTTGTTGATCGGTTGGCGCGCGAGTACCGGGCCGCACGCGCCGATCTGACGGTCCGTACTGCCGAAGCCCCGTCTACTCCGATTCGATCCTGAAACCACAGTGACCGTCGGCCGGCATTTTGCCGCTCGGGACCTCAATCGCGGCGGGTACGCCATTTTTTCAGGGCGTCGGGAATGTCCTGAAGATCACGCATCACCACGACGCCCTCGGGCGCGCGGCGCAGCAGCACCGGACTCTGCCCGCCCGCCCACAGCTCGGTCGAGCGCGGCAGTTTGGCCCTCAGCTCGGCCAGGCCATCAAGCACCGCGTTGGGGCCGAGGCTTGCGGTGAAGGAGAGCGCCACGACGTCCGCATGCTGCGAGGTGGCCGCGAGCACGATGTCCCAGATGGGGGTCTGCACCCCCAGGGAGAGGCACCGACAGCCCTCGAGTGCCAGGATCGCTTCGACCATCAAAAGCCCCAGGCCGTGGCTCTCGTTGGGAAACGTGGTGAGCAGTACTCTGGGGCGTGCCGAAGCAAGCGGGATCGTGCTGATTGCATTGCGCAGCACGATCTGCATCGATTCGGTGTAGAGATGCTCTTCGAACACTTCGAAATGGCCGCGCGCCCAGGCCTCGCCCACCATCCTGTTGAGCGGTGCGGCCACGTCGATCACAAAGCGATCGAGGCCCATCCTGAGGGCGGCCTGAGAGAGCGCGCGGCGGAGTGCCTCGACCTCGTGGGCCTTGGTCAGATCGAGGTAGCGCTGCAGATCCTCATGGCCGCTGCGCTGCAGATCGCCTGCATCGCGCGGCGATTCAGCGGACTGGGCCGCCATCTGCTGGAGCGTTTCGATCGGCAGGCTGATGATCCGCCCCGGGCGATGACCGGCATCCATCAGCCTCCGAATCACCCGGAGTTTGTCGATCTGGTCGATCGGGTAAGCGCGCTCGCCGTAGGCATCGCGGGTCGGATTGGGAAAGCCGTAACGCCTTTCCCATACTCGCAAGGTATCCTTGGCAAGTCCGGTGTCGCGTTCGACAGCGGATATGCTCAGGAGAATCTGGGCGGCGCCCGCCCGATCATTCATCGCCTGCCCCGCGCTGTTTCGCCGTGACCCGTTGCAACGGACTCTTCGCGATCAACGAGGCGGGACTTTGAAGGTGTCCTGGACAAAACATACGTCCCTCTCAGTGTGTACCGGATATTACGCCCGAATGCGCTCATTGACCAGAACAGGCCTTAGCCCCAGGAATTCTGTAGGGGATTTGTGTAAGACACCATTTGGTCATAATATGACTGATGAGTCACAAACCGTGATCGGTGCGGGTGCTTCGGATCGACAGCGCGTCCCTGTTGAGCGTCGCCGCGGCCGGATATTGCGGCACCGAATCTCTTTTACTGGAGTCTAGAAGTGCGTGTAGCCGTGATCGGAACGGGCATATCGGGGTTGGCGGCGGCACTTCGTCTGAGCGCTCAGCATGAGGTCGTGACTTACGACAAATCGGCACGGCCCGGAGGGCACACCCACACCGTGGATATTGCAGTCGAAGGGATCACCCACCCTGTCGACACGGGTTTCCTGGTGTTCAATGACCGCACCTATCCCAAGCTGATTGCGCTTCTGGACGAATTGAGCATTGAGAGCGCCCCCTCAGACATGTCGTTTTCGGTTTCGGTGGGTCCGTATCGACGCGAATGGTGCGGTTCGAGCCTCGCCAGCCTTTTCGCTCAACCTGCAAACGCCTTGCGGCCGGCATTCTGGGCCATGATTCGAGATATTCTGCGTTTCAATCGCGAAGCGACTGCGCTCGCGTTGGGCCTGACCACACCGGGCCATGACCCGCTAGCCTCGACGCGGCTCGACGAACCTCTGATCCGTTTTCTGGACCGATCGGGCTACAGCCAGGCCTTTCGAGACGAGTATCTTTTGCCGATGGCTGCGGCGATCTGGTCTTGCCCGATGCGCACGATGCAGCAGTTTCCCCTCGGAACCTTTGTTCGTTTCTTTCACAACCATGGCCTGCTCGCGATCGGCAACCGTCCTCAGTGGATGACGGTGCCTGGGGGGGCGCGTCGCTATGTCGAGCGCATCCTCGAGCGGCTGCCCGACGTACGATTGGGTCAGGCCGTCGAAGGTGTGGGGCGGACCCCCGGTGCTCGGTATCCGCTTGCGGTGACCGCGGGCGCGCAGACCGAGGGTTTCGATCATGTCGTCCTCGCCTGCCACAGCGATGAAAGCCTGGCCCTGCTGCGCGATCCCGAGCCCGATATGCGCGCCGTACTCGAGGCGATCCGCTATCAGCCCAATAAGGCTTGGCTGCATACCGATACCCGGCTGATGCCTGCGCGCCGAAAAGCCTGGGCGGCCTGGAATTATCTGAGCGACGGCAAACCCGAGTCGCCCGAGGTTTCGGTGACCTACTGGCTCAACCGGCTGCAACCCTTGCCTTTCGAGACGCCTGTGCTGGTGAGTCTCAACCCGATCGTCGAGCCTGACCCGACACAGGTCATTCGCACGATCGACTACGCGCACCCGGTGTTCGATCTACCTGCCGGACGCGCACAACGGCGGCTCCCGGCGCTTCAGGGCCGAAACGGGCTGTGGCTGGCCGGTGCGTGGACCGGGTATGGCTTCCATGAAGACGGCCTGGCCTCGGGACTTGCTGTTGCGGAGGCGATCAACGCGCTGCCGCGACACTACCGGGAGGCGGCTTGAGCGCGGCGCCGCCGCACCGATCGCCTGGGCTGGGCAAGACACTCGCCCAGCAGGGCCTCAGCCTTGCGCTTGGCGAAGTCCGGCACAGGCGCCTGCGTCCGGCCGCCCACGCCTTTCGCTATCGGGCGTTCTTTCTCCGCGCACCCCTTGAAACACTCGAGTCTCGGGGCGGCAACCCAGTGCTGGGCATCAATCGATCTGCGCTCATCGCCTTGCACGCTCGCGATCACGGCGATGGCAAACCCTTGCGCGCCTGGCTGCAGGGGCTTCTTGCGGAGGCTGGGCTCGAAGCGGACGGCCCGATCTGGCTCCATGCCTTTCCGCGGGTGCTCGGTTACACCTTCAAGCCAGTGAGTTTCTGGTTTTGCCATCGTGCCGACCAGGCCCTGATCGCAATCGTTGCCGAAGTCAACAATACCTTCGGCGAGCGGCATCTCTACCTTCTCGCCCGGCCTGACGGCGCGCCCCTGCCGCAGGGAGTCGAACTGGTCGCCGACAAGGCCTTTCACGTCTCGCCTTTCTGTTCGGTCGAGGGCCGGTATCGGTTCCGTTTTTTTACCGATTCCTCCCGCGCTCTGGCAAGGATAGACCACGACGACGAGGAGGGGCTGGTTCTGATCACCAGCTTGAGCGGCCGTTTCGTACCCGCTTCGACGGCGCTTGCCTGGCGCACGCTTTTTTCCTATCCCCTCTTCACCCTGGGCGTGATCGCCCGCATTCACTGGCATGCGCTGATCCTCTGGTGGCGACGCGTGCCGTTTCATGCCAAACCTGAACCTCCTCAGGACCCCTTCACCCGAGGCACACCATGACCGCAGCGACTCTGCCAGGGCAGTCGTCGCGCGCTGCGCCGCGCAGCGCCCGTATCGCCCTGTCCATGCTTGAGAGACTTGCCCACGGCACCTTGAGACTGCGGCTGCCCGATGGCTCCACGCGCAGCTTCGGCGAAGGCGCGCCCGAAGCCGAACTCACGATCGCCAGTTGGGCGGTATTTGACGAAGTCTTGCGTCGCGGCGACATCGGTTTTGCGCAGGCCTGGATCGATGGGCTCTGGGATACCGATCACCTCGAAGAGGTCCTGGCGCTCATGGTCGCCAATCGGGCCGCGCTTGAGGCGGTGATCTATGGAACCTGGTGGGGGCAGTGGGTGGATCGCATTCGCCACCTCTTCAACCGCAACACACGCGCCGGCGCGCGGCGCAACATTTCCGCGCACTACGACCTCGGCAATGATTTTTACCGGCTGTGGCTCGACCCGAGCATGACCTACTCCAGCGCGGTTTTCGAGGGCGAGGCCGATCGCAGTCTCGAAGCGGCGCAGCATGCCAAAAACCGGCGCCTGTTGGCCGAGTTGGGTCTTTCGCCCGGGCAGCGTCTGCTCGAGATCGGCTGTGGCTGGGGTGGGCTCGCCGAGGCGGCAAGTGTTCAGGGGCTTGCTGTCACGGGGTTGACCCTGTCGCGCGAGCAGCGCGCCTTTGCGCTCGAGCGGCTTGGGCGGGCCGGGGCCGATCAGGCGCAGATCCTGCTGAAGGATTACCGCGATGAGTGCGGCCAGTACGACGGCATTGCCTCGGTCGAGATGTTCGAGGCGGTGGGCGAGGCCTGGTGGCCCGCCTATTTCGATTGCCTGCGCCGCTGCCTGAAGCCCGGCGCCCGGGCGGTGATCCAGACGATCGTGATCGCCGATCACCTGTTCGATCGTTACCGGCGCGGCACCGATTTCATTCAGCAATACGTTTTCCCTGGCGGAATGTTGCCGAGCCCCTCCGGTTTTGAGGCCCTGGCCCAGCGCGCGGGGCTCAAGGTCGCCACCCGCTTCGCATTCGGCGCCGATTACGCCAGAACGCTTGCGATCTGGCGCGAGCGCTTCCTCGCAGTGTTGCCGCAGGTGCACGAACAGGGCTTTGATCGGCGTTTCATTCGCACCTGGTCGTTCTATCTCGCCTACTGCGAGGCGGCTTTCAGGCATGGCAGCACCGACGTCATCCAGTACACGCTCGAGGCACCCGGACCATGAATCACGCGCGCCGACTGGCCTTGTTTGCACTACTCGTCTCGGGCGCCATTCCCGCGTCCTTGTCGCGCGCCGGCAGCCTGCCTGCGCCGCTCGCAGAACTCTCGCCCTCGCCGCGTCTGAGTGGGCAGGCGGTGCTGCGCTTTTTCGGGCTCCGCGTCTACGATGCGCGGCTTTGGGTGGGTACAGGAAGCTCGCCGGATCTCTTTGACCGCGAGCTCTTTCTGGAGCTCCGTTACGGCCTGTCCTTGAAGGGCGAGCGGATCGCTTCTCGCAGTGTCGACGAGATGGTCGGAATCGGGCAGGGCAGCGACGCCCAGCGGCGGGTCTGGGGCGAGGTGATGCGGGGTCTTTTTCCCGATGTCAATTCGGGTGACCGCCTGCTGGGCCAATACTCGCCTCGTGGGCCGAGCCGCTTTTTCTTGAACGATCGTCCGCTGGGCGTGATCGAGGATCCGGATTTTGGGCGTGCCTTTTTCGGGATCTGGCTCGATTCTCGTACCAGCGAGCCGGCGATGCGCGAGTCGCTTCTGAAGGGCCTCTCGCGATGAGCAGCGCGGTGCCAGCATTGCCCACCCCTGGCTGGCGCGCGCTTGCGACCTACGGGGGCTTGCGCATGCCGCTCGCGCTGCTGGAATTGCCGCTCTTCGTGCTGCTGCCCGCGTTTTATGGACAGCAGTTGGGCGTGCCGCTTGCCGTCGTGGGCGGCGTGCTGTTTGCAGCGAGGATGGTCGATGCGCTCACTGATCCGCTGATCGGAGCGGGGCTGGACCGAACGCGTCATCGCATCACCCCGCTTCGCTGGATCATCCTGGCCGCACCGCTGATGCTCGCAGGCTTTGTGGCGATGCTGCACCCGCCCGAGGTTTCGTCCGCCGCGCTCGCGCTATGGCTTGCACTCACTTCGATTCTTACCTACCTGGGGTGGTCGGCCGTGAGCATCGCACATCAGGCCTGGGGCGCGGGGCTTGCTTTCGACGACCGCGGCCGGGTTCGGGTGACGGGGTTTCGTGAGGCCTTCGGGCTGGCGGGTGTGCTCCTTTCCGCCGTGCTCCTCGACCCGTCAAAGGTGGGGGCACTCTCGCTCCTATTTACCGCGCTGCTGGCGATTGCACTCCTTGCTCTCACACGTGCGCCGCTGCCCTGGGTCGAGCCCGCGGGCCCTCGCGCGCGCTCGCCTGGTCTCTGGCGCCAGATGCGCGAGCCGCTCGCAGGCGATCGGGCGTTCCGCAAGTTGCTTTCGGTTTTCATGCTGAACGGCACCGCGACCGCCCTACCCGCGACGCTGGTGCTCTTTTTCGTCGCCGATGTACTCCAGGCCCCCGGTCAGGCGCCGTTCTTTCTCTTTCTTTACTTCGTGGCGGGTGCCGCGGGCATGCCGGTCTGGATCGCTGTCGGCGCACGGATCGGTCTGCGGCAGGCTTGGCTCCTGGGCATGGCGGCGGCTGTGCTCGCCTTCGTCTGGGCGTGGGCGCTCGGTGCGGGCGACACCACCGCCTTCGCGCTGATTTGCGTACTGAGCGGGCTCGCACTTGGGGCTGATCTGGCGATGCCCTCGGCGCTCCTTGCCCGCGTGATTGCCTCGGCGGGTCGGGCAGGTCGGGATGAAGGTGCCTATTTCGGGCTCTGGAGCCTTGCGACCAAGCTCAACCTGGCGATCGCCGCCGGAGCCGGGCTCATGCTTCTGCAGGCGCTCGGTTACCGACCGGGTTCGGGCGGCCCGACCTGGGCGCTTGCGCTGGCTTACGCGGCGCTGCCTTGCCTGCTGAAGCTGATCGCTGCGGGGGTGCTGACCCGGCTCGAAATGAATTCAAACGGACCCAGGGAGAACCTTCGATGAACTGCAGGCACGCTTCTAACGGGTGGGATGCCCGCCCATTTTCAATGGCGCTGAGGCGATTCCTCGGGTTTCTAGCAGTGCTTGCCGGTGCGCTCTGGCTGGCCGGCTGCTCTGCGCCGCAGCCTTCGGCCTATCAGGCCGAGCAGCCTCGGCTCGACTTGCGCGAGTTCTTCAATGGACGGCTGGATGCCTGGGGAATCTTCCAGGACCGCTCCGGCAAGGTGGTCCGGCGCTTCACGGTCGTGATGAACTGCTACTGGAAGGGCGACGTGGGCACCCTCGAGGAGGACTTTCTCTACTCGGACGGCACGAAAGAGCGGCGGGTGTGGACGCTGCGCCGCGTGGCGCCCGACCGTTACATCGGCACTGCAGATGACGTGATCGGGCAGGCTCAGGGCGTGGTCGCGGGCAATGCCTTGAACTGGCGCTACACGCTTGCGCTGCCGGTCGGGGGCAAGACCTACCATTTCGATTTTGACGACTGGATGTTTCTGGTCGATGAGCGCGTCATGCTCAACCGGGCGGTGATGAGCAAATTCGGCGTGCGGCTTGGCGAAGTCACGCTGTCGTTTACCAAACGATGATGTCGTCTGAAACCTCAGCCCTCCCGCATGGGCCCGTGCTGGCGGCCGTGCAGGACAAGCGAGGCCCGCTCAATCCCCGCATCGTCTCGTGGGAGGGTCGCAGGGTATGGCTGGTGGGGGCCTCGACTGGAATCGGCGAGGCGCTTGCACGAGCCCTGGCGGCCCGCGGCGCGCAACTGGCCCTGTCGGCCCGCAGCACGCCCAGCCTCAAGGCCTTGCTCGAGCGCTGCGAGCCCAAGGCGGCTGCCCGAGCCATGCTGCTGCCGCTCGACGTCAACGATCGCGAGAGTCTGCGCATGGCGACCGATTCAATCGTTCGATCCTGGGGCGGCATCGATCTGATCGTATGGCTCGCGGGCACTTATCGGCCGATGCGCGCGGAGGATTTCGACCTTGGGCTTGCCCGGGAGATTCTCGAGACCAACCTCGGTGCGGTCTTCAATGGGCTGCACAGCATTCTGCCGCAGCTTATTGCCCAGCGCTTCGGTGGCATCGCGCTGGTCTCGAGCGTAGCGGGCTATCGTGGCCTGCCCAAGGCGCTTGTATACGGCCCGACCAAGGCCGCGCTGATCAATCTGGCCGAGTCACTCTATCTCGATCTGAGCAGCCGGGGTATTGGCGTTTGGCTGGTCAATCCTGGCTTCGTCAAAACCCCGCTCACCGCCCAGAACACCTTCCGCATGCCAGGGCTGATCGACGCCGATACCGCGGCGCAGATGATGATTCGGGGTTTCGAGCGCGGCGGTTTCGAGATCCACTTCCCCAGACGGTTCACGCTCTGGATGAAGCTGATGAGCCTGCTGCCCGCGCGGCTCTACTTCCGCCTGGTCAGAATGACCACAGGGCTATGAACGGGATCGCACCTTCCGCTTCGGATTTTCCCGCTTCGCAGCCGGACGAGTCTTCGCGGCAGGGAAACGGTACGGGTTCTGACCCGATCGGTGTCGAGCCCGACCATCGGGATTCGCTCGCTCGGCTCTGCGCGTTCTACGCCACGCTCTCGCCCGAATCGCTGGCTGGTATCGCGGAGTTCTATGCGGACCGCGCCCTGTTTAAGGACCCCTTCAACGAGGTGGTCGGCATCGCCGCGATCGAGGCGATCTTTCGCGCGATGTTCGCCGACCTCGAGTCACCTCGCTTTGTGATCCGCGCCTCGGTGCTCGAAGGGGGCCGCGCCTGTGTGACCTGGGATTTCGAGTTCGGCTTTCGCAGCTTTCGCCGGGGCCAGACCCAGCTGATCCGGGGCGCGAGCTGGCTCGAGTTCGACGCTGCGGGCAAGGTGGTGAGGCACCGTGATTACTGGGACGCGGCCGAGGAACTCTACGAAAAGCTCCCCGTGATCGGCGCGCTGATGCGGGGGCTCCGGCGCCGGCTCGGGCATTGAGGACCAGCGCGGCTGTGCGCTCACCGGGCCCCGTGCGATACTGTGACATTGGTCAAACACCCGACGCCCATTTTTTGCCCGTCGCATTCATGCTCTATCCTGAATTGTTTGCATCGCTCGAGGCTGTCCGCTGGAACATGGCCCGGGATATCCCATGGGATCGTTTTGACGACCGGCTGCTCAGTGACGAGCAGGCGCTCACCGTCAAGATGAACGCGATTACCGAGTGGGCGGCACTGCCCGCCACCGAGATGTTTCTGCGCGACAACCAGGCCGACAGCGATTTTTCGGCCTTCATGTCGATCTGGTTTTTCGAAGAGCAAAAGCACTCGCTCGTGCTGATCGAGTACTTGCGGCGCTTCAGGCCCGAGCTGGTGCCCACCGAGGCCGAATTACAGGCGATCCGCTTCGAGTTCGAACCGGCTCCGCCGCTCGAAACCCTGATGCTGCATTTTTGCGGCGAGGTCCGGCTCAACCATTGGTACCGCCGTGCGGCGCAATGGCATACCGAGCCGGTGATCCAGGCTATCTACGAGACCATCGCGCGCGACGAGGCGCGCCACGCCGGGGCCTATCTGAGCTACATGAAAAAAGCAGTCGCTGCCCTGGGCGACGGTGCGAGAGCAGCGTTTGCCCGGATCGGGGTTCTGATGGCGAGCGCACGGCGTTCGAGCAAGGCCCTCCACCCGACCAACCTGCATGTCAATCGCGAACTCTTTCCCAATGACACGGTCCAGAGTCGCTTGCCCGATCCGGGCTGGCTCGAGCATTGGCTCGACCGGCAGATCCAGTTCGACGAGGGCTGGGAGGAGCGAGTGAGCTCACGCATTCTTCACAACCTGTCCCTGCTTTTCGATCAGACTTTTGAATCGGTTCAGGAACTGAACCGGTTCCGCAAGACGCTCGCCGCCCGTTCGGTTGAGGAGCCGGCTGGGGTCAGCCAGGCGGCCTGACGCGGGGGGTATCTGCCTGCGCGGCGTGCCGTTCAAAAAACCCTGCGGCCCACTCACGCTCAAACGCCTCCGGGAGCCAGGGCTCGCCGCTCAGCGCTGCTCCATCCCGAAAGACGTACGTCTCGACCTCGATCGAAATGGACTCGTCCGAGGCTGACCCGATCCAAACGGTCACCGGAGTGCGCTGGTAGGCCGCGCCTTCGAAATGATCGAGTCGCCGCAAATCCTCCTCGTTGATGCCGAAATAGACGCGCCCCAGCGTCTGGGCCGTCGCGTCAGGGACGATGCCCGGATAGGTCTCGCCCGCCACGCGTTCGCGTCGAAAGCCGGGCAGCACGGCCCGCATGCTCGCGCAGGGGTGCGCGACCAGGCGCCGCCAGACAGGCTCGAACATCAGCGAACCGTAAGTAAAGAGTGTCATCCTGCCTCCATCAGGGTTGATCCACCGTGGGCGCCGAGGTGAGCAGGCCAAAGGCCCGGCTTTCCCGCAAGGACACATCGCCCGCAACGATTCGTCGTTCCGAGCCCTCGGATTCGAGCAACAGGCTCCCGTCGGACGCGACGCCGCAGTGCACGCCCCAGGCCAGCAGGCGTCCCGCGTCGCTCACCTGCACGGGGCGGCCGATCCAGGCATCGAACCCTCGCCAGGCGTCGACCCAGGGCGCGAAGCTCTCAATTCGGTGCCGATGCACGCTCGCCACGATGGCTTCGGCAAGCTCTCCGAGCAGGTGGGCCCGATCCGGCAGATCATCGGACTGGTCGAACACCCCAGCTGCGGGCAGGTCGATCAGGCCTTGGGCGTCTTCCGGGCGGAGCAGGTTCACGCCCACGCCGATGACCACCCGTTCGATCAGTTTGTCGGCTCCGGGCGAGCCGCGCCGCTCAATGAGAATGCCCCCGCACTTGGCCTCGCGGCGCAGCAGGTCGTTGGGCCACTTGAGTCCAATCGAATCGGTGAGCGGGGCGAGCGTTTGGGCCACTGCCACACCTACGGCCAGACTCAGAGAGGGATCGACACGGGCCGGGCGAGATTCGATCGCCACCGAAAAGCACAGGCTGCGGCCCGGTTCAGCGAGCCAGTTGCGACCGCGTCGCCCGCGTCCCGCGGTCTGTTCGTGCGCGCACAATACGCGAGGCGCGCGCGGCACCTCGCCAAAATCCGAATCGAGCAGTGCCTGGTTGGTCGACCCGATCCGGTCGACGTACTCGATGGTGAGCCCATCTGACAGAGCCCAGGGGTCTTTGCAGAAGAAGGCCGGCTCGCTCGGCTGTCGGTCGTCCTTGTCGATCACCATGGTCATTTCGAGATGATAGTCCGCCAAGGGGCGCTGCCGTTTATAATTGAGCCATGAGCGACGCCTTCTATCAGCGACACATCTTTTTCTGCATCAACCAGCGCGATGGCGGTCGCGAGTGTTGTGCCGATTGCGGGTCGGAGGCGCTCGCCTCCTACGCCAAGGAGCGCGTCAAGTCATTGGGCTTGTCAGGTCCCGGCAAGGTCCGGGTCAATCGAGCGGGCTGTCTCGATCGCTGTTCGCTCGGTCCGGTCGCGGTCGTCTATCCCGATGCGATCTGGTACCGGTTCGTGGATCGCGAGGATGTCGATGAGGTTGTCGAGTCCCACTTGCGTGATGGCCGTCCCGTTGATCGTCTGCGTATCGAATGAACGCGGGTACCCGATTCGAGCTGTTCGAGGGGCCTGCTGGCGCGATCGATACGGCGATTGATTGGCCAGCGGGTCCGCTCAAGGGCATCGCGGTGGTGGCGCACCCCCACCCCTTGCAGGGCGGTACGCGTGACAACAAGGTGGCGCAGACGCTCGCTCGCGCGCTGGTCGCTTTGGGCCATGCAGTCTGGCGCCCCAATTTTCGCGGCGTCGGCCAAAGTGCGGGCGCCCACGATCAGGGCATCGGCGAGACCGAGGATCTGCTTGCGCTCATCGATACGATCCGTGCCGACCCGGCCCTGCCCGAATCGGCCCGTTCAAGCGTGGTGCTTGCGGGTTTTTCCTTCGGCAGCTACGTGCAGACGAGGGTGGCCCGGGTCTTGCGCGAGCGCCATGTATCCGTGGGGCCGCTGATTCTGGTCGGTGCGGCGGTCGGGCGTTTCCCGGCCGAGCCCGTGCCCCCTGATACCTTGGTGATTCACGGCGAGGTCGACGATGTCGTGCCACTCGCGGCGGTGTTCGATTGGGCCCGGCCCCAGGAGCTCCCTGTTACCGTCTTGCCCGGAGCGGACCATTTTTTTCATCGTCGGCTCACGCAGGTCAAGCGGATCGTGATCGCCCACCTCGCCTTGTGGCAGCACGAGCACGGTGTCGGTGTCGCAACTGCCGCCTGAGCTGGCCTGTCCATAGAGGAGATCGATGATGCTGCGGCTGATCGTGATGTTTCTTGCGGCGGGGTTCACCTCGCTCGCGCTCGCCCAGGTCAAGCCGCCTGCTGTGACGGCCCGTTCCTGGATCCTCCTCGACATGACCAGCGGCCAGGTGCTTGCGGAGCAGGATCCTGAGCGCAAGTCCGACCCCGCTTCGCTCACCAAACTGATGACCGCCTACATCGCCTTCAGTGCGATCCGCGACAAGCGGCTGGCACTCGATCAGCGTCCGATGGTCTCTCAAAAGGCCTTCAAGGCAATTGGCTCGAGGATGTTTGTCGAGCCAGCCCGACCCGCAACCGTTGCGGAACTGCTTCGCGGCATGATCGTCCAGTCCGGCAATGACGCCTCGATCGTTTTGGCCGAGGCGCTCGCCGGCAGCGAGGAATCCTTTGCTGACCTGATGAATCGTGAGGCCCAGCGTCTGGGCATGACACAGACTCGCTTTCGCAACTCCAATGGCCTGCCGCATCCCGAGCATTATTCGACCGCGCGCGATCTCGCCATCCTGGCCTCACGCCTGATCCGCGAGCACCCCGAGTTCTACAAGATCTATGCCGAGCGCGAGTTCACCTTCAACAAGATTCGCCAGCCCAATCGCAATCGTCTGCTCGGGATGGATCCGAGCGTGGATGGGATGAAGACGGGCTACACCGAAGCCGCCGGTTACTGTCTGATCGCCTCGGCGCAGCGCGAGCAGCCCGGCGCTGGTTTTCAGCGGCGTTTGCTGACGGTGGTGCTCGGGGCGCCCAGCGATGCGGTGCGCATGACCGAGTCGCAGCGACTGCTGAACTATGGCTATCAGAATTTCGAGGCGGTGCGGGCCTATTCTGCCGGACAACAGGTGGGCGACTATCCGGTCTGGAAAGGGCGTTCCGAGAAAGTGACCGGCACCCTGGACCAGACCCTTTTCGTGACGGTTGCCCGGGGGCAGGCTGGCAACATCAAGGGCGATATCGAGCGCATCGAACCGCTTCTGGCGCCGATACAGGCCGGGCAGAGGATCGGCACGTTGCGGGTCCGGCTGGGCGACAAGGTGCTCGCCGAGCGCGCGGTGCTGGCCCAGGCCGCGGTCGATGAGGCGGGCCTGGTCGGGCGACTCTGGGATACCCTGAGACTCAAATTTTCGAGGTGATCGTGATGAGCGACGCGCAGACTGTCTACCTCAACGGGGCCTTTCTGCCCATCGAAGAGGCCCATGTCCCGGTACTCGATCGGGGCTTCATTTTTGGCGACGGCATTTATGAGGTCGTTCCGGTCTATGGCGGCCGACCGTTTCGCCTGCCGCACCATCTTCGGCGTCTGGCCCGCAGCCTGGCCGCGATCGGGATCGACAATCCACTGGATGATGCCGGCTGGGGCGAACTCGTCGCCGGGCTGGTGAGCCGCCATCCCTGGCCCGACCAGTTCATCTACATGCAGGTCACGCGGGGTGTTGCTCGGCGCGATCACGCTTTTCCCAAGGCTGCAACCCCCACGGTGTTTGCCATGGCGAGTCCTTTTGTCGCCCCGGCGCCCGAACTGCGCGAGCAGGGCCTGTCGGTGATCACCCGAGCCGATGACCGCTGGCTGCATTGCGACATCAAGTCGATCTCGCTCCTAGGCAATGTGTTGGCCAAGCAGGAGGCGGTCGAGGCCGGCGCCGCCGAGAGCGTGATGTTCCGTGACGGCATGCTCACCGAGGGCGCCTCCAGCAATATCTGGTTGGTGCGCGATGGCCGTGTGCTCGGCGCGCCCACGGATCATCTGGTGCTCGAGGGCATACGCGTGGGTCTTGTGGGCGAGCTCTGCCAGATGCAGGGCATCGCCTGTGAGCTCCGCCGGATCACCCGCGAGGAGGTCTTTGCTGCAGATGAGTTGATGCTCACTTCGGCAACGCGCGAAATCCTGCCGATCACCCGGATCGACGGGCAACCGGTGGGCGATGGCCGGCCCGGCCCGATCTACAAGCGTTTGTTCGAGGCCTATCAGGCCGCCAAGCTCGCGGCCTGACTCCGCTCATGGAGGCAAGCGTCTGGGATCGTCTCGAGCAGTTGCTCGATTTCCCCGTTGATTTTCCGATCAAGGTAATGGGGCGGCGCACGGATGTGTTCGCGCGTGAGGTCATTGACTGTGTGCTCGCGCACCAGCCGGATTTCGACCCCTCGGGCGTCGAGATGCGCGCGTCCTCCGGCGGAGCGTGGCTCAGTCTGACCGTTGTGGTCAGTGCTCGGTCGCGCGCGCAGCTTCAGGCGCTCTACGAGGATCTGGCCGCTCACCCGCTGGTCAAGGTGGTGCTCTGAACCCCCCGCACCTGGACTTCGTGCCCCAGCGCGAACAGGTGCTGAGTCGGCGCGGTCTGAGCATTCTCG
>Ga0169931_10004700_pt1 | contig 21138 bp, 14 predicted proteins | sample Kivu_15m_20L_FD_129675 | JGI IMG/M metagenome (GOLD analysis project Ga0169931, IMG submission 129675) | Freshwater microbial communities from Lake Kivu, Western Province, Rwanda to study Microbial Dark Matter (Phase II) - Kivu_15m_20L... | ecosystem: Environmental > Aquatic > Freshwater > Lake... | reverse complement strand
CATCGGACTCATCAATAGCGGTGGTGCCAGCAGCGGCGCCAGCGACATGGCCGAGGCGGTGAGGACCGCCGTGGTGAACAAGCGCGCCGGAGGGCAGGGCCTCATCAGCGGGCGCAAGGCCTTCCAGCGCCCCATGGACGAGGGTGTGGGCCTGCTCAACGCCATCCAGGACGTTTACCTGGACAAGAAGATCACCATCGCTTGATGCGAAACAGGAGAGCGGAAAGCTGAAAGCTGAAAGGCGGACAGCATTTCACGCTACCTTTCAGGTTTTGGCTTTCATCTTTCATCTTTGCGCTCATGGGCTGGTTCACACGCGTCAAGGAAGGCATCACCACGAGCACCGACCAGAAGAAGGAGACCCCGGAGGGCTTGTGGTACAAGTGCCCGGAGTGCTCCGAGATCTGCACCACGGAGGACCATGAGAACAATCTCTGGGTCTGTCCCAAGTGCGAACACCACGAGAAGATCGGGAGCGCGGAGTACTTCGCCCTGCTGTTCGACGACCAGAAGTTCACGGAGCTCGCTCCCGAGCTCATCGCGGGCGATCCGTTGCAGTTCGAGGACACCAAGAAGTACACCGACCGCCTGGCGAAGACCCGCAAGGACACCGGTCTGAACGATGCCTTGCGTGCGGCGGAAGGCAAGCTGGACAAGCACCCGGTGGTGATCGCCTGCATGGACTTCCGGTTCATCGGCGGCAGCATGGGCAGCGTGGTGGGCGAAAAGATCGCGCGGGCCGCCGACCAGGCCATGAAGCGCAAGTGCCCGCTGATCATCATCAGCAAGAGCGGTGGCGCGCGCATGATGGAGGCCGGCTTCAGCCTGATGCAGATGGCCAAGACCAGCGCGAAGCTCACCCAACTGGCCAAGAAGAAGCTCCCTTACATCAGCGTGGTCACCGATCCCACCACGGGGGGGGTCACCGCCAGTTTTGCGATGCTGGGCGACCTGAACATCGCCGAACCCAAGGCCCTGGTGGCCTTCGCCGGGCCCCGCGTGGTGCGCGAGACCATCGGACGCGATCTGCCCGAGGGCTTCCAGACCAGCGAGTTCGTGCTGGAGCACGGCTTCCTGGACAAGATCGTACACCGCAAGGACCTGAAGTCCTTCCTGGCGCAAACCTTCTCGCTCCTTAGAGGCTGACGATCAATTATTTACGCAGCCTTAACGAACGGATCGTCGACCGGATCGGAAAGATCCCTATCTTTGCGGCCTGTTACGAACGACCATGTACCTGACGAGCGAAGCCAAGAAGGCCATCTTCACGCAACACGGCGGTTCCGATAAGAACACCGGCGGCGCTGAAAGCCAGATCGCCCTGTTCACGGAGCGCATCAACCACCTGACGGGGCACCTGAAGGCCAACAAGAAGGACCACGGCACCGAGAAGGCGCTGATGACCATGGTAGGCAAGCGCAAGCAGCTGCTGAACTACCTGAAGATGTACGATATCGAGCGCTACCGTGCGATCATTGCAAAGCTGGGTCTGCGCAAGTAACCCGGCGACCCCAGGCCCCCGGGCCGGACGGGTTCCAACTTCCTGAACGATGAGGGGCGATCGAGAGGCACGGTCGCCCCTTTCTTTTAACATCCGGCCAACGCGCCGGCACATAGGCTGACAAGAGGAAACAAGCGGAAAACAACAAAGAGGAACATGAGACCACAAGGAATACAGAAGACCATCGACATGGGCGATGGCAAGATCATCACCATCGAGACCGGGGTGCTGGCCAAACAAGCTGATGGCGCGGTGACCGTGCGCCTGGGCGATACCATCCTGCTCGCCACGGTGGTGGCCACCAAAGAGGCCCGCGAAGGGATCGACTTCCTGCCCCTGCAGGTGGAATATCGTGAAAAATTCAGCGCCGCCGGCCGCTTCCCTGGGGGCTTCTTCAAGCGCGAGGCCCGTCCCAGCGACCACGAGGTGCTCACCAGCCGGCTGATCGACCGCGCGCTGCGCCCCCTGTTCCCCGATGACTTCCACGGCGACACCCAGGTGGTGGTGAGCCTGATGAGCTCGGACAAGCAGAACCAGAGCGACGCGATCGCCTGCCTGGCCGCCGCGGCCGCCCTGGCCGTGAGCGACATCCCCTTCGGCGGACCGGTGAGCGAAGTGCGCATCGCCCGCGTGAACGGCAAGTACCTGCTCAACCCCACCTTCGCCGAGACCGAAGGGTGCGACCTCGACCTGATCGTGGCCGGTACAAAGAGCGACATCCTCATGGTGGAGGGTGAGATGCAGGAAGTGCAGGAGGCCGACATGATCCAAGCGATCAAGATCGCTCACGAGGCCATCCAGAAGCAGTGCATCGCCCTGGACGAACTGAGCGCCATGGTGCCCAAGAGCCAGGTGAAGCGCATCTACAACCACGAGAACAACGACGCGACCATCGGCCAGAAGATCCACGACTTCTGCTACCAGAAGTACTACGATCTGGCCATGAACGCCAGCAGCAAGGAGGAGCGCGGGGCCAACTTCGCCGCCGTGAAGGAGGCCTGCATGGCCACCCTGAGCGACGAGGAGAAGACCGACAAGGCCATGCTGGCCCGCTTCTTCAAGAAGACCCAGAAGAAGGCCGTGCGCGAGGTGTGCCTCACCCACGGCAAGCGCCTGGACGGCCGTCGCACCGACGAGATCCGCCCCATCTGGAGCGAGGTGGACGTGCTGCCCGGCACCCACGGCAGCGCGATCTTCACCCGCGGCGAGACCCAGGCCATCAACATGGTGACCTTGGGCAGCAGCATGGACGAGCAGACGATCGACCTGGCCACGAAGAAGGGCAGCGAGCGCTTCATGCTCCACTACAATTTCCCCAGCTTCAGCACCGGTGAGGTGAAGCCCATCCGCGGTCCCGGCCGCCGTGAAGTGGGCCACGGCAACCTGGCGCTGCGCGCCCTGAAGCCCGTGGTGCCCGGCGTGGAGAGCAACCCCTACACCATCCGCCTGAACTGCGACATCCTGGAGAGCAACGGTTCCAGCTCCATGGCCACCGTGTGCAGCGGCACCCTGGCCCTGATGGACGCCGGTGTGAAGATCAAGGCACCTGTGAGCGGCATCGCCATGGGCATGATCAGCGACGGCAAGCGCCACGCCATCCTCAGCGACATCCTCGGTGACGAGGACTTCCTGGGTGACATGGACTTCAAGATCTGCGGCACCGCGAAGGGCATCACCGCCACCCAGATGGACATGAAGGTGGACGGCCTCCCCTATGAAGTGCTGGCCCAAGCTCTTGAACAGGCCCGCCAAGGACGCATGCACATCCTCGGCGAGATGCTGAAAACGCTGGATGCACCGCGCGCCGACTACAAGGACCACGCACCGCGCATCATCACCATCACCATCCCCAAGGAGAGCATCGGCGCTGTGATCGGCCCCGGTGGCCGCGTGATCCAGGAGATCCAGGCCGAGACCGGTGCGCACATCAGCATCGACGAGGTGGACGGTTTGGGCCATGTGGAGATCATGAGCGAGAACAAGGCCAGCATCGACGCGGCCCTCGCCCGTGTGAACGCCATCGCCAACCCGCCCCAGGCCGAAGTGGGTGCCACTTACAAGGGCAAGGTGAAGACCATCATGCCCTACGGCGCCTTCGTGGAGGTGCTGCCCGGCACCGACGGCCTGCTCCACGTGAGCGAGCTGGAGTGGCGCCGCATCGAGCGCGTGGAGGACGTGTTGAAGGAAGGCGACGTGATCGAGTTCCAGGTGACGGGCAAGGACCCGCGCAGTGGCAAGTTGAAGTTGAGCCGCCGCGTGCTGCTGCCCAAGCCCGAGGGCTACGTGGAGCGCGAACCCGCGATGGATGGTGAGCGCCGCGACCGTGGCGACCGCCCCCGTCGTGATGACCGCCCCCGCCGCGATGACCGTCCCCGCCGCGACGATCGTCCCCGCCGGGACTTCGATGGAGATGGTGGCCCCAGCGCCAACTAAGCGTACAACGCACCGCATGGAAGCCGCTCCGCAAGGGGCGGCTTCCTTCGTTATGGCCATGGAACGAGCGCATTCGCATTGCCGAGGAACCTTTCCGTTAGATATCCCGTTGAAAGGGAACGATCCACTTACACAGCGCGAGCATGGCACGGATGAGGCAATTGAAGATCAGCAAGCAGGTCACCAACCGGGACACGCCTTCGCTGGACAAGTACCTGCAGGAGATCGGCAAGGTGAAGCTGATCAACGCACAGGAAGAGGTTGAGTTGGCACGGCGCATCAAACAGGGTGATACGATCGCACTGGAGCAGCTGGCCAAGGCCAACCTGCGCTTCGTGGTGAGCGTAGCCAAGCAATACCAGGGGCAGGGCCTTAGCCTGCCCGACCTGATCAGCGAGGGTAACCTGGGACTGATCAAGGCGGCCGGGCGCTTCGACGAGACGCGCGGCTTCAAGTTCATCAGCTACGCCGTGTGGTGGATCCGCCAGCAGATCCTGCAAGCCCTGGCCGAACAGGCCCGCATCGTGCGCCTGCCGTTGAACAAGATCGGATCGATCAACAAGATCAACAAGGCCTTCGCCAAGTTGGAGCAGGAGCATGAGCGCCCCCCCACAGCCAATGAGCTGGCAGAGTTGCTGGAAATGACGCTGGAGGAGGTGAAGTCCAGCTTGAGCAATACGGGGAAGCACCTGAGCATGGATGCCCCGCTGCGCGACGATGGCGATAGTGGCACCATGATGGACGTGATGGCCAACGAGGACATCCCCACCCCGCTGGAAAGCCTGATGACCGACAGCCTGCGTTCGGAGATCGAGCATTCGCTGGCCGCGTTGGCCGGGCGTGAAGCGGATGTCATCCGGCTCTACTTCGGCCTCGGCGGAAACCAACCGCACACCCTGGAGGAGATCGGCCAGAAGTTCGACCTGACGCGCGAACGGGTGCGCCAGATCAAGGAGAAGGCCATCCGCAGGATGAAGCACACCAGCCGCAACGGCGTCCTACGCGCCTACCTCGGATAACGGTCCCAACACCGCAACGGCCGATCGTTCTGCGAGCCTCTTCCGCAGCACGGTCGGCCGATGCTCATTCCGGGGGTGGCGTACCTTCGTGCCGCCATGGCCCACCTGCTCGCCCCTTCCCTCCTTTCCGCCGACTTCGCCCACCTGCAACAGGCCGTGGAGCTGATCGAGACCAGCGAGGCCGCCTGGCACCACCTGGACGTGATGGACGGTGTGTTCGTACCCAACATCACCTTCGGCATGCCGGTGATCAAGGCCTTGCGCAGGCACGCCCGGAAACCGTTCGACGTGCACCTGATGATCGTACGGCCCGAGCAGTACATCACGGCCTTCCGCGACGCAGGCGCAGACCTCCTCAGCGTTCATCTTGAAGCGAGCCCGCACCTTCACCGCACCGTGCAGGCCATCAAGGCTGCGGGTATGAAGGCGGGTGTGGCCATCAACCCCCACAGCCGCGTGAACCTGCTGGAGGACGTGCTGGCCGACCTTGACCTGGTATGCCTGATGAGCGTGAACCCCGGCTTCGGCGGACAGCGTTTCATTGAGCGGACCTACGAACGCATTGCCGCGCTGAAGGAACTGCGTACGCGGTGCGGTTCAACGGCGCTCATCGAGATCGATGGTGGCGTGAGCGCAGACAACGCTGCACGTCTGGTGGAAGCCGGCGCGGATGTACTCGTGGCCGGCAACAGCGTCTTCGGCGCGGCGGACCCCCGTGCGGCGATCCGCGCGCTGGCCCTGGCGTGAACGACCGGGGATCATGCCATGCTGGCCGGGCTCGCTTTGCGTGGTGCGAAGCCCTAAATTTGGTGCATGTCCCGTACCGCCCTTTTCGCCCTGATCGCCCTTACCACCGCATCGCTGCGCGCCCAGGAACGCCAGCACGATTGCGCCGCCCATCGCTTCACCGCACAATACCTTTCGGAGCAGGGCCTCGCAGGACCGGTGGCCGAACACCTGCCCCGTGTGGCACCGGTGGAGCGCGGTGGCAGCTTCACCATCCCCGTGGTGGTGCACGTGGTGTGGAACACGAGCGCGGAGAACATCCCCACGTCGGCCATCAATGCGATCATCGATGAATTGAACCGGGACTACGCACAGGCCAATACGGACCTGTCCTCCGTGCGTTCCTCCTTCCAAGGAGTGATCGGCAACGTGGGCTTTCAATTCTGCCTTGCGCAGGTGGACCCCCAGGGCAACCCATCCACCGGCATCGTGCGCGTGCAGACCAGCGACACGTGGTTCGACCCGGAAACACAGACCAACGCCATGAAGAGCGCTCCGTTGGGCAGCCCGGCCTGGAACACCTCGCAGTACCTGAACATCTGGGTGTGCGACATCACCAGCGGCTCCACCGGGGGGTTCATCACTGTTGGCTATGCCTACCTGCCTGTGGGTGGGGTGGTGGGCAGCAGCATCGACGGACTGGTGATCGACTACAACTTCGGGATGGATGTGGGCGCCCGTACCGCCACGCACGAGATCGGCCACTACTTCGGGCTGCAGCACACCTTCGACGACGGAGGCCAGTGCACCAACACCGATGGCTTCTCCGACACCCCCACCAGCAACAGCCCCACCTACTCATGCAACAATACCGGGCTCGTGAAATGCAACGTGCTCACCCAGTATGAGAACTTCATGGACTACAGTCCCTGCACGGCCATGTTCACCGATCAGCAGGCCTCCTACATGCAGGGGGTGCTCACCGGTGTGCGTTCCGGGCTGCTCAACAACAATGCATGCAGCACTGCGCCCACAGGATACTGCATTCCAACCTCCACCTTCGGGACGGCCGAGGGCGACTACATCAACGCCGTGCAATTGGGCACCATCAACAACACCAACAGCGGCGGCACCGGTGTACCCACCTATACTGACTATTCGGCCTCACAGGGAACGACCCTCCTCCGAGGTGGGAACTACACCATCAACATCCAGTCAGGCGCCTACACACCGAACCATTATGCCGCATGGATAGACCTGGACCAGGACCAGGTGTTCGAGGCGGCCGAGAAGCTTGGTGAGTTCACCAATACAGCGGTGGGAACCTCCGGTTCATTCACCTTCACGGTGCCGGTTGCCGCTGCATTGGGTAACACCCGCCTTCGGGTGCGGGGGGTGTTCCACAACAGCGGTGAACCGACCCCCACCGACCCCTGCTTCAACTACGCCTATGGCGAAACGGAGGACTATGGGATCACCATCAGCAGTCCAGCTGCAGGTCCGTGCATACCCACTTCCACCTTCGGGACGACCGATGGTGATTACATCGACGGCGTGCAGCTCGAGGACATCAACAACCAGAACAGTGGCGGTGTGGGCGCCCCCACCTACAGTGACCTGACCGACATCCACAGCACATCGCTGGCACGCAGTGGCACCTATACGATCACCATCCGCTCCGGCGCCTACACACCGGACCATTATGCTGCATGGATCGACATTGATCGGGACGGAACGTTCGAACCCGGCGAGAAGTTGGGGGAGTTCACCAATACCGCAGCGGGTTCCTCCGGCAGCTTCACGTTCACGATACCGGCCGGTGCACCCCTTGGTACCACGGTGATGCGTGTGCGGGGGGTCTATCATGGCAACACCGAACCGGACCCCACGGACCCCTGCTTCAATTATGCCTACGGCGAGACCGAGGACTATGGTATCGTCATCGAGGTGAACACCGGCGTGGACCGGATGCAGCAGGCGGACATTTCCGTGTTCCCCAATCCGGCAACGGGGGCAACGACGCTGATCAACCCCGACGGGCGGCCGCTCACGCTGGAGCTTCTCGATATGCGGGGCCGGATGGTGCGTTCGTTGAGCACATCGGGAGCGAGGATCGAGATCCATCTTGAGGGCTTGGATTCAGGGCAGTACCTGCTCAGGGTCACAGGTGTGACGGGGGTCACCACCCTGCGCCTGCAGGTTACGGATGAGCGTTAACCAGGCACATCCATAGGACCTGAAAGACCGCTTATCGATCCGTTCGCTCCATCCGTCCAATAAATGCTCCGGCGTGGAACCGGTAGCGGTCCGTGTTCGTACACCGGGCAGGTAACGCTCCCGTCATGTATCCCGCAGTCCGCCGTCTGGCCCTCCTCCTGTTCGTACTGGTCCCTTTCGGTGCGTTCTCACAGCGTTCGGGCATCGGACTGAAGGCTGGTTTGGGTGCTGCGCAAACCCGCTCCGGTGCAGTGAACGGGCGGCTGACAACGGGGGCCACAGCCGGCATTTATGCGCCACTGCTGGCGGCACCGCGATTCGAACTGCAACCGGAAGTACTCCTTACCGCCCTCGGTTCAGGGCACCTTGGAAGCCAGGGTGAACGATACACGGTGCGAAGCATCTACGTACAGATACCCCTGCTGGCAAAGGTGTACGTAAGCAGTACGCTCAACGCGCAGGTCGGCGTGCTGGCCGGCAAACTGGTGCACGCCGCCCAGTTCACCGCATCAGGCACCCGTGATGTAACAGCGGATCACAGGCCCGACGAGGTTGCGCTCCTGCTCGGCGCCGGACTGGATCTGCCGAGCGGGCTGGACATCACGCTCCGGTATCACAATGGCATGACCCCGGTGCTCGCCAATGACGACCTGCTCTTCCCACGCAACCAAGCCGTGTTGATCAGCGTGGGCTACCGTCTCGTTCCAATGGGCACACCCCGCATGTTGAGAAGGCGGGGCTGAGCGTGGGGCCTATCTTTGGCCACGATGACCGATGCACCCGTGATCGCCCTGTTGGGCGGCGGCCAGCTTGGCCGGATGTTCATCGAGAACGCATTGCGTTACAACGCCCGTGTGCAGGTGCTGGACCCCGACCATCAGGCGCCCTGTGCAGGCATCGCTGAACGCTTCGTGCAGGGATCGTACGCCGACCGTGACACCGTGCTTGCGTTCGCTTCCCAGGCGGATGTGGTGGGCATCGAGATCGAGCATGTTTGCGTGGATGCCCTTGAAACGCTCGCCGCACAGGGGAAGCGCGTGATACCCGCCCCCGGGGTACTGCGCACCATCCAGGACAAGGGCCTTCAAAAGGAGTTCTATGCGCGGCACAGCATTCCCAGCGCACCCTATGTGTTATTGGACCGCGGAAGCGACGCAGCCTTACATCCGCAGTTGCTGCCAGGTTTCCTGAAGGCGCGGCGCGGTGGGTATGATGGCAAGGGTGTGATGGCCTTGGATGGACCGGCCGATGCCGCCAGGGCGTTCGATGGTCCCTGTGTGCTGGAGCAACGAATACCAGTGATGGCCGAACTGGCGGTGCTGGTGGTACGGGATGCTGACGGGAACACCCTCACCTACGATCCGGTGGAAATGGTGTTCGACCCACGCTATCATCTGGTGGACCACCTGCGTGCCCCTGCACGCGTTGCGGATGCCTTAAAGTCCGAGGCACGACGGCTGGCGGTGCGCGTGGCCGATGCGTTCGGCGAACCCGGGCTCTACGCGGTGGAGTTGTTCCTGACCGATGATGGAAGGGTGCTGGTGAACGAGACAGCCCCCCGTGCACACAACAGTGGGCATCACTCCATCGAGGCCTGCCCCAGTTCCCAGTTCGACCAGCTGTTACGCCTGTACCTGGGCCTTCCGGCAGGCTCTCCACGACTGCTTGGGCCGGCAGCCATGGTGAACCTGGTGGGCGAGGGCGGCACCGGGCCGGCCCATCTGCAGGGCACTGCCGAAACACTCGGACTGCCCGGTACCTTCGTGCATCTTTACGGGAAGAAGGAAACGCGCACAGGCCGTAAAATGGGACACGTCACCATCGTTGGCACCACGGAGGCGGAGCGCGATGCCGCCATTGAGCGTGTGCGGTCCACCTGCCGCGTGGTGCCGGCGACCCGACCGAAAGCTGAACCACCCACCCTTTAGCACCGGAGAAACATGATAGGCATCATCATGGGCAGCCGCAGCGACCTTGAGGTCATGCGTGAGGCCGTGGACACGATGAACGAATTCGGCGTGCCGCATGAACTTACGGTGGTAAGCGCGCACCGCACTCCCGACCGCATGTTCGCCTATGCCAAGGGTGCAGCGGACCGCGGCGTGAAGGTGATCATCGCTGGTGCGGGCGGTGCGGCCCACCTACCCGGCATGGTGGCATCACTCACCACCCTGCCGGTGATCGGGGTGCCCATAAAAAGTCGCAACTCCATTGACGGATGGGACTCGCTGCTCTCGATCGTTCAGATGCCCTCCGGTGTGCCGGTCGCAACCGTTGCGGTGAATGGAGCCCGGAACGCCGGTCTCCTGGCCGTGCAGATCCTGGCCACCGCGGACCCCGGTTTGGCGGAGCGCCTGCTGGTCTTCAAGGGTGAGCAGGAGGACAAGGTGCGCGACGGCATCGCGGCATTGAAGCAGCATTTCCCGAACGATTTCGACCGATGATCACAGCCAAGGGCCGGCCCTACCAGCTGCATGTGCTGCGCATGCTTCCGGGTGAGGATGTCCGTGCCGAACTGGAACGTTGGTGCGCGGAGAACGCTTTGGAGGGTGGTTGCGTGGTGAGCGCGGTGGGAAGCGTATCGCGTGCCGTGCTTCGCATGGCAGGTCGCACAGAAGCAACCACGCTCACGGGTGACATGGAAGTGTGCGCGTTCAGCGGCACCCTTTCGCGCCATGGCATGCACCTTCACTTGGCGGTGGCTGATGCGGAAGGGCGCATGCATGGCGGACACCTGCTTTCCGGCTGCATGGTGCGCACCACGCTTGAAGTGGTGGTGCAGGAGATCGGCGGGCTCGCAATGCATCGCCGTCATGATGCGCGTACCGGCTATCCGGAGCTGTTCCCGGACGAGCGGCCTTAGGCTTCAGCGTGCGTTGCCGAAGGACCAGCGCAGCCACAGCACGGCATCCGCTCCACGGGCATCGGTGAAGTAGCGGAACCGGTCCAGATAGTCGCGGTATGCGGTGTTCAACACATTGCCACCGGTGATGCCCAGCCGCAGTTCCCCCGTGTCGAAAGGCCTGGCTGCGGAAATGGATACGCCCAGCAGGTGATAGGCCGGTGGGGGAGCGATGAAGTCGACACCGGCCGGGAAGCGCTGCTGCTGCTGCACCCATTGGCTGGTGACACCGATCTCCACACCCGTCCAGCTGCCGATGCTGTCCACGGCATAGGTGAGGCTGTTCTCCCAGCGATCGGCGGGCAATTGGAACAGCCAGGTACCGGCAACGAGGTCGCGGCCTCGCACCAGGGAGTAGCGGCTGCGCAGGCTGAGCGGTCCAGCGATGCGCCAGGTGACCGCCGCGTCCATGCCACTGAGGAACACGTCCGTGGCCACGTAACGGAACCGTGGAAAAGCGCCGCGGATACTGAGTTGGTACCCTTCGGGTCGGAGGTAGATGAAGTCATCGATCCAGCCCCCGTGCCCACCGACCGTTGCCTTCAATCGCCCATCGAAGAGTTGGGTCTCCACCTCTGCAGTGCCGCGCAGGGCGCGCTCACTATCCAAACGGGCATCACCCTCCTCAATGGCCGCCGAGCCTTGATGCAGCCCTTCGCTATAAAGCTCGCTCACATGGGGCGGTCGGTAAGCGGAACTGATATCGCAACGCACCCGCAGCTGCTCCCGCAACTGCCAATTGGCACCCAGGCTGAAGGCCTGGTTGTAGAAGATAAGCTCCGGTGTGATGAAGTTGTTCTCACGGTCGTACTTCGCCACGCGCAGCCGGGTCATCTCCACCCGCGCACCCATTTCCAGCTCGATCCGCTCGCTGAGCGGATAGTGCTCCACCAGGTACAGCCCACCAGAACCGCGTGTGTAGTCGGGCAGGAGCGGACGCACACCGGTGCCCGGCACATTGAAGTTCTCTTGCATGAGGCCGGAGAAGCCGAGCTTGCCATGGATCCGTCGGCCCAGCCAGTGCTTCCATACCAGGTCGGTGGTATGGGTGTAGAGGAAGAGGTCAAGGCTGGGAATGGCGCTTCGACCGGCCCTCCGGATGTCGTATTCCTGGCGGTCGTCGGCCTGATAGGCATAGGTGAACACGAGTCTGTCCGTATCACTGAGGCGGAAGGTGAACTCACCCTTGGCCAGGTGATGCGCTGCGGTCTGCCTTGGCGCATCGATCGTGCGGGTGAACGGCGCCTGGAACCAAGGTTCTCCCCGCTCCACCGCGTTGCGCAGGTCGGTGAGGTTGCCGATGTGGGCCGCGCGCAGGATACCGAGTTCGCGCTGGAAGTAACTGTAGTAGACCTGCGCACCGCCCCAGTGGCGTTGCAGGCCGATGCTCGCCGAGGCGCCGCCCTCGCTCATGCCCGTGTTGCTGAGCACATAGCGCGGGCTCTCCGAATCACCCAAGCTGCGCAGGGAACCCTGCACGCGGAACGCCAGGCCACGGATGCGCGGCGAGGACCATTGGAGCATGCCGTTGCCCCCCCCTCCTCGGCCATTGTAGGCGCCGAAGCCGCGTACCTCACCTCCCCATCCGGCGCGCACCGGCAGCTCCACCGGCTCGGTGATCACCACGCCCCCGATGGCATCGGCGCCATATTGGACCGAGGCAGCGCCCTTCACAACGGTGATGCGGTCCGTGGAGAGGGGATCGAGGTTGGGCGCGTGTTCGGTACCCCACTGCTGGTCCTCCTGGCGGACCCCCTGGTTCATCACCAGCACCCGGTTCCCATAGAGGCCATGGATGACCGGCTTTCCGATGGTGGGACCGCTGCTGAGCATCGTGACACCGGAGATCCCCGACAGCAGCTCAGCAAGGTTGCGTCCCGATGCCTGTTCCATTGCAGCGCGGTCCACATCCGCCACGGACATGCCCACGTTCTCATCGGGTCGCTCCGCGATCACCTCCATTATGCGCAACTCCTCAGCGTGGTGCTCCATGCGCACCACCACCTGTACGTCCCTGTCCATGGTTACGCGACGCTCCACCGGTTCGCAGCCCAAGTGGCTGACCCGCATCCGAAAGGTGCCTTCGGGAAGGCCTTCCAGGAGGAACCGGCCCTCGGCATCGGCCACTGTGCCGCGCTTCAGTTCGGGCAGGAACACCTCTGCAAAGGACATCGGCGTGGCATCATGGTCATCCAGCACACGGCCCTGCAGGGTGAAGACAGGCTGGGCCAGCAGCAGCGTGGTGCATGACCAGAACAGGAGAAAGAACGCGTTGCGCATCAGCCGGACGTGTGGAGCGGGATCTCCTTCTGCTCGAACCGCCTTCAGGCAGGTCCCATATTGCCACTCTGTTGCAAATATACTGCTTGTTCTGTTCGCCTGCCCGCACCCAGAGGGCGCTCCCTTGTCAGCGACAAGACCCTGTGTACCTACATTCGTGACCACAAGCAGAGAACACCATGCGTCAGACCCGTACCATCACCTTCCTGTTCGCCTTCGCCCTATTGCTTCCGCTGTCTGCCCAAGATTGGGTCCCCTACAATGCCGGGTTCAGCAATATCAAGAGCATCACGGTGCACAACAGTGGGCTGTACGCAACCAGCTATCCGAACGGCATCTACCGCAGCATGAATGATGGAGCCTCATGGATGCCGGTGAACAACGGCCTGCCGGTCGAGGTGGTCGATGGACTGGAGTACATCTACGTTGAATCGGTGGGTTCCAACGGAACCTACCTGTTCGCAGGGACAGCGAGCGGGATCTATCGATCGAACGATGACGGTGCAAGCTGGCAGCTGGCCAACGGGCCGCTCACAGCCAACTTCTCGGTTTACGCCAACAAGTGGCTGAAGACGGGCAGCAAGACCCTCGCCATCTTCGCCGGAACCATATCCAGTGGTGGCGGCATCTATGCCACGGTCAATAACGGCAACACCTGGCTGCAGGGTGCCAACGGTTTGAGCACGAACATGCGGGTGAACCAGGTGGCCGTGGTGGGCAGTACACTTTACGTTGCCACCAGCGCAGGGCTCTTCAGCTCCATCAACAACGGGGACAACTGGCAGCCGGTGACCGGTTCCCAATTTGCCATGTACGGCATCCAGGGAACGCCCACGCGCCTTGTGTGCATCTCCGACTTCGGCTACCAATATTCCAATAATGCGGGCGCATCGTGGACCACTGTCACCCCCGCACCCGCGACGCCCAATGCGAACGCGCAACTGATCCTGTACGACGGGAAGTACTTCGCCATCACCGGAACGAGCGCCGGTGTCCTGCGTTCCACCAACAACGGACAAAGCTGGCAGGCGTTCAATGCCGGTCTGGGTGGCTTCGATGCCACCATCCAGGAGGAGTTCCACGCATCCGGTACCAAGCTTTACATGGGCGCCTTGTTCGACATGTACAGCATCGATGGTACGACACTTGCACTGGATGAGCCCCTGCAAGCCCTCCAGGGCCGTGTCTATCCCACCGTGTTCCGGGATGGGTTCACCGCTGAAATGCCGATGGACATGCGTTCCGCACGGTTGGTGTTGCTTGACGCTGCAGGCAGGACCATGCGCGACCTGCGGTTGGTGGCCGGCACCCAATGGGTATCATGTGAGGGATTGGCTCCCGGAACGTATCGTGCGGAGGTGCGTGATGAGCGCGGCACCCGGTTGATCGACCTGGGAACGCTGATCGCCGAATGAACGGGCCGGCCATCCGACGCATCGGGGTGTTCACCTCCGGCGGTGATGGCCCTGGCATGAACGCTGCGATCCGCGCCGTGGTGCGCAGCGCAGCGGTGCGCGGTGTGGAGACCATAGGTATCCTTGGCGGATACGATGGCCTCGTGCATGACAGGGTACGTCAGCTGGGTTCGCGGGATGTGAGCAACATCATCCAGCGTGGCGGCACCATCCTGCGTTCAGCCCGCAGCGAAGCGTTCAGGCATGCAGATGGACGCACGGGTGCGGTCGAGACGCTGTATCGCCATGGCATCGACGCGCTGGTGGCCATTGGCGGGGACGGCACGTTCACGGGAGCACACATCCTATACCAGGAACATGGCATCCGGGTGATCGGCCTGCCCGGCACGATAGACAATGACCTGTCCGGAACGGATGCCACCATCGGACATGATACCGCCTTGAACACGGCCGTGGAGGCGATCGACCGCATCCGTGATACGGCCTCATCACACGACCGCCTCTTCTTCGTGGAGGTGATGGGGCGTGACACTGGCCATATCGCGCTGCAATGTGCCGTGGCCGCCGGCGCGGAATATGTTCTCATCCCCGAGGAGAGACAGACCATCGACGGGTTGATGGACGCGCTATCGAACGCTCCCGGTGAACGGTCATCACAGATCGTGATCGTGGCGGAGGGCGACGAAGAGGGCGGGGCTTTCGAGATCGCACGCAAGGTGAAGGCACGCACCGATGCTTACGATATCCGCGTGTCCGTGCTGGGTCACCTGCAGCGTGGTGGCCCGCCCTCGGTGAACGACCGCATCCTTGCCAGCCGCACGGGGGTGGCGGCGGTGGAACAGCTGCTATCCGGGGTGCATAACGCCATGGTGGGTGTCGTTAACGGAGCCATCACCATCACCCCGTTCGCTGAGGCCATCTCCCGCCATCGACCCGTTCAGCGCGAGCTTCTCCATGTGCTGAAGGTTCTTGCCAGTTGAGCCTTGCACAGGCCACCTTTCGGGTAACGTATCCGTCACTACCTTGGGAACCCTAACACCCTGACTAGGCGACGCATGCCGAACAGAACGATCCTGATCCTTGTCGCCGTGTTCGGTTCCATGGCGCAGGTGCTGGCGCAGCCGTGTGCCACGGGGTTCCAGTTGAGCACGTCGCCCTTGCCGCAGAACGGCACGTACAATTGCGGGCAGACCGTCACCTTCTGTTTGACGGTCACCGGCTGGAACTCCACGAACGCCAACTGGTTCCACGGGGTGAGCGCCACCTTCGGTCCGGGCTGGAACCTCAGCACCCTGACTCCCGGCCCACCCCCACCCACCTGTGGCGGATCCGGCGGCACGTGGGGATGGTATAACGCCGTTCAAGGGACCGCTGGCACCAATATCGGCCAGCAGGGACCTGGCTTCTTCTTCGACCTGAACAACGATGGTGTTCCGGGCAACAATTTCGGAGACTTTTGCGTGGGCGCCACCAACTGGCAGTTCTGCTGGACGATCTCCGTACTCAACCCACCGGCCTGCGTCAATGGCCTTAACCTGGGCGTCAGCTTCAATACGTTCGGCGATAGTGAGACAGGGTCGTGGGGATCCAGCGGCTGCGGCAACGACCCCATCGTACCGTCGCTGCCTGCCGTCATATCGGCCTGTAATGTGAATGCCGGCGGTGGCAGCTCGCCCAGTTTCTGCACAACCGGCGCACCGGTGGGCCTCGCCTCATTGCTGACCGGTGCGCCCAACCCGGGTGGCTCATGGACGGCACCCAACGGTGCTGCACATGGCCCAACGTTCAACCCGGCATTGGACCTCCCCGGTACTTATACGTACACGGTCGGAACCCCACCCTGTACTGCTCAGTCACAGGTGCAGATCTCAGTGGCTGCACCACCCAATGCCGGCAGCAATGCAACCCTCAACGTCTGCTCTTCATCCGCACAGACGGCGCTGCTGCCACTGTTGGGCGGAGCGGCCCCCGGTGGCACGTGGACGGGACCGACCGGTACGCCGTTCAACGGCACGCTCGATCCAGGGGTGAACGTGTCGGGCAATTACACCTACCTGCTCACCGGCACTGCTCCCTGCCCGAACGCGAGCGCCACAGTGAGCGTGAACATCACTCCTGCCCCATCGGCTGGTGGAGATGCCGCAGCGACCTTTTGCAGTTCGTCGGCACCCGTGGACCTGTTCTCGCTGCTTACAGGTTCACCTGATGCCGGCGGCAGTTGGACCTCACCGGGAGGGTTGCCGATTGGTGGTTCGTTCGATCCCGGCACGGACGTTCCAGGCACTTATACCTACACCGTGGCCTCGCTCGTTCCGCCCTGTTCTGACCAGGCAACGGTGCAGATAACGGTCATCGATCCTCCCATCGCCGGATCGGATGCCGCACTGGTGCTTTGCTCTTCATCCACGCCGACGGTGCTGCTGCCACTGTTGGGCGGAGCGGCCCCGGGTGGCACGTGGACGGGGCCGACCGGTGGGCCGTTCAACGGCACGCTCGATCCAGGGGTGAACGTGTCGGGCGATTACACCTATCTGCTCACCGGCACTGCTCCCTGTCCCAGCGCGAGCGCCACAGTGAACGTGAACATCACTCCTGCCCCATCGGCCGGTGGAGATGCCGCAGTAACTGTTTGTTCCACCGCGCCCCCCTTCGGCCTCTTCGATGCATTGCTCGGCGCCCCTGATGCCGGTGGTGCATGGACAGGACCAGGCGGTGCCGCCTCCCCCCCCTTGATCGACCCGGCCGTTGCGGTGGCCGGCATTTATACCTACACGATCGCGGCTGCGGTCCCGTGCCCTGCTGATGTGGCCACCGTGAACGTGAGCATTGTGCAGCAACCGACCGCAGGGACCGATAATAACGTCACCTTCTGTCGTACCTCCGGCATCCAGCCATTACTGCCATTGCTCGGAGGAGCCCCATCTCCTGGAGGTGCCTGGACATTGCCCAACGGCAGCGCATCGGGACCCACCATCAACACAGCCAGCGCAACGCCCGGCTCCTACACATACACAGTGACGCCACCCGTACCGTGCGTCGCCGTACAAGCTGCACTGGCCATCACGCTGGTGGACCAACCGGATGCCGGTCCTGATGGCGATCTGCTGCTTTGCGCCAATGGGTCTCCTGTCGCACTTTCAGATGGTCTGTCTGCGACAGCGGATGGCGGGGGACTTTGGAGCGCGCCTGGTGGGTCGCCCACGGATGGCCAGCTCGACCCAGCCACCGATGTGGCAGGAACCTACACCTACACGCTCCCTGCCATCGCACCCTGCATCGCAAGCAGCGCATTGGTGGAGGTCAGTATCGTGGACCAGCCCGACGCCGGCAACGATGTTTCCATAAGCGTGTGCAACGACATCGATGAACTTGAACTATTGCCCCTGTTGGGGCCCGATGCGCAGGCTGGTGGCTCGTGGACCACGCCGGCCGGAGCGCCGTTCAGCGGCACGTGGAATGCCGCACTTGACGGACCCGGCAGCTATACCTACACGATCGCAGCCCCACCACCCTGCACCGTATCGAGCGCTGTTGTCACGGTATCTGTCGTGGATGCCCCCGAGGCGGGGAACGACGGCTCCATCACTGCCTGTGCTGCAGGCCCTGCGATCGACCTTTTCGCCGGATTGTCCGGCTCTCCCGATGCCGGCGGCGTATGGACCAATTCCAGCGGGGCAGCAGTTCCACCTGTGTTGGTCGCGGCCAATGCGGTAAGCGGCACATACACCTATACGGTCGCCGGCTCTGCCCCTTGTTCAGCGGCCACCTCAACCATCACGCTCACGATGGTGACCGTGCCGAACAGCGGAACGGATGGCGCTCTTACAGCATGCAATGACGGATCCGCCACATGGAACCTGATCGATCTGTTGGGCGGTACGCCTCAAGCCGGGGGCATATGGACCGCTCCTGATGGATCCGTGCAGGGGCCCGTGTTCGATCCAACAGTGGATGCGGCCGGCACATATGTCTACACCATCACAGCCCCGGCGCCCTGCCCCACGGTGAGCAGCTCCGTGGAGATAGACATTGCAGCATCCGTGCCTACCGGAACAAGCACTTCTGTTTCCCTGTGCAGCAATGCACAGCCACAGGCCTTGATCCAACTATTGGACCCGACGCTTCCGGCTGGGGGAACGTGGACACAACCGGGGGGGGCTGCCACCGGCCCTGACCTCGATCCCGGCAGCATGCCGGATGGCATCTATACCTACACCATCCAGGCGCCCGCACCCTGTCCCAACGGAGTGCATGAACTCACCGTCACCGTGGTCACGTTACCGGATGCAGGTAATGATGCGTCGATCAGCGCATGCAGCAGCGACGCTGCCATCGACCTGTTTGGATCACTGGTGGGTGCAGATGCAGGCGGCAGCTGGTCCGCGCCGGATGGATCCCCAACAACGGCCACCTTGGATCCATCCATCGCGGCCACAGGCGTGTACACGTATGTGGTCGCCTCCGTCGGACCTTGTCCCGGTGATACCAGCATGGTGGACCTGACGGTGACCACCGCTGCATGGAGCGGTTTCGGGGGGGATGTACAACTCTGCCGGTCCGCTGCACTGCAGACGCCCACCGACTGGCTGAGCGGCCTTCCTGATCCGGGGGGCATTTGGACGGACCCGAACGGTGCGACGATCGCTGTCGCAGATCCTTCCTCGATGGTGGACGGGCAGTACACCTATACCGTGCCGGGCAATTCGCCATGCCCCGATGTCACGTCAACGGTCTTGGTCACCCTCCAGGAACTGCCGGAAGCAGGTGATGATGTGCAGTTGAGCGCCTGCCTTGGCAGTGCACCCATCGACCTTTCCGCCGTTGTCCCTCCGGCCGCGGATGCTGGGGGCAATTGGTCCGACATGCAAGGCATTGATGTAACGGAGCTCTTCACGAACACGGTCGGCATATCCACAGCGGTATATGTCGCAGCGGGCATCGGTCCCTGTGCCAACGAGGCGGACAGTTCTCTGCTGCAATTCGTCGTGAATCCGCTGCCGCAGGTCACATTGGACGCTGGAGATGTCCGCGGCTGCGTGCCCCTTGAAGTGCAGTTCACGGCCGATGTGGACGCATCGGTAACGGACTTCGATTGGGACTTCGGCAACGGTGGTGCTTCAGACCTTGGCCCCACTACGGCTTATACCTACGTGCAGAATGGGGCCTTCACGGTGTCCCTTATGGTGACGGACGCGAACGGATGCAGTGCCATCGCCATCCTTCCGGAGCCGATCATCGCTTCGACCGGTGCGGAGGCCGAATTCTATGCATGGCCAGCGCGCGTGAGCGTGCAGGATCCACGCATCACGGTGGAGCATACACCGGTCAGCGGAGTCTCCTATCAATGGTCATTGGGTACTGACAGCCTGTTCGCGGCAGGAACGTTCCAATGGACAGTGGAGGATCCTGTTGTGGGGACATATCCCATCTGCCTCATCGCTACGGACAGCCTTGGATGTTCAGCAGTGAATTGTACAAGCGTGGTGATCGACGATGCATTGACGGTCTATGTACCGAACGCTTTCACGCCGGATGGGGACGATGTGAATGACACCTTCCTGCCGTCCATACTTGGGCTCGACCCCAGCACATACCAATTGTTCATTTTTGACCGATGGGGACAGGAGGTGTTCAGCAGCGTAGATCATACGGAGCCGTGGAACGGGTCTGCCGGGAACAGCGGCGAGCTGCTGCCACAAGGTGTTTATGTCTGGCGGTTGCTGGTCAAGGATAACTATAGACCGGAGAGAAAAGAGTACTTCGGCACGGTGACCCTGGTGAAATGAAAAGAGCCCCGATCACTCAGGGCCCCTTCATCCAACATCCACTCATCACTGCCTGATGAGCTTGGTGCGTGCGAGCGGTCTGCCAACCACATCGCGGGCCACCACGGTATAGACGCCTGGCATCAGGTCATCCACTTCGATCACCGAGCGCTTTTCCATGCTGCGTGCCAGCTGGCCTTGCGCGGTGTAGATCTCAATTCTCTCCAACGGCAGCTGTCCCCAGCGCACCTGCACAGGTCCACGTGCGGGGTTCGGATACAGGACGAACAGACCGTCCCCCGACTCCTCACCGATACCGACGCCGGATTCACAGGCATCGCCAATGCCATTGCCGTTCAGGTCCTCCTGCCCTGGGTTGGAAAGCCACACACAATTGTCGCACACATCCCCCACCCCGTCGCCGTCGTAATCAGCCTGCCCAGGGTTGAATACGGTCGAACAATTGTCCTCACAGGCCAATAGGCCGTCGGCATCATCATCCGCATTCACATCGATGCCTGTTTCGCCCCCTGCGCATGTGCCACAGTCATCCAATACCGCTGAACCTCCAGGAACTCCAGCACAATCCAATGGCAGACCCATACAGGTGCAGGCGGTCGTCCAAACATCGTTCCCGGTTGAGGCATCTCCGTCATCACATGGCGTACCGGGTAACGCGTTACCGTTCACAACGCCCAGGCAATCGAAGGTCACAGGCGTGCCGGCGCAGGTGCAGTTCGCACCCCACACATCATTGATCGTGTTCGCGTTGCCATCATTGCAAGCCGCACCCGGCAGGGCGCCTCCGTTCGCAACGCCCAGGCAATCGAAGGTCACAGGAGTACCGGCGCAGGTGCAGTTCGCGCCCCACACATCATTG
>Ga0169931_10004699_pt1 | contig 21139 bp, 15 predicted proteins | sample Kivu_15m_20L_FD_129675 | JGI IMG/M metagenome (GOLD analysis project Ga0169931, IMG submission 129675) | Freshwater microbial communities from Lake Kivu, Western Province, Rwanda to study Microbial Dark Matter (Phase II) - Kivu_15m_20L... | ecosystem: Environmental > Aquatic > Freshwater > Lake... | reverse complement strand
CCTGTTCCATTATACAGAATATTACCGCAAGAAATGACAGGAATGCCGTGGCCATCATCAATAAATGCTGCATTACAAAAAACAATGCAAGAAGCTCAAAGTTTAGATGCTCATAGTCAAAACTTAAAAACTGTTTTAGATAATGTTCATACCGTTACTGTTCCAAAAAATAATTCAGATCCAAAAACATGGACATTTACTCAAGTCCATACTGCATGGCGTAATGCCTTAATGGCTGACCCAAATAATAAATGGAGTATGATTCTTGCTCAAGGACCACATAATTTTACTGCTAATAATGAACCAAATTGGTCATTAGCAGGACAAATTATTGGGAAAAAAGCAGGCGATACTCCAGCAGTTGTATCGTTATATTCTGTAAGTAGTCCAGGACTTACTAACTCGCTTTCAGGATTATGGGTTGCTGCACAATTTAATGGAATTAATGGACCAATTGTAGTTGATGCAAGTAATAAAATTGCTGATGGTTCACTAGTGAAATTGGGACAATACCTAGGACTTGGAGCGCAGTTTGGCTTAAGAAATCAAGCCGCAGCAGGACAAGATCCATTGATTGCAGTAGTGCAAGCTGGTACAGAATTTTCACTGAAAATTTTTAATCAAATAGGCGCAGATTTTTCTGAAGATGGCACACTCAATGCATTAATTAATATTGGTTCAGGAGTAGTGTTACTCAGACTTTCAATGACTATGACTGATGGTTCAAAAAAAGAAATTGTTGCGCCAGTTGTTAACGCGTATCAAGAATTGTATCAGATTAATCCTGCTGATGTTACGCAAGCATTTTTAAAAACAACAGGAATGACTTTAAATGCTGGACTCCAGGCGCAATTGAGTGTGCTGCAATCAGGTAGATTAAATAATTTCTATGGCCCAAGTTTATTTGGACCATTTACCTTATTTGTCAGTCGTGATCAAGTTAATAGTGGTAATTATATTTATCAAGTATTTAAAGATAATAGTCCAGCCACAGCAACTGTTACTGATTATTTAGTAGCTGTTAAAGATACTGTTGATGGGGCTTTAGAATGGGGCGGTCCAATCGATTTAACAACAACAGCCGTGGTAAGTTTAGTATCAGGTATTAAATATACAAGATCGCACACCGAAGATTTATTGTGGCAAGTTAATGGTCAAGATCATATTATTGAATATGACACATTAGTTGCAACAAAGAGTGGTACATTATCGCTTGATCAATTTGCTCCTACTATTATGACTATTCTTGAAAGCAAGAGTTCTAATAGTGTAGAAAGTTCATTAAAATCTACTATTAGTCAGGCAAACCAAGCATATGTTAAAGATTTAGTGCAAAAAATTCAGCAACAGCAAGCGCAAGATTTAGGTATAGCTGATATGTCATATGAGCAAGTAGTAACCCAACTAATTAATACCAAAAAAGCTTCGTTTGCATTTCCTACAGTTTTAACGCGAGTTGCAGGAACTGGTTCTGATGGTGGCAATATGTACCAAGACAGTAATGGTAATTATTATGTAAGACAAACTCCAACTACGGCAGCTGCAACAACTTCTGCTCAAGGATTTAAAACGGTTGGGTATTACGCGTTTAATATTGCATTAGTTCAAGCAAGTGGTCAAACACAAGCTGCTGCAGATATACATATTAATCAATTCCCAACAGGTGTTTATTTTGAAGTTACTGATCAAGCGCAACCAACCCTTAATGTTGATCAAGAAAGTTCGATTGACCAAGCGGCAGTTGGTTCTACTTTGTCTCTTACTGGAACAATTAATGCGGTTAATGTGTTATCCGGTTCAGCTGCAATAACTATGGCAACTGCTCATGGTGTCACTATTGATCAAACAACTGGAAAGCAATCAATTACCTTTGCAGTTGAAAGAAAAGCACTTGCAATGGCTGATGCAGATAAAAATTTAGCTGGCGGTAAAGATGGAGTTGTTATGAAGTTAGTTACTTCAAATTCTGCTTTGACTAGTGCCGATGGAACAGTTTCTTATCTTTATTATAATATTGCAAACGCTTCAGCATTATTACAAACAGGTATTGGAACTTCTGCAAAAATTCAAGATCTATTAACCCCTCATGCTCCATCAGATATTTTATTACAAGTTAACCCTAAAAAGAGCGCTCCTTATTATGTAAGTTTAGTCAGTGGTCTTGAATACTCGATTGATGGGCAGCCAATGGCTATTAAAGCGGTTGCTTATTTGTCACAAAAAACAGATGGAACATTTATTACACAAGCTCCTTTAGTGGAGTGGGGTCAAGATAATACAATAACATTGTTTATACCGTATTATCTTTCTGCCACAGATTCTTCACTTAATCGATTTGCCCAGTATGTGCCAATTGATCAAGGTGTTATTTATCAATACACTACTCCAGATGCTACAAAAATATACAATTTTACCTACTTAAACCCTGCAACAGCAACAAATGATAATCCACGAGGAATAGCAGATGGCGGTGTTTATAAAGTTGATGCAAGTAATCCAAAAATTGTGGTTAAATCATGGTCTGCAAATGCTGCAATAGTGGCTGATAAACCGCTTACTGTCCAAGCAGCTGGCAATATGGCAGCAGCACTACAAGAAGCTCAGCAAAGTGGTTTAATGGCATCACAAACATTGTATGCAATGATGAATGTTGGGTATACACAAGCAAGTGATCCAGCTCCATTATATGTTGATGCATATTTTACAGAAAGCACAGGGCAGTGGAATGTCTATGATGTGCAAGACCCTCAAAATCCAGTTTCTTTAGGGCTCTTTAAAAAAGCAGTTAATCCTGATGGATCAGCAATGATTATTCCGACTGTCTTGAAGTTCCTTGGTCAACGTGATGCTACCCAAGGGGCTGCACAATTGAGTCAGATGAGTACTCTATTATTAAATAATGCAATTCTTTTTAAAGACAATAGTGTTATTTCTCAAAATAAAGCCGATGTAACTGGATTTATATGGATGTATCGTTACTTTACGCTCGATCCAATTAAGCATAATTGGTACAATAATAATCTAGTTTCTATGAGTTTTATTCAAGCAACTTCGCCACTTTTATATTGTAATGGGCAAGACGTACAAGGTACATGTACGCAATGGCCAACTGAATCTATTGGTTCACAGCTTCCTCATGATGTTGCTTATTTTGGTCTCATTTATAAAAACAATAGTTATGTGTATCAATTTGAATTTCCAAGATCAGAACAGAAAGATCTTACTCAGTACTATACACAACTCAAGAAAAAGCCAGTTGTGTCTTTAGAGGGTACTTTAACATTAGTTCCATTCATTAATATTAATGGGCTTAGTCAATTGAGTGATCAAGTGATTGGCAGACCAGGAAATTCAGGATCATTTGCAGATTATAAAACGATGGTTAATCAACAAGTGACAGACTTTTATGATAAAAAGATAAAAATCATACAAGATAGTTTAACTAATACAATCAATGCCGCTACTGCAAATAATGCAGCACAACAAAACCTTGCTTATCAACAAGGTAAGCCAAGACCAACAGAGCTTTCGGAGCAACCTGTTGCAGTAATTCCTGCTGGTAAATCAGTTTCATTGAGCACTGCTCAATCTCAAAATTCTTTAAAAGCGTCTAATAGTCTTACTAATACGCAGATTGCTGCATTGCAAACGCAAAAAACACAAACTTTAAAATCAATAGCAGATTTATTTGTAACTATGAGCGCCAATATTAATAAATTGTATTATGATACTTCAACAAAAACAGTGGTCTATAAAGTTACAGGAGGCGATGCTTTTATCGGAGCTCAAGCAGGCGATTATATAAGTTATCCTTCAACTACTCAAGAAGGTGGCTTTGTGTTTGATGCTGCAGGTGTTCCAACTGGAGCGGTGATTGGTGGTGCTGATATGCAAGCAATTCAAGCGCAATTGGGAGGGCTAGTTGTTGCTCAAGATGAACCATTAAAAATGACTGTTCCTAAAATGGTTGGTGATGCGCAAATTACTATTCCAAAGTATGTGATGCCACAAGCTGCTTCACCACAATCAGGGGCTGCCCCAGCTGCATAAGATGAGTTACCTTGTGCGTAGCGTGAGGATCTCAATCTTTTTTACTTATAAATACGAGTGTGATACGCTGCAATAATTGATAAATAAGATTTATTGCAGGAGTATGTCATGATACAGTGTACGTTCAGTGATAAGAAACTAATAGAACAAAAAGTAGGGGCGTGGGTATTTTTTTTAGAAGAAGATTTTTCTTTTAATAAAGAGCTTACCAGTCTAGCAAAAACATATTTTCCTCATTTGCAAACATTTATGGCCCATCATAAATTCACTGGTAAAATGGGGCAATCATTGGCTGTGGTTGGTTCTGATGCAAAAGGCATTCAGCATCTTTTTTTTATGGGACTCGGAAATAAAAAAACTCTTATAGACCTAGAAGATTATAGACGTTTAATCGGTTCAATCGTAAGAATGGCTGAATCACGTAAAATTGATTCATTAGCCCTTGCATTACCAGATAAAAAAACAACAGGACATGATCTTGAATTTATAGCTCGAACAACAGTAACAACAGCACTTTTAGCATCTTACCGTTTTAATGATTTTATTACGGACAAAAATGCTAAAGGGTTTGATGTTAAAGAGCTTGTGTTAATTGCTGATACAAAAGACAAAAAAATAGTTATGCAAGGTATTAAAGTTGGTGAAATTATTGGGCAAGCTACCAATAGAACACGTCACTGGGCAGATTTACCGGCAAATGTGATTACTCCTCCTGAACTTGCAAAACGAGCAAAAGCGCTTGCAAAAGAACATGGCTTGGATATTACCATCTTTGACGAAGCAAAAATTGAAAAAATGGGAATGGGAGGTATCAAAGCTGTCGGTCTTGCTTCTGTTCATGATTCGCAATTAATTATTATGCAGTACAAAACAACTAAAAAAAATGCACCGACATTAGCATTAGTTGGAAAAGGTATCACCTTTGATTCTGGCGGGCTTAATTTAAAACCAACCGGTTATATTGAAACAATGAAAGAAGACATGACTGGTGCAGCAGGGGCTATTAATGCAATTGTTGCAATTTCACAATTAAAGCCAGATGTTAACGTAATTGCTGTTGCAGCATGTGCCGAAAATATGATTAGCGGGGCCGCAAACCATCCTGGCGATATCATTACTTTTTATAATGGCAAAACCGCTTTGGTAGGTAACACAGATGCAGAAGGGCGTTTAGTACTTGCGGATGCACTTGCTTATGCTTCAAAAGAATTTAATCCAACAGCAATGATTGATATTGCCACTTTAACAGGCGCAGTTTCTCATGCTATCGGACCATTCTTTAATGGTGTATTAACGCAAGATGATGCATTGGCTGATCATGTTGAACAAGCTGGTCAAACTTCTGGCGATGCAACCTGGCGCTTACCGATGATTGAACGATATAAAAAAATGGTTGAAAATGATATGGCAGATCTTTGCAACGATGGCAAAACAAAATACAAAGCAGGCCCAACCAATGGGGCATGTTTCTTAAGCAACTTTGTTGGTCAAACTCCATGGGTTCATGTTGACATTGCAGCTGCAGCTTATGATGTTCCTGATACATCATATTACCGATCAGGTTCAACCGGGGCAGGAACTCGCTTGTTGATCGATTTTGTCATGAATTGGAAATAAATAATAAGTTTTTAATATTATTTTAAGGCAATCATAAGCTTGTAAAAAGCTTTGTGATTGCCTTTTTTGATGTTATTTGTATGCTATTGATGATTGGATCTAATAAAATTTAATGCAGAGGTGGTTCTTTTATATGAAAAAATTTTTTCTAATTTTGATTCTCAGTTGCACTCCTCTAAAAAGTTTTAAGCTTCCAGATGTTTGCGCACAAGAATTTGTAGCAGGGACATTATGTGGTCCGGCTGCAGTATGCAGTTTTTATGCTTTTATTGTCCATCCATTTTTAAATAATAACCAAAACCGCCCAAAGGTGAAAACTGTTGCAACATTAGGGGCAGCAAGCTTATATGGCATAGCGGCAGTTTTATTTTTGAAGCAGAACCCTGAAATAACTAGAGATTTCTTTTCAGGAGCAGGTATTTCGGCAGCTCTTTTTGCTTACTTTGTAAATTATGAAATTACTGTCCTTGAAAAAGAGACTTCTCTGGATCATTTTTAATGAGTTTTATATTCTCGGGCTGCCATATTTACAATAAGCCCAACCATTGCACATGAACAAATCAGTGCAGAGTTTCCATAACTAATAAAAGGTAACCCGATTCCTTTGGTTGGAATCAGTCCTATGACTACAAAAATATTAATCAAAGCTTGCAAAGTTAATAAAATTACAAAACCAAGTGCAATAAAGGTGTGAAAACTTTTTTTAAGCTGCCACGCAATGCGTAGTCCAAAATATAAAAATAGAACATAGAGCAAGATAATAATTGATGAACCGATAAACCCGGTTTCTTCGGCTATGATTGAAAAGATAAAATCGGTATGTTGCATCGGTAGATAAAAAAACTTTTGTTTTGAGTTGGCAATGCCGCTTCCAAACCAGCTTCCTGAGCCGATTGCAATTAGCGATTGAATAATCTGAAACCCAGAACCTTGTGGGTCTTGCCATGGATCTAAAAATGTCAAAATGCGCTTGAGTCGGTATGCATGTTTAAAGATTAAAAAAATAACAATAGGAATCAATGCAAGAGCAGTTAATAATAAATGTTTAAGGGGAAATCCTGCAATAAATAAAAGGATAAAGGCAGTTAAAGCAAGAGTGAAAGCCATCCCAAAGTCAGGTTGTTTAAGTAGTATTAAAGCAACCGTTGCAATAATAATTAAAAAAGGTAAATAGGAATGAGTAAAGGTAAATTTTTGCCCTTCTTTTTTTGCTAAAAATCGAGCAATATAGATAACAAACGTTAATTTTAAAAGTTCGCTCGGTTGTAATGAAACAAACCCCAGATTAAGCCATCGGCTGGAGCCATGAATAGTTGTCCCTAATCCTGGAATGAGTGTACCTGCAGTTAAAGCAAAAGTAGCAAAAAATAAAGAGGGAGTTATCATTTCTAAAAAATCAAGTGAAATAAAGCGCATGATCAAGAGAGCAAAAAAACTGAGGGCAATCCCAATCAGCTGGCGTTGAATGTAATAGTGTGAGATGTCAAACCGTTCAAGAGCATAAACTGAACTTGAAGAATAGATAAACAGAAAGCCAATTATAATTAATGTGAGAGTAACACCTAAGAAACTTTGAACATCAGATTGCAGCGCATTTTTTTTTATAAACATAAAGTATCCTTTAAAGTAGATTTTAACCATACAGTTTTTAAGCTTAAACTGTCAAATGGGCTTTGAAAAATGCTTTCTTATAGTATCTGCAAATTTTCTTCCAATCGATATTTGTGGTATAATTTGTATTGGCTATTAAAATAAAAATTCTATAATTATTAGGGTTAAATTATGAAAAATGTAATGTTAGTTTCGTTATTTTTGGCTGCTTTTATGTCTCATGCTGTTGGAAATGAGCCTGCTTTTCGGCCTACTGTAGCTTCAGATTTTTTAAATATTACTGGAGCAACTGTTCTTGCAGTAGTAAAACCTGCTGTAGGGGTTGGAGCTTTTACAATTGGCCTGCAAAGTATTTCAGAAATATGTAAAGGAGAAGTAGGAGGTGGCCTTTTACTTGGCGTACTTACGTATCTTTTGCACAATAAAGCTTCAGATTTGTCCGATAGTCAAAATGCGTGTACAGCTTATACGTCTGTTCATTTAAGACCACTTTCAAAAGGCTTGCAGACTATCGCTTTTTTAAGTTCATTAGGTATTTCTGTAGCTTTTCTTGGGTATGTTATTCATGAGTTTCAATTAAATAGAGGTTTATAATATGCAAAAATTATTTTTCTGTATTATTTTTTCATTTTTTCTTATAAGCAATTCTATTTAATCTAAAAGTACCACTGTTATTTACACCAGTGACGACCCTCAAGTCGCTGCTTTTGTTCTTAAATCTTTAGGGGATTTATTTAGTAGCATAGGAAAAGTTTTATCTACAGCTGAATGTAAAGTGAATTATATAGATACGAGAACAGAAGTCCATACCGATGTTCTTGTCCCTTTCGATCCATCTTTATTAGTATTTTGTGCGACGGTATTGATATGCTATAAATATCTGAGCGATAAAGCCGCAGAGGCAAAATCAGTTAAACAGAACAAATATAATAATCAATCAAATAGATATCATTATTCTTGATTTTTTTATCGAGTTTATCATGAAAAATGCAATTTTATTTTCAATTTTCGCCTCTTTTTTGATGTCCAATGCATCACACCATATTGATTGTATTACGAACAGAGAACTGCCAACTCAGAAAGTAGAAGAGAGTACGGATCAGTGTAAGCAGAATCAACAAAAAGGAGACGATAGACTTTGTTTTTTGGGGTCTAGCGAGGAATTGGCAGAATTAATCCGAGACTTGGCTTTTCTCGCGATAGTGCTTCCTGTAGCGTCGTATCTAATTACTTTTCCATGTGATTCTTCACCAATGCTATAAAACTTTTTCCCCGTTCATGATAATTTTTAAATAAATCAAAACTTGAACCGGCTGGTGAGAATAAAACAATATCATTCGGTTGTATAATTGTTAAGCAGTGGTCAAATGCAGCTTCAAGCGTTGCATGACTGCTGCTTATTATTTTTGCTTTATTACAAAATTGATGTAATTGTTCAGCTTCTTTTCCAAAGCAAATGACTGCTGTAACTTTTGACTGTAATTGTTTTACAAATGGAGCGCGATCAACGCCTTTAGAGAGTCCGCCTAAAAATAAAATAATATTCTTGTTTTTAAATTGGTTAAGTGCAGCAAGTGTGGAAGCAGGAATAGTTGCCTTTGAATCATTGTAAAAAGTCACACCATTATGAATGCCAATACATTCAACTCTATCGTTAAGACGTGGCAGGTCAGCACATAATCCAAGAATATCTTCACTTGAAAGGTCAAGTGATTCAAGTGCTGCAAGAATTAATTGCCAATTTTCTTTAACTGTTATGTCGGATAATTGATTTATTATGTCAATATTCCAATCAGGGCTCAACCAGTTTACTTTTTGTTGAGCAAGAAATGACCAAAAGATATCCATTAAAGACATGCTCATTATCGCTAAATCTTTTTCGGTTTGATGAGCTAATAATTGCCCTTTTGCTGTCACGTATTCTTCCATATCAAGATGATGATCAAGATGGTTAGGATAAATATTAGTAATTAAAGCGATTGTTGGTGCAAATTTTGTGCTGTATTGCAGTTGAAAGCTCGATAGTTCAAGGACCAAGATATCGTACTCATTTTGAACAGCAAGCGCGTCAAGGAGCGCAAAGCCGATATTGCCACAAGCTAATGCCTTTTTACCCAGCTTATTGAGTAAATGAGTTAAAACATGCGTTGTGGTTGTTTTTCCAACAGAGCCAGTAATGGCAATAGTAGGTTTTTTAAGAAAATGAGCAAAAATATCAAGTTCTGACAAAAATTTTTCTTGATAAAAATCAAAAGGTTTAAGGTCGATCCCTGGGCTTGGAACAATAATATCATTCATTTCCAAAAATTGGGGTAATAGGCTCTGGTCAACAAAAGTGGCGTTATGGCCTTTTATTAATTCTTTTTGAAATTCATCCAATTCGAGCTTATCCAGGACATAAAGAGTGCAGTTAAACTGCGAAAAAAAGCTTAAAATGCTTTTGCCTACTACTCCAAAACCCCATATTCCTATTTTTTTATTTTCAAACATTGTTTCCATACTTTTTAGTACCTTTTTTGTTGAGAAATTAATGAGAAGGAGTATACTCGAAACGAGCGTGGTAGTGAATTGCCAATAACTTCAATAGAGTAATAAAGGTATAAAAATGGCACATGAAAACGAGCTTAATGGAGCTCAAACAATAAGTTTTAAAAATACATTAAACTTACCTCAGACTGATTTTCCCATCAGATCTAATGCTGCTATTGATGATATTGCAATTATTGAACGCTGGAAGCGCGAAAAATTATATGAAAAAGCTTTTCAGGTAAACGCAGGTAATCAAAAATATATTTTGCATGATGGTCCACCTTATGCAAATGGCAACATTCATTTAGGAACTGCATATAATAAAATTTTAAAAGATGTTATTGCAAAATCACATCGCATGGCAGGCTTTCATGTTCCAGTAACTCCTGGTTGGGATTGTCATGGACTTCCTATTGAACTAAAAGTTACCACTGAATTTCCTGGACTTAATTCAAAAGAACTTAAAACAAAATGTAGAGAGTACGCACAAAAATGGATTGAAGTACAAAAAGAAGATTTTAAACGACTTGGCGTTGTGATGAATTGGGAAAATCATTACATGACTATGTCAAAAAAATATGAATCTGACATTGTACGTGCTTTTGGAGCATTTATAGAGCATGGATACATTGAACGCAGTAATAAAACAGTACCATGGTGCGCTTCATGCCAAACTGTTTTAGCTAATGCTGAAATTGAATATTATGAAAGAAAAGATCCTTCAATTTATATTGGATTTCCACTTGAACCTGCAACACAACACAAAGCATTTGCAAACATCAACAAGCAGATTAGTTTTTTGATTTGGACAACTACACCGTGGACATTGCCACTGAATAAAATGGTGATTTTAAAAGCAAAGACAGTCTATGAAGTTTTAGAAATTAATGATCAGTTATTGCTGGTAGGTAAGGAGCTGGCCGATAAAGTATGCAACAAATTATCAGTTACAAAAAAAGTTGTAGCTGAATGTATGGCAGAAGATTTATTAGGTGGTTTTGCGTTACATCCATTTATTGATGAGCAACTTTCAAAAATCGTTGCAGGAGACTTTGTTTCAACAGAAGATGGAACAGCGGCTGTCCACGGTGCTCCTGGATGCGGTCAAGATGATTATGGGGTAGCACTGCAACATGGAATCGAAATTTTTTCGCCACTTTCATCTGATGGAAAATATCTTAATGGGATCTTACCAGAAGCATTAGTTGGCCAAAAAGTCACTGATGTTTTAGGTGCTATTATCACATTACTCCAAGAAAAAGGTCGATTGATTCTTAAAGAGTCTATTAAGCACAGCTATCCGCATTGTTGGCGTTGTCGCAATGGTTTAATTTTTAGAGCAACTAAGCAATGGTTCTGTGACTTGTCACATAATAATTTACGCCAAAAAGCACTTGATGCAATTGAAACTATTCAATTTATTCCTGCTGCTACACGTAATCGTTTAAAAGCATCAGTTTCGGGGCGTCTTGAATGGTGCTTATCTCGTCAGCGTGTTTGGGGTGTGCCCATTGTTGCGGCATTATGTAAGCAATGCAATACTGCTTTTACCCAAGCACAGTTAATAGAAAAAGTAGCGCAAGGGATTGAGCAAGCTGGAATCGAATATTGGGATAGCGTTGATTTGCAAACAATTTTACCTAAAAATGCAACATGTAGTGCTTGTCAGTCAACTGATTTTGAAAAAGAGAAAGATATTTTAGATGTTTGGTTTGAATCAGGAGTAAGTCATTATTCAGTCCTTAAAAACAATGAAGAACTTGCTTATCCGGCTGATATTTACCTTGAAGGTAGCGATCAGCACCGAGCATGGTTCCAATCTTCTTTACTAACCAGTTTAGTATTAGAAAATACACCATGTTTTAAAACAATTGCAACGCACGGATATACGGTTGATGCAAAAGGTCACAAGATGTCAAAGTCCTTGGGGAATGTGACTGCTCCTCAAGAAATTATAAATCAAATGGGAACAGATGGTTTGCGTCTCTGGGCAACCAGTATTGATTTATCCAGTGATGCAGTAGTTTCAAAAGTATTACTTGATAACGTTAAAGAAGTATTGCGTAAAGTTCGTAATACCTGCAGATTTTTAGTTTCGAACTTATATGATTTTGACATTCAAAAAGATGCGCTATCAGTTGAAAAGCTTTTGCTATTTGATCAATATGCATTACAAGAATTAGCATTATTTAATGAGCAGGTAAAAAAAGCATATCGGAATAATGATTTGACTGCAGTGCAGCATTTATTTGCTGACTACTGTTCAGGCCAATTAAGTTCATTTTATCTTGATATTATTAAAGATCGTCTTTATACCCAAAAAGCTAATGGAAGAGATCGACGATCAGCTCAAACAGTTTGCTGGTTTATTTTAGATGCGTTAACTAAATTGATGGCTCCAGTTTTATCATTTACGGCAGAACAACTTTCTGATGCGTATCAGAAAAACAAGACTGAATCGATTCATTTGCAACCTTTTGCAAATATTGCATTAGTTTGGCAAGGTTCTGAAAAAAAAGAAAAAGAGTGTATGTGGCAAGCGTTGCAAAAGGTGCGGATTTCAGTATTAAAATCACTTGAAAATTTGCGCCAGAATGGAATTATTAAACACTCACTGGAAGCAAAGGTTATACTTGCCATGAACAAAACTCATGAACAAAACAAACCGCTGCTTGATTTGCTTAACAGCATTCAAGTTTCTGGACAAACACAAGAGCAATTTTTAAAAGAATATTTCATTATCTCAGCATGTGAAATTGTTGATATTGAAGATATAGAAGAACAAGACTTAGAACAATTTACTGATTGTTTAGAAAGTGACTCTGTATTATTAGTAAAAGCAGGTCATGCCGATGGAATTAAATGTCCTCGTTGTTGGCAATGGGAAGTAACCGACCAAGAGCATGGTTTATGTTCACGTTGTCAGGCTACTATTACTGTTCAATAATTAAGCTTGATTTCCTGTTAATTTTTTTTCAATATCATCCATAAATGATTTAAATTGTTTGAAATTTCCATCAAGAGAAACTCTTCTTGTTTGAGTTGAACTTTTTATGTGATTATATACTAATTTGATGGTTTCATGACTGTTAGATTGATAAAAATCCTGTAAAGGTTTTATTTTAATCCGATAGTCATTACTATTATGAGCTATTTTTTCAAGAGAGTCATGCCATTTAGTAACTGCTTTTTTTAATTTTTTTAGTTCAAAATTAGTATCGCTTAATGGTTGCTTAAGGCATTCAGGTTCTTCGCATATGGCAGTGTTATTTGCAAAATAATTAATAATTACTTCTTTGTGTGGACTAAGCGACGATTCGACTTTGTCAAATTGCGTTTTAATTTTCTGTTCCAAATCAGCTAAAGTAGGTTTTATTTTTTGATTTTGATGAGATTTTTTTTCATTATTTTTAACAATTTGTAATGGTTTTTCTTGTTTAAATGGTTTCTCTTTTTTTTCTTTTTCCCTCAAATTCTCAATTTTGAGTGGTTGATTCATATGGTTAATATTAAAAGGCGGTTGAATCGTATTTTCTGCCATAGTGCGCGATGACATGAAGGTAGGTTTTCCAGTATTAGTTACCGGAATTTTTTTGGTTGCTTCATGGGCAGAGCGTTCTTGCATTTCTAGTTCTTTTTTTATCTTAAGTGCTTCAGGATCATATTTTTTAATAAGTTTTTCAAATTCTGTATTAATATTTTTTTCAAAGAAGGTGCTTTTTAATAAGGTAATGATTTGATCTAATGTTTTTTCAGCTGCTTGTATTGCTTTACGGTACGGAGTAATTTTGATTGTGTCTTTAATTGGCACATAAAAATTATTATTAAGTTCTTCAAGTTCTTTTTCAATGTTTGTTAACAGCTTGTTTAATGTTTCAAATTCTTTATCAGTCAAATATTGAATGATTTTAGTATCATTTGCCACATTCAGATAATATAAAAAAGTATTAGTGTGCTGATTGAGAGAGCTGAAAGAATCGGTTAAGAGTGCGTCAGTAGCGACTTTTTTAGTTATTGCGTTAAGGATTTTTATTAAATTTTTAAGAATAGTTTTAGTCGCTTTTTCAGTTGACTGTTCTATCTTTTTAATTGGTTTTTTTTGCTCAGGTTTTTTAACCACTGTTTCAGTAGGTTTTGTAGAAGGAACAGGATCGAAAGCAGGGGTTTGCGGATCAGGATAAAAGAGTGGAACGCCTTCTTTTTCGGCAGTTGCAATAATTTCTTCACCAAGTTTTGCCAGTTCTTTTAATTCTTCCTCACTTAATGTTGCTAAGAAATCATTGATCTCTTTCATTTCAGCTTCAGTAGGCATTTTCATTAATCCACCTTGTTGCACCGCGCCTTGGCCTCCAAACCCAGGAATAGAAGACATACCAGCATAAACATTCCCGATCATCGAAAATGTTATTATAAAGTATAATAAAGAATTCAAGTTAAAGTCCTTTTTATTAAATTTTTAAGTTTTATTGTTTCATAATAGCAAAAGGCTCTAAAAAATGAAAAGATACTATTTTTGTAAAAGTCTTGTTTTTGATTGAAAGCTTTCAGTACATTCCATAAAATTAAAACTATTACATGTTACAAAAATAAAGATAAGGAGATTGATTAGATGATCTTTCTTGTCTTGCTATCTGCAATTTTTTTTGTAAGTGCATTTTATGGATTTTTGTGTGGATTATTTATTTTTTTAATTCCTCTTTATTCGATTTTTTTAGAAAAAAAACTTTCTTTTTTTTATGGATTTGTCTGGGGTATTACTTTTTTCTTTATCCATTCATTCGATTTTTTTAGAGTTGTTTATCAACAAGGGTATGGTACTTTTCGCTTATTGTATCCAACACTTTTTGTACTTTATTGCAGTTTATTTCCTGGTGTTTGGTTTTTAATAGTTACTTATTTACAAAAACGATATCAAAATTATCAAAAAATTTTTTGGATAGGAGGAACTTTTTTATATTTTTTATGGATTGATAAAGGATTGCTATCTCCTTTTGGTAGAGTTGAAGGGCTTCCTTTGTGCTTTGTCTTATTGCCACTTTTTTATAAACCAGTATATGCACAGTTATTAGGCATACTGGGTAAATGGGTTTCTGTTGTAATACTTATTATGATAAGTGTTGTAATTGTAGAGGGATATTTAAAAAAGATGGCACAATTAAGTAGCTTATTATTATTGTTTTTTTTTACAGGTGAAAAATCAGAATCATTACCGGGTTGGTTTGATAATGTAGTCAGCATTACCTTGGACCGAAAAACAACAGTCCAGGAACGTTTAGAAATTATTACCCAAGGATTATCTGAGAAAAAAAATAAACTGGTAATTTTACCAGAATCTTCGATTTCTTTCTTCAATAATAAAGGATATGAGTCAGTCTACTTACTACAACAACATATGCCAGAAGCGTCAGCGTGCATTTTTGGTACGCACGCCTTAAAAGAAAAAAAACTTTTTAATACCTTTATTTTTTGTGACCGAAGTCGCATAATACACAGTTATGAAAAATCACACCTCATTCCATTTTTTGAGTATAATCCGTTTAATATTTTTCAATATGAATTTTTATTTAATTTTTTTCTTCATAAAAAGATGTCATTTACGATTTCTGAAAAATCCTCTATCCCAATAAAACATAATCAAATAGGTCCTTTTTTGCCGGTCATTTGTTCAGAACTATTTTGGGATAAGCAAAGAAGAAAGTATCCACAAATTCCACTCATTTGTATAGCCAACGATTCGTATTTTACAGGTTTTGGCTATGCAAGATTTATGCTTTTGGCAGCGCAGCTTATTGCCATTACAGAAAAAAGAGCAATTATTTATTGTAGTTGGTTACAGGCTTATTTTATTAATAGTCAAGCTTATTTAAAAAAAATCTAGAAAATTTATTTATTAAACTATTGCAGTTTTTCATTTCAAATAGTAAAATTATATTAAATGAGAGAAGGGGAAATGGAGGTTTCCTTTTAATTAAAAAGGATGAATAATGGAGTATGTTTTTAGAGTTTTCAATACTATTTACAGCTATTTTTTTGGGGTTCCTTTGTGGTCTTTATTGAAAGTAGAAAAACCAAAAGAATCTAAACCGTCTTTGTCCTCTTTTTCTAACCATGAATTAATTAAAAAATATTGGCGATAACTGTTTAATTATTTTTTGATACCCTAACCCAACGAATTTCTTTCGTTGGGTTTTTTATTGCTCCATAATTTTTAAAGTTTTTTATTTTGCAGTATACTCAATAAATCATAATTGAGTTCATTATTACAGTAAAATAAAAGAGGACTTTTCATGAAAGTTTACTTACTTAAAACTATCAAAGGTATCGGTACTGCTGGAGAAATCATTAAAGTTAAAGAAGGATATGCAGATAATTTTTTAATTCCTAATAAAATGGCTGTTAAAATTACTGCTGCTAATGAACTTTTCTATCAAGAACGTTCAAAAAAAAGTGTAAATAATAAAGAAGTTATCGCTTCAAAAACATCAAGTCTTGCAGAAAAAATTAAAAGTATAAAATTAACAATTAAACGTAAAATGCATGATGATGGTAAGTTGTATGCTTCAATCAGCGCAAGCGAGATTGCTGATCTTTTTGCACAAGAAGGGCTGAGCGTTTCAAAAAATCAAATTAAAATTGATAAAGTAATTAAAGAAAAAGGAACTTTTGATATTACGGTTAAACTTACTTCACAACTCCAGCCAAAAGTTCAACTGAAAGTAATTTCAGAAAAAAGTGACGCTGCCTAATCTTTAAAGGCTTTTCATGTACATTGATAAAAATAGAGTTCAAAAAAGTCAGAATTCTGCTGAGAAAATTTTAGGTAAAAAATTACCATCAAGTAGCGAAGCTGAAAAAGCTGTTTTAGGTGCTTTGTTATTAAATGACGAAGGCCTTTCGCAAATTACTGAAATTTTAGAAGCTAAAGATTTTTATCTTCCGGCTCACAGTCTTATTTACGACGCTATTCTTGCAATTGCTAATAGAATGGAACGACTTGATGTTGTTACCTTACAAAATGAACTTGAAAAAAAGGACGTTTTGGACCAAATTGGTGGAATTATGTATTTGCTCTCTTTGCAAGAAGATATTCCTTCTTTGGGGCTTTTACAACAACATGCAAAAATTATTAAAGAAAAATCAACTTTAAGATCTTTGATTAATTCTGCAACAGAAATTATAGGCGGTTGTTATAATCAAGATGATGACGATATCAAATCTATTTTAGACGCAGCAGAGAAAGCAATTTTTCAGATATCAAACCAACGTACCGATCAGAATTTTGTTCAGATTAATATATGGCTTAAAAAGACTTTTCAACATTTGTCTGACATTAAAAGTAATGCTGGTGGATTAACAGGAGTTTCATCTGGTTTTGATAGACTTGACAAGATGACTTCTGGCTTTCAGCCAGGAGACTTAATTATTCTAGCAGCAAGGCCTTCAATGGGTAAAACCGCGCTTTCTTTAAACATTGCAGCCCATGCTGCTGCACAAGGGGTTACTGTTGGGGTGTTTTCACTTGAAATGTCAGCTGAGCAGTTAACTTTGCGACTTTTATCAACAGAATCGGCTATTGCGCATCATAATATTAGAAACGCAACCATTACTTCAGATGAGTGGGTTGAATTGACCAATGTTGCTGCCCGAATTGCTCAAATGAAGCTTTTTATCGATGATACAGCAGGGCTTGATATCATGGCGTTACGAGCAAAAGCTCGGCAACTGAAAAAACAGGCTGATGTTAAGTTTCTGGTTATTGATTATTTGCAATTGCTTCATAGTGGTAAAAGGCATGAAAATAGGCATCAAGAAGTTTCAGAAATTTCACGATCATTAAAAGCTTTGGCTAAAGAATTGCAGCTTCCTATTATTGCGCTTTCGCAGCTTTCGCGTGCTGTCGACAGCCGAATGGACAAACGCCCAATGCTTTCTGATTTGCGTGAATCGGGTGCCATTGAACAAGATGCTGACGTAATTATGTTTCTGTATCGAGACGTGGTGTATAATCCTGATACAGAACAACCATCTAGAGCAGAATTAATTATTGGAAAACAACGTAATGGTCCAACTGGTATGGTTCCTTTAACCTTCTTAAAAGAACTGACTAAGTTTGAAGATGTGCACGAAAATTATTAAAAATGATTTTAAAAAAAAGCTGTAAAAAAGGTCAAGCGGCGGCGTTACTTTTAGGCGTATTAGTTATTTCTGGAGCGGTTGCAAAAAAGGGTCTTGAAAAATTTTTTGGTCCTGGAGCTGACATTTTCATTATTCAATTGTTAAAGCATCCAACTGAAGTTGGAGCATTAGTTCCGTGTTCAACGTTTGTGGCTTATGAAATTACTGCTTCCATTCGCGAACAACGTCAAAAAAATCCTGATAAACCCTTAAGAATTTTAGAAGTTGGAGCGGGAAATGGAATTTTTACGAGCCAAATTCTAAAAGAAGCCCCAGAAGATTCTCATATTGATGTTATAGAAATTAATGCTGATTTTTGTAAAATCTTACAAAAACGATTCGGAAGCATTCCTTCTGTTTCTATTTACCAAATTGATATCTTACAATTTAAACCAGCCGAAAAATATGATATTATCATCTCAGCGCTTCCGTTTAATATTTTTCAAGACGAATTTTTAAGTAACATTTTTAATCATTATGAAGCTTTAATCGTTAAAGGGGGCTCACTTTCGTATTTTGAATATTGTGCTTTAATGAATATTAAAAAGATATTTTTACCATCAAAAGAACTTACGCTCTTAGAAAAAAAGCTTTCAATTATTAGTAATTTTAGAGAAAAATATTTAAAAAAATCGGTCAAAGTCTTGGCAAACGTTCCACCGGTTTATGTGCATCATTTAGATTTTTAAAAAAGTAGTAAAAAGTAGTATGAGGCTTTTATGGTTATGTTGGGTATTGATCCAGGATTTGCTTTTGCAGGGTTTGGAATTTTAAAAAAAGAACAGAATAAAGCTTTTTTATTAGATCATGGCTATTTACGATTACCACCTTCTAAAAGTTTAGTAGAACGGACAGGCCTATTTTATGAGTTTTTTAATCAAAAAATTCAAGTACATCGGGTTGACCATATTTCTCTTGAAACCCCTTTTTTAGGTAAAAATGCTCAAAACTTTTTAAAGTTGGGCTATTTACGCGGTATTTTATATTTGCTTGCTAGCCAACATAAACTTGAACTGCATGAATTTGCTCCACGACAAGTTAAGTTAGCATTAACAGGCTTTGGTGGAGCAAGCAAAGAACAAGTTGCCCATGTTATTATGCGGCTTTTCCCTAATCTTACCGCTCCTGAAAAAGCAGACGTTACAGATGCTTTAGCCGTAACGCTCTGTGGCGTTTGGCAGCATAACAACATAATGAGTAAATTACGCATTTAATGCCCAAAAATTCTTGCATTAGTCCTTATCCTTTTTTTAAGCTTTATGAAGATAAAAAAGTTTTCATTAAAAAACAGGAAATTGTTATGAAGCATTTTGTTTATAGTTTGATTACACTGTTACAAGTCGGTTTTTTGTGCAATGCTGCGCAAGTTGGGTTTAATAAGACTGGATATGTTTTAACGGAGGGCAACGCTAACTTTTTCCGATACTATGAAGTTACTGTAGATTTACAAGGTAGAATTATAGCAGTTGGTCGCACAAATAATCCTGTGGATGGCCTAATAGCCTGTTATCTACCTAACGGCATCCTTGATAGAACATTTAATGGAACTGGTTTTATTAATGAAGAAGATGATCATAATGATTCTAGAATTTATTATGCAGTTACTGTAGATTCACAAGGTAGAATTATAGCAGTTGGTCAAACAGATGCCCTTGATGGATTAATAGTTCGTTACCTAGCTAACGGTACCCTTGATACAACATTTAATGGAACTGGTTTTATTAATCAAGAAGATAATAATAATGATTCTCAGGTCTATCTTGCAGTTGCTATAGATTTACAAGGTAGAATTATAGCAGTTGGTCAAACAGATGCTAATAATGGTTTTAATGCGCTAATAGCCTGTTATCTACCTAACGGCATCCTTGATAAAACATTTAATGAAACTGGTTTTATTAATGAAGAAGATAATGATAATGATTCTAGAATTTATTATGGAGTTACTGTAGATTCACAAGGTAGAATTATAGCAGTTGGTCAAACAGATCCTAATAAAGGATTGATAGTTCGTTATCTAGCTGATGGCACCCTTGATACAACATTTAACCAAACTGGTTTTATTAAAGAAGGGAACACTGATTTTAAAGTTTATTATGGAGTTACTGTAGATTCACAAGGTAGAATTATAGTAGTTGGTCAAACAGATGCTAATAAAGGATTGATAGTCCGTTATCTAGCTGATGGCACCCTTGATACAATATTTAACCAAACTGGTTTTATTAAAGAAGGGGGCACTGATTCTAACTTTTATTACAGAGTTAGTGTAGATTTGCAAGATAGAATTATAGCAGTTGGTCAAACAGATGCTAATAGAGGATTGATAGTCCGTTATCTAGCTAATGGTACGCTTGATACAACATTAAATCAGACTGGTTTTATTAAGCGTGAGACTGATTTTAAAATTTATAACGGAGTTACTATAGATTCAGAAGGTAGAATTATAGCAGTTGGTCAAACAGATGCTAATAAAGGACTGATAGCTCGATTCCTTTCAAATGGTGTTCTTGATGCCGAAAGTAACTGGAACTTACAGAATTTTAGAGAAAGTAAAAATATTAATAAGGTATCAATTGGGCTTTTAGGGTAAAGAATAGTCACTTAAAAAAAAGGAAATTGTTATGAAGCATTTTGTTTTTAGTTTGATTACACTGTTACAAGTCGGTTTTTTGTGCAATGCTGCTCAAGTTGGGTTTAATAAGATTGGATATGTTGCCAATATTCCTGATAATTCTTTTACTTACAATTCAGTAGCTGTACAACCAGATGGCAAAATTGTTGCAGTGGGGAAAATGGTTAATACTACTCTGATAACAAGATTTAATTCCGATGGTTCATTAGATCAAAGTTTTAATGGAACTGGCTTTGCTACCAATATTCCTAATGCTTCTTTTGAATATCGTTCAGTAGCGATAGATGGACAAGGTAGAATTATTGCAGTTGGAATAATTAATGATGGTAATGAAAGTGAGACGACATTAATAGCCCGATTTAAAACTAATGGAACTCTTGACACAACATTTAATCCTCAGCATGGTGGTTTTATTACCAATATTCCTAATAATTCTTTTGGTTACTATTCAGTAGCAATAGATAATCAAGGCAGAATTGTGGTAGTGGGAAGAACTAATAATGATTTTGAAAATAATGAGACTCATGG
>Ga0169931_10004698_pt1 | contig 21139 bp, 14 predicted proteins | sample Kivu_15m_20L_FD_129675 | JGI IMG/M metagenome (GOLD analysis project Ga0169931, IMG submission 129675) | Freshwater microbial communities from Lake Kivu, Western Province, Rwanda to study Microbial Dark Matter (Phase II) - Kivu_15m_20L... | ecosystem: Environmental > Aquatic > Freshwater > Lake... | reverse complement strand
GGTGCTCGCGCAACCACGCGGTGCTCGTGGCCGAAGGCCCGAACGTGTCCGTGGAAGACCTGAACAGCTTGAACGGGACGTGGGTGAACGGGCAGAAGGTGCTGCCGGGCCAGCCGCGCGCGCTGAAGCCCGGCGACGTGGTGCAGATCGGCACCGTGCAGATGAAGTTCACCTTGCGATAAAAGCGAGCGCCGCGAGTCCGCCGGTTCTTCACAGTGGAAGAACCGGCGGACTCGCGGCGCGCCGCTCGCGCGGGGTCAGTCCTCGCCGCGCGGGATGAACGGCACGACGGGCACTTCGCCCTCCTTGTACTCCTTGCGCGGCAGTTTGGGCTCGTTGTTCTTGCCCAGAATCTCCGGCGCGTCGGTGATCCGCGCGCCCGGCGGCGCGTTCGGATCGTTCTCGACCGTCGCCATCTGCGCCAGTTCCTTCCCGTCCACGGTGAGCACCACGCGGTACGCGCCGGCGCGCGGCGGCTGCCACTGCACGCGGTGGAACCCGACCCCGGTCGCCGGGCTGCGGAACTCGCGCACCGCCTTACCGGTCACGTCCACCACCTTCAGTTGCACGTCCTTCGCCGCCGCGGTGAGCAGGTAGTCGATCGCGCCGCCGTTCGGCGGGTTGGTGCCGTAGAACTTGCGCACGTCGCGCGAGTACGGGAAGCTGCCCGGGCCGAACTGCCAGCGGATCACGTTCGCGGGCGCGAACAGGGTCGCCGGCTCTTTCAGCGTTTCGGGCTTCATCTGCCGCAGGCTCGCGTTGTCGAGAATCCAAATGCCGCGGCCGTGCGTGGCGATCACGAGTTCGCCCGCGGTGGTCGGCTGCGCGATCTCGTGGACCGCGACCGTGGGCAGGTTGTTGTTCAGGTTCGCCCACGACTCGCCGCGGTTGATCGACACCCACACGCCGAACTCGGTGCCGCAGTACAGCACGTCCGACGTGGTGATGTCTTCGCGCAGGCACCGCGTGCTGCCGAACGCGGGCAGGTTGCTCGCGATGGGCTTCCACGTGGCCCCGTAGTCTTCGGTCACGAACAGGTACGGCTTGTCGTCGTCGGAGCGGTGCGCGTCGAAGCACACGTAGCACCGGCCCTCGACCTTCGCGCCCGGCTCGATGGTGGACACCCAGCGGAAGCCCGGCAGCCCGGCCTTCTTGATGTTCTCGGTTACGTTCGTCCAGTTCTGCCCGCCGTCCTTCGTGACCCACACGAAGCCGTCGTCGGTGCCGGCCCACACCACGTCGGCGTTCTTCGCGCTCTCGGCCAGCGCGGTCATCGAGCCTTTCGACGTGCGCGTCAGTTCGGGGCTGATCGGCTTCAGGTTGTCGCCGCGGGCGATGGAGCGGAAGACGTACTGCGCCCCGCAGTAGAACACGGAGCTGTTGTGGTGCGAGAGGATGAACGGCGTGTTCCAGTTGAACCGCAGTTGCTCGTTCGGCTTGACCGGGCGCGGGCGGATGGGGCGCGACTCGCCGGTGCTCAGGTTGCGCCGGTTCATCATCCCGTTCTGGCTCTCCGCGTACACCCAATCCGGGTCGTTCGGGTCCACGCGGCACACGAACCCGTCGCCGCCGTTCAGATAAATCCAGTCCTCGTTCGCCGGGCCGGTGCCGCGGATCGTGCGCGACGGCCCGCCCCAACTGCCGTTGTCTTGCAGCCCGCCGTACACGCGGTACGGTTTGCGCGTGTCCACGGCGACGTGGTAGAACTGCGCGAGCGCGAGCGTGTTCAGGTGGTCCCAGTTCGCGCCGCGGTCGTAGGTGACGTAGAACCCGCCGTCGTTGCCCAGAATGATGTGCCGCCCGTCCTTCGGGTTGATCCACATCGCGTGGTGGTCCGGGTGAACGGAGTTCGCACCGGCGCTCCCGAACTTGGTCCCGCCGTCGGTGCTCTTGTAAAGGGTCGTGTCGCCGAACACGTAGATCGTCTTGTCGTCGGTCGGATCGACGCGCACGTTGCTGAAGTAGAACGGCCGCGGGTTCAGGCTGTTCACGCGCTCCCACGTCTTGCCGTTGTCTTTGCTGCGGTACACGCCGCCGGTTTGGAACCCGTCCTTGCCTTGGTTGTTCTGCACGTTGGGCTGTTGACCGCCCACTTGGGCTTGTTGGATGAACGGGCGCACGGTGTCGCGCGCCCCCGGCCGGCCGCCACCGCCCTTGCCGCCGAAGCCGCGCACCTCGGCCTCTTCGAGCGCGAGCACCGCGTCGAACGGCTTCTTGTCCCCCTCCTTAAACGTCACCTTCACCTTGTCGCCGGCCTTCCGCGGGTTCTCGAGCTTCGCGGACACGCGCAGTTCGGTGCGGAAGTCGCGGAAGGTGTCGACGCCCTTCCCCTCGACCGCGACGACAACCATACCCGCCTTCACGCCGGCCTTCTCGGCCGCGCCGCCCTTCGGCACCTCCGCGACCGCGACCGGTTCGTCGAACCCGGTGATGCCGAGCACGATGCCGCCGGGCGCGAGTTGCGTCTGCCCGCCGCCCTTCTTCGCTTCCGGGGCCCGTTCACCGAGTTTCAGATCGATCTTCACGAGGACCGGTTCTTTCGCGTCCTTCTTCGCGCGCCGCACGTCGAGTTTCACCACGTCGCCGGGCTTCTTGCCGACGAGCGCTTCGAGCAGGTCGTCGTAAGCGTCGACCTTCTTGCCGTCGATGGCGACCACGACGTCGTCGGCCTTCAGCCCGGCCTTCGCCGCCGGGCCGTCGTCGGTGATCGCGGTGAGCTTCGCGCCGCCCTTCTCGCCCTCACCGGACACGCCCATGTACACCGCGAGCGGGGGGCGGCCCATGCCGATGTTCTCGGTGTCGATGATCGCGTAAATCAGACCCTTCGTCTTGCGCGAGTAGTCCAACCCGATGCGCCCGGTGTTGACGGTCGGCAGGCCGGTCGCGCCCTTCTCGCCGGTGAGCTTGTTCCACGACTTACCGGCGTCGGCGGTCTTGTACAACCCGCCGCCCGGCCCGTGCGCGACGATCGGCCCGTACTGGTCCGGCCCCGGGAACGGCCCGTTTCCGAAGAACCCGTCGAACTCGTCCCGCTTGCGCTCCCACAGCCCCGCGAACAGCACGTTCGGGTCGAACGGGTCCATCCGCAGGTCGATGCCGCCGGTCTTGTCGTCCACGTACAACACGCGCTGCCAGTTCTTGCCGCCGTCGGTGGTCTTGAAGACGCCGCGCTCGGAACTCGGCCCCCACACGCGGCCCATCGCGGCGACGTACACCGTGTTCGGGTCGGTCGGGTGAATCACGATCTTGCCGATGCTGAACGACTTCTTGAGGCCCACGTTCGTCCACGTCTTGCCGGCGTCGGTGCTCTTGTAGATGCCGTCGCCGTAGCTCACGGAGTTCCGCGGGTTGGCCTCACCGGTGCCGACGTACACCACGTTCGGATCGCTCGGCGCGACCGCGACGTCGCCGATGGAGATGGTCGCTTCCTTCTCGAACACGAACGAGAACGTGGTGCCGTTGTTCGTGGTCTTCAGCAACCCGCCGCTGGCGGTCGCCACATAGAAGGTGGTGGGGTCGCTCTCGACGACCGCGAGCGCGGTGATGCGCCCGCCCATGTTCGCGGGGCCGATGTTCCGCCACGTCATCTTCTCGATGGCGCTCGCGGGAACCGTGTTCGCGGCGACCGGAAGCGCTTTGCCCTTCTTGGCCTCATCGAGTTGCTTCTTCAACTCGGCGAGGCGCTTCTCGGTGTCGGCGATTTCCTTCTTGAGCTTGTCGTCTGCGTCGTCCGGGCGCCCGAAACCGGGCAGCGAGCAGATGAGGACGGCGAGCAGCGCGAGCGCGGCGCGCCGACCGGCGAACGGGGTGCGGTTCACGGTGCGTCTCTCGGAGGGATGAAAGGCTACAAGGAGAGATTGCCTAAAGTACCGATTCTACGCCGCCGGCGCAACCGGAACCACCGCCGCGAAGAGAATGAGAACGAAACCGCGCCGCGCGCGCCGCTACAATTCGCACACCTTTCCGCGAGGCGCTAAGATGCTGGAAGCCGACTGGCTCGCGGCCGAACACCCGCAACCGATGATCGCGCTTCTCGGCGACCTCTCGTTGGAACACAAACCGGACGGAGACGAAAACCCCGCGGTATGGTGGGTGGGTCGCAAGTTACGGTTGTGGGCGTGCGCGTGCTGTCGGCGCGTCGTTCACTTGCTAACCGACGAGCGAAGCCGCGCCGGGTTGGAAGCGCTCGAGCGCTACGTCGATGGCGAACTCGGTGAGAAAGAGTTCCGAGCTGCGATCCTCGCTGCCGCGAAAGTAACGTGGGACACGGAAGCAGCGAACGCCCCCGGCAGCGAGTACAACGCGGCCACGGCCGTGTGTTCGGCGATGGAAGACATTCAGGACGAATTCACCGACACCGAAGAGGCCGCGGGGTGGGCGGTGAACGCGGTCGCGGCCGAGGTACCGGACGAACCGGCGACCGGCTACGACGGCCACATCACAGCGCGCGCCGCCGAACAGCGCGCGCAAGCTGACCTCCTCCGCGAGGTGTTCGGGAACCCGTTCCGCCCGGTGGCGCTCGATCCCGCGTGGCTCACCTCCGACGTGCGCGCGCTCGCGCGCGCGATCTACGCCGAGCGCGCCTTCGAGCGCATGCCGATCCTCGCGGACGCGCTCCAAGAAGCCGGCTGTGAGAACGAAGCCGTGCTCGCGCACTGCCGGAGCGCAACCGCACCGCACGTGCGCGGGTGCTGGGTGGTCGACCTGCTGTTGGGCAAGGGCGGGCGGAAGGGCTCGTGAAGGCTCACTTCCCCTTGGGGACCAGCCAGCGGCGCAGCGTGCCGTCTTCGCCGCCGCTGTACACCGCGTCGCCGGTCGGCGCGAACGCCACGCTCCGCACGCCTTTGTCGTGGCCCGCGTAGCACGCGAGCTGTGCGCCGGTGTCCGCGCGGTACACCCGCACCGTGCGGTCGGTGCCGCCGCTCGCCAGCAGCGCGCCGTCGGGCGAAACGGCCACGCACAGCACCGCGCCCTCGTGCCCGGTCAGTTTCTCGAACCCCGGCGCGTGGCGCTTGCGAATCGCCACACCCTCTTGCCCCACAACGGCGATCAGCTTCGCGGCGAACGCCAATTGTGCGATCGGCCCCACCAAACCCGGCAGCGTGCCTTTCGCCTTCCCGGTGCGCAGGTCCCACTGCTTCACGGTGCCGTCGGTGCTCGCGCTCAAGAGCGAATCGGCCGCGACGAACGCCACCGCCGTGACGGTACCGGTGTGCCCCTTCACGCACGCGGCGGTCGGCGGCGCGTTGCCCTCGCGCAGCCACAGCCACACCATTTTGTCCGCGGAGCCGGCCGCGATGCCCTTCCCGTCCGGCGACACCGCGACCGACGCGATGTTGTCCGTCGGACCGCGCAGCGGCTTCCCGGCCGCACCCGTGTTCAGGTCCCACAGTTGCACGGCCATTTCCGACGCGCTCAGGCGAATCGAGCACGTGGCGGCCCACTTGCCGCTCGGCGCGACCGCCAGCGATTCGACCGAACCGAAATCGCCGGTGATGGTGCGCTGCTCCTTCAGCGTGGTCGGGTGCCACAGCTTTAGCGTGCCGTCGCCGCCGGCGGACACCACCGTCGCGCCGACCGCGGAGCCTTCGGGCAGGGCCACGAGCGCCTGCACGCCGGCGTCGTGCGCGCGCGCGAACACCGACGCCACCGCACCGCCCTTCCCGGGCGCGGGGGCGGCCTTCAAAAGTTCGTCGAGCGCGGTGACCGCGTCCGCGGGCGTCTGGTAGCGGTCGTTCGGGTCCAGCGCCATCATCTTGCGAATAACGGCGTCCACCGCCGCGGGCACGTCGGACCGCTTCGCGGCGGCACTCGGCGGCGGCTCGGTGAGTTGCTTCTTGAGCTTCGCCGCGAGCGTCTTTCCGGGGAACGGGACTTCGCCCGTGAGGCAGAAGTACATCGCCCCGCCGAGCGAGTACAGGTCCGAGCGGCAGTCGGCGGCGCGCGGGTTCTCGGCCTGTTCCGGCGGAACGTAGTCCGGCGTGCCCACGAACACGCCCGGCGGTGTGAGGTCTTCGGTTTCTGGGTCCACTTCGTCCAACAGGCGCGCGAGGCCCATGTCCAGAATCTTCACCTTCGGCAGTTTGCCGGTCTGCGCGTCGCTCGCCAGCGGCGACGGGCTGATCATCAGGTTGCTCGGTTTGATGTCGCGGTGTACGAGCTTCACCTCGTGCGCGTGCTGCAGGCCGATGGCGACTTGGCGCGCGTAGTACACCACGTCCGTTACCGGGAGCGGCCCGATCTGCTTCACGAGCCGCAACAGGTCGATGCCGGGCACGTACTCCATCGCGACGAACGGGATCGTGCCGTCCAGTTCGGTTTGGAAGATGGTGACGATGCACGGGTCGTTGAGCCGGCCGCTGGCGCGCACCTCGCGCCGGAACCGGCCGCGGGTGCCGGGCGCTTCGAGGCGACTGGGCGTGATGATCTTGAGGGCGACGAGCCGGTTCACGCCGGGCTGCTTCGCCTTGTAGATGACGCCCATCCCGCCGCGGTTGATCTCTTCGATGATTTCGTAGCCGGCGATGACGCGGCCGGGGCCGACCGCGCCGGCGCTCTTGCGCGCGGTCTCGGCACTGGCCGCCGCGGTCGGGTTCGTGACCAGCGTGCCGCCGGGCGCGACGCTGCCCACCACGAGGTGGTCGCCCGGCACGCGCGTGTTCGCCAGCGTACACGACGGACAAATGAGGCGCACGTCGTCGGGCACCGGCTCGCCGGCCGGGTGCTCCCAAGTGTTTCCGCACTGGCAGGTCAGGAGGCGCGTCTGCATGGGAGGTCCGGGCGGCGTCAGGGGACCGTTCCAACGTATTCTAACCGACAATCGGGCGCGCGCGGGACCCGGATTCCGCAACCGCCGGCCCGCGTGCGGGGTTAGAATCGGTAGATTCCGGGCGCGGGGGCGCGGCGATGGCATTCCGAACGACGTGCCGCGCGTGCGGCAAGCGGCTCAAGCTGCCCGAAGGGACCACGACCGCGCGCGCCGGCAAGTGTCCCAAGTGCGGCGCGCCGGTCGATCTGTCCGCGGCGCTCGAAGCGTCCGCGTACGCCGTTCCCGCCCCACCGGCCGCGCCGGCGCGCGAAGACGACCCGCTGCCCTACGCGCCCGCCACCGCGGTCGCACCGAAACCCGCGCCCGCACCGAAACCCGCGCCGGCGGCCGACGAACCGGAAGACGACCCGCTCCCGTACGCCGACGCGCCGAAGCCGCGCGCGTCACCGCCGCCGCTGCCCGCCGCGGCACCCGCGCTGACCGCGGACGACGGCCCCGCGCCCGCGCCGCTGGCGGTCCCGTTCCGCGCCCGCGCCGCGCTCGTGGCGGATTCGCGGCGCGGGCCCGTCGGCCCGTGCACCGCGGTGCTGCTGCCGCACGGGCTGTTCCTCGAACACGAGCCGATGAAGCCGTTCGCGTACGCGCCGCCGGGCTGCGCGGTGGAAGAACCGGCCGCCGGCGCGCTGGCCCTCACGCTCCCGGACGGGCGCGTGATCGCGCTGAGTTTCGTCGGGCGCGCCGGCCGGTTGCTCGCGCGCGACACCGCCGCCTTCCTGCGCGGCGAGCGGGAGGTGCCCGCGCCGGCCGACTACCAACTCAAGTGGTGGGTGCTGCTGTGCGCGGCGGTGTTCGCCGCGGGGTTGGCGATCGGACCGCTGGTGCTCGCGCAGACGGCGGACCTCGGCGACGAGTTCGCGCTCCTCGCCGGCGGCGGGTTCGCGCTCGCGGGGCTGGTGGCGAACGGCGCGCTCGCGCTGTTCTCGCGCCGCTCGGTGCCGGCGCAGGTGCTCACGATGGCGGTCGCGTGCGCGGCGGTGTCCGGGGTGTTCTTCTTCGGCGCGACCGCGTACCTCGCGGGCCGGCAGAAGGGCACCGAAGAGGGCGCGCAAGAGCCGCCGCCCGCGGCACCGCCGTCGCCGGTCGAAGCGCCGAAAGCGGAGCCCAAGAAGCCGGACGACCCGCGCCCGGACCGCCCGCCCTCGCACCTCGACCGCGCGCGCAAGAGCGGCGCGAGCGCCATCGACGACGGCCCGGCCGACGTGACCGCGCTCGCGCTCGCCCCGAACGGCACCGCGCTCGCCATCGGCCACGCCGACGGCACCACGCGCGTGTGGCCGCTCGATCAGCCCACCTTCGACCCGGCCCAAGCGGGGCCGAAGGGCGACGGCGCGGTCACGCGCGTGCAGTTCGATTCCAAGAGCGAATTCGTGTTCGCGCACACGAACACGGGCGTTTCGATCGCGCCCCGCACCGGGCCGATTCTGCCGACCGCGCGCGTTCCCGGAGCGCCGGTCGCCGTGTCGCCGGACGTCGACGGTCGCATTCGCTACGTCGCGGTGCGCGGTAACACACTTCAGCCGCGCCTGCTGCCGCTGGAGTTTGTGACCCGACCGCCGAAGCGCGGGCGCGAGTTCGCGGTCGCGCAACCGCGCGACGAGATTCAACCGACGGACGGCAAGGACGTGCCCAAGCCCGCGAACCTCGCGCTGCTCGCGTGGGCGAGTGCCACAAAGGTGGTCGGGGCGCAGCAGAACGGCACCGTGACGGCGTGGAGCCAGTCCATGCGCCCCGAAGCGCCGGCGCGCGAGCACAAGGCCCCGGTGACGGCGTGGGCCGCGTGCGCGACCGGCGATTTCGTGACCGGCGACGAGAAGGGGAACGTGGCGCTCTGGTACGCGAAGGGCGGAAAGCCGACGCTGTGGCCGCTGTTCGAGAACACCCCGGTCGCGGCGCTCGCGCTGAACGCGACCGGGACCCGCCTCGCCGCGGCCGACACCACCGGTTGGCTCGTGGTGTGGGACACCGCGACCGGCAAGCCCGCGTACCCGCGCACCAAGCGCCCCGCGGCGGTGAAGGCGCTCGCCTTCGGCCCGACCGACGACCTCATGTTCGTGTCGTCCGCCCGCGCGGTACAGGTGTGGGTGCTGGCGGAACTGATGAAGTGACGATTCTCGGCGAGCCACGGGGTTAATCCCCGTGGTGATTTGGGGCGCGAAACACCACGGGGATAAACCCCGTGGCTCGCTAAGGACTACGCCAAATCCGGTTGCACCAGCCGCGCTCGCACCCCGGCGCGCGCGAGGAGCGCTTCGGCCGCGAGGTAGCCGCTGCGCACCGCGCCTTCCATCGTCGCGGGCCAACCGGTGTCGGTCCAATCGCCCGCGACCGCGAGGTTCGGCACCGGCGACGCTTGCGGCACCCGCCACCGGTCCACGCCGGGCACCGCGCTGAACGTCGCGGTGTGCTCCGTTACCACCCGCGCGCGAAGCACGTTCGCCCCGCGCGCACTCGGGAATACGCGCGCCAACTCTTCCGCCACGCGGCGCTGAATCTCGTCGCGCCCAAGCCCCTTCAGGTCGCGGGCGGCGCTCACCACCACCTGCAAGTAAAACTCGCCCGGTGCCGTCTCGCCGCGGTCGAACACCCACTGCGAGAGGCAGTCCACCAGCACCGCGTGCGGGAGTTTCAGCACCGGCCGGTCGTACCACAAGTGGACGCTCGTAATCGGCGACGGCATCAGTTCGCGCGAACCGGCGAAGTACGGCAGTTCGGCCAACTCCGGCGGGAGCAGATCGCACACGCGGTCGAACGGCACCGCGAGCACGAACTGATCCGCGCTCAGCGCTTCGCCGTCGCGCAGTTGGACGCCGGCGATGCCCGCGGCGCTACCGAGTAACGTCCGAACGCCAGCGTTTTCGCGCAGTGCCACACCGCGCGCGCTCAGCCACGCGCGGAGTTCGTCGCCGTACAACCGGCCGAGTGGAACGCGGGGAACGTGAACAGTGAAGGCGTCGCGGTGCCGCACGAAGCCGTCGCGGAACACTTTTTGCGCGTACTTCAGGCCGACGCGGTCCACGGTCTCGTTCAGCGCGCTCACGAGCACGATGCCCCAGAACCGGTCGACGGTGCGGCGCGTCTGTTTGTGCTTCAGCAGCCACGGCAAGAGCGGCGGGTCCGCGGTCGCGTTCGCGCACAACAGCCGCACGAGGCCGTAGCCGACGCGCAGCTTTTCGACCGGGGTGAGGTAGTGCGCGCCGGCGAGCGCGCGCCCGAGGTGCAGCGGCGCGGGCCACGGGTCCGCTTTGAATACGCTCGCGCGGCCGTCCGGCGTCACGAAGTACAGTTTCGGTTGCGGTTCGAGGAAGTGTTCGACACCCACGGTCCGTAGGAAGTGGGTGAGGTTCGTGCAGCACCCCATGCTGACGTGCTGGCACGCGTCCACCATCTGCCCGGTCGTCGCGTCCGTGAACGAGCCGGCGCGCCCGCCGAGCCGGTTGCGCGATTCGAGCACCGTGACGCGCGCCCCGTGTTGCGCGAGGCCGACCGCCGCCGCGAGGCCCGCGAGACCGCCGCCCACCACAACCACAGAAGAGTTCACCGCAGAGGACGCAGAGACCGCGGGGGGAGAACCGAGTTCAGAACTCATCTCTGTTTGTCCTCTGCGGTCTCTGTGGTCTCCGCGGTGAATCCCTCACAGCAGCCCCCACTTCGCCAGCCAACCGGAGGCGAACACCGCCGCCTTGCGCCACTTCGGCACCCGCACGCGGCGGGTGAACACGTCGTAATCGCGGCGCTCGATCTCGTCGAGTAACCGCTGGTACGCACCGCTCATCACGCGGAACACCGCGCGGCCGTCGCGCGACAGCAGCGGGAGCAGGTCCGCGCCGCGGCGGTAGTAGGCGCGAGCGCGCGCCACTTGGAACCGCATGAGGTCGCGGTAGCGCGCGCGGCAAGCCGGGTCGCGCCACGCTTCCGGCGGGCACTCGAAGCGCGCGAGTTCGTCCGCCGGCAAGTACACGCGGTCGCGCGCGCGGTCCTCGGCGAGGTCGCGCAGGATGTTCGTGAGTTGAAACGCGATGCCCGCGGCTTCGGCCGGCGCGTCGGTGTCGGCGAAGGTGGCACCTGTGCGCGTCCCCCAGATGCGCACGCACGCGAGGCCCACCGCGGACGCGACGCGGTAGCAGTACCGGTACAGCTCGTCGAACGTTTGCACGCGCACCGGGCCGGCGTCGGTGTCGCAGCCGTCGATGGCGTCGAACAGGTACTGCGGCGGGATGTCGTAGCGGCGCACGGTGTCGGCGAGCGCCGCGTGAATTGCGTGCGCGGGGCGTCCTTCCAGCGCGCGGCTCAGACCGGTGCGCCACTCGTTCAGCTTCGCGCGCGTCACTTCGGGCGCGCCGGGTTCGTCCGCGAGGTCGTCGGTGACGCGCATGTAGGCGTAGAGCGCGAACATGGCGTCGCGCTTGTGGGGCGCGAGCAGCCGGAACGCGGCCGGGAACGAGCTGCCCGCGGCCCGCGTGAGGGCGCGACAGGCGGCGTAAGAGGCGGCCGGTGCCGTCATTTGCCGAGGTGTACGCGGACCCGCTGCCCGACGAGCAGCGGCGGCATGTTCGCGGGGGCCGCGTCCGCGATCTCCACTTCCACCTCGATCACGCGCGTGTCGCTCGACACGAGCGCGTCGGCGGCGCTGCGCTTGCGGAGGAACGTGCTGCCCACGCGCTTGACGGTTCCGGCGTACTTGAGGTTCGCGTTCGCGTCGTCGGTCACGGTCACGGCCCGGCCCTCCGGGTTCGCGCCGATCCGGTGAACGAAATCGGCCTCCACTTCCGCGCGCACGATGCGCGGCCCGGCCGGGATCAGCCACAGCGCCGGTTGCCGCGTGCCGACGCCCATTGCCTTGCCCGCGGCGACCGTGACCTGCTCGATGGTGCCGTCGGTCTTCGCGCGCAGCGTACACAGTTCCACAGCGGCTTCCGCGTTGGCCTGCTCGGTCTCCGCCTGCTTCACGGCGGCCTCTGCCTCGTCCACCTTCACCTGCGGGTTGATGGCCCTCAGCCGCGCGAGTTCCTTCTCCTTGTACTCCTTCTCGAGTACCGCGACGCGGTACGCGACGTTCGCGTTGAGCAGGTCCGAATCGCCCTTCTTCTTGGCCTCCCACTCGGCCATCGGGATGCGCTCGGCGCGGTACGCGCTCTCGATCTTCTGGTCCACGAGTTGGTACGCTTGCAGCTTGAACTGCACCGTGGTCTCGGCCGACTTCACGGCGAACTCGGCGAGGCCGATGGCGCTCTTGTGCTGCCCGGCCAGTTCCTGCGCCTCCGCGACCTTCGTCTTCGCGTACGCGACCGCGGACTTGGCCCGATCCACCAGCCCGCGCTGCACGGTGGTGTCGAACTCGTACAGTTTGTCGCCGGCCTTCACGGTGACGCCGTCCTTCACGAACACTTTGGCGATGGTACCGAGTTGGAGCACCGGGGGCAGTCCGTATTCCACTTGGGGCGTCGCGGTGTCCACGGTGCCGAGTACGACGATGCCACCGGCCTTCGGTGCGGGGGGCTTCTCCGGGGTGCCGCCGCTACCGGGGCCGGCTTTCGGTTCTTGGCCGCCGGTGAGCGCGGCCGCCCCCGCAACCGTAGCGACGAGCGCGCCCAACCCCAGCACCACCAGCACCGGGCGCGTCTTGCGGAGCCACGACATGGCGAATCCTCCTGCGGGAGTCAGTGGTCGGTGGTTAGCGGTCGGTGGTCGGTCGAAACCCCGAACACCGGGCACTAAGCACCCGGGAGAGTGCGGCGCTCCAAGCGCCCGTCGTCCAGATGGTAGAACACGTCTACGAACGGCAGCAGCCGCGCGTCGTGTGAGACGCACAGCACCGCCGCCCCGCGCTGGTGAGCGGCGTCCCGAAGGAGTTCGATCACCTTCTGCCCGTTCTCCCAGTCGAGCGCGCTCGTCGGTTCGTCGGCGAACACCAGCGTCGGGTTCTTCACCAGCGCGCGGCCGATGGCGACGCGCTGCTTCTCGCCGCCCGAAAGCTGCGCCGGCTTCTTGTTCTTGTTCGCACTCAGGCCCAACTTGTCGAGCACCTCGTCGGCGCGTCGGCGCGCCTCGGACCCGCTCGCGTTCTCGCCCCACTTTAGAACCAGTTCCAGTTGCTGGCGGGCGGTGAGCGCGGGGAACAGGTTGTAGCCCTGAAACACGAACCCGGTGTGCCGGCGGCGGTACGCTTCGCGCTCGCGGGCGGTCATCTGCCACACGTCGCGCATGCGCCCGTCGTCGTCGGCCGCGAGCACCTGCCCGCTGTCCGGTTCGAGCAGGCCCGACAGCGCCGCGAGCAGCGTGCTCTTCCCGCTCCCGCTCGGCCCCATGAGCAGCACCAACTGGCCGGGGAACAGGTCCACACTCACGTTCTGTAACGCGTTGCGCCGGGCCGTACCGTCGCCGTAGGTGCGCATGAGGCTGACCCCTTGCAGCACCGGCGACACGTTACTCGCGGCCCACGGCATCATGGTTCGTGTTTAGTGTTTGGTGTTTGGTGTTTGGTACTTCTGCTTCTTCCTGTTCCCTGCTTCCTGTCTACTGTCTCCTGACTCCTACCGCAGCAGGTTCATCGGCTCGATCTGGCGCACGCTCCGGAGCGCGAAGAACCCGGCGACGAGCGCCATGCCCACGGTAATCACCGCAGTGCCGGTGAGCACTTCCCAGCGCAGGTCCACGTCCGCGCCCACTTGGCGCGCCCCGTACTTTAGCCCCAAGCACACCGGGTACGCGAGCGCGATCCCGATGATCCCCACCCAGAAGCTCTGCGACAGTACCATCGCGGAGATGCGCCACCGCGGGATGCCGAGCGCGAGCAGGATGGCGAACTCCTTCGCGTTCGCGGCCGTCGCGGAGTAGAGCGTTTGCGCGGTGATGACCGCGCCCACGAGCAGCCCCAAGAGCGCCGCGTAGCCGATGGCGATACCGGCCTTCGTGCGAAACAGCCAGTACACGCGGCTCCCGGTGGAGAACTGTTCGGCGGTGTACACGGCCATGTCTTCTGGGTACTCGGCCTTCAGTTCGGCCGCGAGTTCGCGGCCCCGCGCCGGCGTCTCGCACCGCGCGAGGTAGTAGGTGATGTGGTCCGGCGGGAGCATGAACCCGAGCAGGTGCCGCGCGGTGTGAACCGAGCAGAACACCCACGGGGCCGCGAGGCTCTTCAGCCCCTTTACGGTGCCCACCACCAGCACCTCTTTGCCGTTGATTTTCGCCTTCTTCTCGTCGGTCACGCCGAGCCGCTTCACGTCCGATTCGTCCACGACGATCGCGTCCGGCATCGTGAGCAGGTCGAGTTGCTCTTTCGACAGCACTTTGGCCGCGCCCGCGGCGTCGGCGTCCAAGTTGCTGCCCAAGAGGAAGCACATTTCGGTGCCGCCCGCGGGCTTCGCGAAACTGGCGAACGCCGCGACGTACGATTCGACGCTCGTGATGCCCGGGCGCCCGGCGATCCGGGACAGGTACGACGCCGGGATCGGCCGGCCCAAGTCCACGCTCTCCACCTTGTTCGACCCGATCCACACGTCGGCGCTGGTGTTGTCGATCGGGATCGACGTGATTTTGAACAGCCCCAACAGCAGGCCGCACTGCAGCGCGATCAGCACCGCCGAGAACGTGACCGCGAGCACACCGGACGCGTACCGCGTGCGCTCGTGCCACAGTGTTTGGAGGGCGATACTCATGCGGCCTCCTTGCTCGCCGAGACGCGCGACGGCAGATCGCACAGCGAGCCGTCAATGTACAGGTGGTGCCAGAGTTGCGTCGAGAGCACGCCGGTGAGTCCCATCTCGAGGCTCGTCCGGCCCGGCCCGCGCCCGGGCCGCGACAGCTTCTGCCGCGCGCTCACAATCGCGGCGTGGTCGAAGTACCCGGCCCTCGCGACCGATTCCGGCGAGAGCACTTGGTCGATCCACGCGGCGTGCGACGCGCCGCCGGTTTGCGCCCACGTGTCCATCGGCGCGCGGAACATCTTCTTCGTGCGCCACGCCACTTCTTTGGGCAGCCAGCGCTCGGCCACCTTGCGCTCCACGAACTTGTCTTTGAACACGCCGCGCAGCTTCCACCGCGGGTGCAACCGCGCCGTATACGCGAGCACGTCTTCGTCGAGGAAGGCGTACCGCGTTTCGACCGACGAATTCATCGCGACGCGGTCGCCCTTCGCCGCGAGCAGGTGCCCCGGCAGCATCACCCGCGCCCCGAAGTACATCTGCCGGTGGAACGGGTGCCAGCGGTACAGGTCCGGCGAGATTTCGAGGTCGTCGAACGCGGACCGGTTCACCACCGCGTCGCGCGCCGCGCCGGTGAAGAACCGCAGCTTGTTCAGGCTGATGAGGCCGTACATGTCGAACCAGCCGTTGCCCGCGCCGCCGAGCGCTTGCATCGAGTGCTTGTAGGCGGAGTACGGGAACCGCGGCGTGCGGCTCAGGCGCAGGAACGCGGCGCGGAGCATGTAGCCGAGCGGCACACCCGGGATGCGGTCCAGCCAGCCCGCGAGTTTCCGAATCTTGAACCACGAGTAGCCCGCGAGCCACTCGTCGGCCCCTTCGCCGGTGAGCGCGACCTTGTACCCGCTCTGGTGGACGCTCCGCGCGAGGTGCAGCAGCCCCAAGCACGAAGTGTCGATCACCGGGAACTCGGCCGCCGCGATCAATTCGGCGTAGTTGTTGCGGAGCTGTTCGTGCCCGCAATCCACGACCGTGGGCGAGCAGCCGAGGTGCTTCGCGGTGGCGAGCGCTTCGTGCTTTTCGTCCAGCCCCTTTTCGGTCACGGAGATGGTGAACGTGGGGATGGGTCGGCCCATCACCTTGTTCGCCATCGCGACGACGAGGCTCGAATCGACGCCGCCGCTGAGGTACGACACCACCGGCACGTCGGCCCACACGCGCCGCGACACGGCTTGGAACAGCACCTCTTCGTAGCCGTCCACAACCTTCTTTTCGTCCGCGCCGTAATCCTCTTGGCCGTGGTCCGGGTAGCTCACTTGCCAGTAAATCTTCTGGCGCGTGGCCTCTTCGGGCGTGGTCGCGCCGAGTTTGAAGTGCAGGTAGCGCCCCGGCACGAGGCACTTGATCCCCGCGAACACCGTGGTCGGGCCGGGCATCGCCATCATCGTGAAGACGTGGTTCAGCCCTTGCAGGTCCGCTTTGCGTTCCACAAGACCCGACGCGAACAGCGCCTTCATCTCCGAAGCGAACATCAGCCACGTCGCGCCGTCGTGCTTGAGCACCGTGTAGAACAGCGGGCAGATGCCGGCGCGGTCGCGGGCGAGGACGACTTCGTTCGTGCGGCTGTCCCACACACAGATCGCGTACTGCCCTTTGACGTGCTGAAGGAACTCCGCCCCGTGATCTTCCCACAGGTGCGGGATCAACTCGGTATCGGTGTGTGTGCGGAACGTGTGGCCCTTCGCTTCGAGCGCCGCGCGCTTCTCCTTGTAGTCGAAGAACTCACCGTTGAACACGGTCCAAACGTCCTGATTCTCGTTGCTGATCGGCTGTTTGCCGTCTGCGAGGCCGACGATGGAGAGCCGGCGGTTGACGAGGTGCAACCCGGTGCGCTCGAGGTAGCCGTCTTCGTCCGGCCCGCGGTGGAAAATGGCCCGCGCCATGCGCTCCACGACGCCCGCCGGCGCGTGCCGCTGACCGCTCAGGTCGAACATCCCCGCGATCCCGCACATCAACGAGCCTCGTTTCCGTTGGATTCGATCAGGCGTACATCAGACGGCCGCGCGGCTCTGGGATCGGGCGGCCGAGTTCCTTCGCCGTTTCGATCCACTCCGCGATTACCACTTCCACTGCCGCGAGCGCCTCTTGGCGCGTCTCGCCGTCCGCGGCGCAACCGGGCAATTCCGGGACGTGCGCGATGTACGCCCCGTCCGCTTTGCTCCAGTACAGAATCACCTCGTAGCGGTTGGGCATGGTGTCACTTCCCGTGCCGCTTCGCGTACGTCCACACCTTCCGCTGCATGAAGAACCGCACCAGTCGCGGGAACATCCGCTTGCCGAACCACACCCACCACGAGACGAACCCGACCGCGGCTTCCGAGCGCCGCTTTTGCAGGCTCCGCAGGACGGCCACCGCGACTTCGTCAGACGGTTGCGCGCCCTCGAAGTCTAAGTGAATCTTCCCCTCGTTGCGGAGCAGGTGCCGGTTCAGGTCGTCGCTGCGCACCAAGCCCGGCAGCACGAGCAGCACATCGATTCCGAACCGCTCGAACTCGCACCGGATCGCTTCCGTCAGGCCCACGAAGGCGTGCTTGCTCGCGCAGTGCTCCGGTAGCGACGGGATGCCCCACCGGCCGCAGATGCTCGCCACGTTCACAATCGCGGGCTTCCACCCGTCGGTCGCCGTCTCGAAACTGCGCGTCAGGTGCGGCACCGCGACGCGGGTCAGCTCCACCGGGGCGAAGAAGTTGATCTCCAACACCTTGCGCACGATCTCTTCGCTGGAAGTGCTGAACTCACCGAAGCTGCACACCCCGGCACAGTTCACCAGCACATCCAGCGCGCCGAACCGCGCCACCGTTTCGGCAACAATTCGCTCGCGGTCTTCCGGCTTCGTGAGGTCGCCGGGCACGGCTTCCGCATCGGCCCCGAGTGCGCGCACTTCCGCAACCAACTTTGTCAGGTCATCGACCGAGCGCGCGGTGAGGGCGAGTTTTGCGCCGAGTTTCGCCAACCGGAGCGCGAGCCGCCGACCGATGCCCCGCGAGGCACCCGTAATCAGCACAACCCGCCCGCGCACGTCTCGACTCATTCGGCACCAATCGCCTTGCCGGCGCATCCGACACATCTGGGCATTTTAGTGCAATTCGCAAGCTTCGCCAGCGCGGGTTCGGGCCCGCCGCAATTCGCGTGCCGCTAGAACCGGCGCAACCGTTTCGCCCTTCCGGGTTTACCCCCTCCTATAACATCGGCGAAACGCGAACTTCCCTCCACGAGCGGCATCATGGAAATCGCCATTGGTATCGGTATCGGGCTTCCCCTCGGGTTCCTCGCGGCTCTCGGCCTCGCGATCGCGCGGTCCGGGAGCCTCGGCAAAGCGTTCTGGGGCATGTCGCTCGCGGGGCGCGCGAACCAAGACGCGGTGTTTGCGGAGAAACTCGCAGCGGTCATCGCCGGCGCGGAAGTGAAGAAGCCCGAACCGCCGAAGCCGGTGAAGCCGAGCGGCGCGCCGCTGCGGATGCTCGCGCTGCTTCAGGCCGAAGCGCGGCTCGTGGACTTCTTGCTCGAAGACATCGCCGGTTTCACCGACAAGCAAGTCGCGGATGCGGTGCGCGAGGTTCACAAGAAGGCGCAGGCCGCTCTGAAGCGGCACGCGGTGATCGAGCAAATTCTGCCCGGCACCGAGGGCGACAAGGCGACCGTGCAGAAGGGCTTCGATCCGTCCGCAGTGCGCGTGGTGGGCAACGTGACCGGTGAGCCGCCGTTCACGGGCGAAGTGCAGCACGTCGGGTTGCGCGTGAAGGAGTTGAAGCTCGCGGCCCCGCCGGAGAGCGCGGACGAGTTCGTGCTGCAACCGGCCGAAGTGCAGATCGGGTGAGCTACGCTGGGACCGCGGGCGTCCCGCCCGCACGTCTCGTACCGAGGGTGGTAACGCGATTCTCGTGTTGCGTCCCGCGCGCGAAACGTGCGGGCGGGACGGCCCGCGGTCACGGGTTCAACTCACCTCCGCGTCGTACTCCAGCTTCGCGAGCAGTTCGTTCAGCTTCTCGCGGGCCGCGTCGCGGTCGGCGCGCAAGGTATCTTCCTCCGCCAGCATCGCCGCGAGCCGGTCTTCCTGTTTGCCCAGCGTGGCGACGAACCGCTCGCGCAGTTCCTTCTCGCTCGCGCGGTCGCCGAGCGCGCCGAGGTTCTCGCGCACCCGCTGTTGGTCGGTGTGAATCTTCCCGCGCTCCTCGTTCAACTTGTTCAGCTTGTTCTCGATCTGCGCCAGTTTCTGACGCTGCGCGAGTGCGTCCTTCAGCGCCTTTTCGGTGGGCTTGTCCAAATACTTCGCGCTCACCCACGCCGCGAACTGCTTCTCGGTGAGATCCGCCAAGCCCCAGTTCTGGTACAGCGTCTGCGCCTGCTGAACGACGAACTTCGTCGCCGCGTTCGGCGGGAGCGCGAACCGGAACCGCCAGTAATTCTCGGTGATCTCGTGCGGCTTCGCGGTGTCGAACAGTTTCCACTCGCGGCCGTCCCGCGGGTGATCGAGGTACAGCACCTGTTCCTTGTCGGATTTGCTGCTCAAGGTGTAGGTGGTCTTCTGCACCTGTGCGTAGTGCGTGCGGAGCGTGCCGTTGCGAATCACGACGCGCGTGACGCGGTCCGAGTGCGAATCGACGTTGTCCAGCACGCGCACCGCGAGTTCGACCGCGTAACCCACGAGCCGGTTCTCGGTCGGCTTCATGGTGTCCAGCATAGCCTCGCCGACGTAGCTGCCGGAATCGAGCACCGTCACCGGGCCGCCTTCGAGCGTCAGCCCGGTGGTGTTCTCGAATTCGACGCAGCGGATCGGGTTCTCCGGCCGCGCGGCCTTCTGGTACAGCAGCACCGAGCGCCCGTTGAACGGTTTCAGCAGGATGGGCACGAGCGCGGACTGGTTGCGGCGCACCGTCACCGGCTTCTCGATGCCGTACTCGAACAGGTCGCCGACCTGCCGCTCGCGGGTCTGCGCCTGCACCGACGACACCGCGGACTTGGCACGTGGTGCGTCGGCGATCATCCCGGGCGCGGACACGCGAATGCCCTTCAGCATCATCCGCTCGCGGTCCGACACAACGGGCTTGGAAGCGTAACTCTCGCCGGTGTCATTGAACTCGTCGTCGTCATCGTCATCCAGATCGTCGTCGAAGCCGTCTTCGGCCATCGGCGGGAGCACGCCGGTCGTTTCCCTCACTTCCACCACCGGGCGGCGGATGTACCGTGGGGTGTAGAGGTCGTGCGTGAACGACACCGGCAGCCCCGCGACCAGCGTGAGATCGACTTCGCTCCAGTCCTCGTCGCTCGTGTTGTCCACCACCGCCCAACCCTGAATCAGCGGTTGCGCCTCTTTCTCCCCCTTCCCTTCAGGGAGGGGGGCCGGGGGGGTAGGTGCGTCTTCGTTGAGAATGACGCGGTACGTCGCCTTCCACACCGGGGCTTCGAGGACGTAGCTGACGCGCACCGTGCGCTCGCCGTCGCCTTGCGCGAACAGCGTGAACGTGCGGGCGTCCTTCTTTTTCGAAGCAAGTTGTGTGCGCAGGTAGAAGTCGAGGTCGCGCTTGATGCCTTCGTCCAGCAGCGTGAGTTCGAGGTCGAACAGGTCGAAGGTGCGCACGTCGCCGGAGTCGGTGAGAAGTGCGAGTCGCGGATGCTTCGCGGTGGTGCCGTCGGTGGTCGTTTCGAGCGTATCGATGCCGAGAATCGCGCCCTGAAGCGCCGCGCCGCCGGTCGGCCTCACGGCCACCCGTGCGCCCTTGATCTGCGGGAGCAACCCGACGAGCGAGCCGCTGTTGGGAATGCTGAGCGCGATTTCCGCGAGTAGCTTTTCGAGGGGTTTTGTGGAATCGTAGCTGACGGCGCTCACGGTGCCGCCGTCGAGGTCGAGCACGGTGAGCGATTTGAGTACGTCGCTGACTTCGCGCTGCTTGAAGCTGAGGGCGAGCGATTGATCGCCGGTCACGCGCGCCTCGCGCTCGAAGTACCCGACCCCGTGTTTGAACAGAACGACCCGGCGGATGGGCAGGTTCGACATGCTGTGTCCTCGTGAGGTGGTTCGTCGTCCGCGCTACGTCTTCCCAAGCACCAGATCGCACACCCAGCAGCCGCGGGCGTGGCGGGCGGCGGTGTCGCGGCAGTGCGTCAGGATGTCTTCGTTGTCACAGCCGGCGTCTTGGAGCGCGTCCGCGAGAATGGGCATCGCAGAGAAGTCGCGCGAATCGTACATCTGCCGGGCGAGCGCGACCGCGGTGTCGGTGCGCCACTTCTTGTCGAACTTCACCTTGCGAAACGGGTTCCCGAACACGTCGCGCGCTACCGCGACCAGCGCGGTACACGCCGCCATCCAATCGCCGGCCGTTTGGCGGCCGTGGCCGAGGTAGCCGAATTCGACCTTGAGCCAGTTCATTTCGAGTTCGTCCCGCCCGCGCCACGAACTGTCGAGCAAGTGAAATACGACGCTCAGGCACGGTTCGTAGGGGTCTTTCGCCGAAGCCCACCACACCGCCGGTATCTTCCGACCCGGTGGCCCGCCGCGGGGAACGCCGGTGCCCGCGAGCGCGCGGCGGGCGGCCATCATTTCGCCGTACTTCGCGGTGCCGTCGGCGTACCGTTCGGCCAGTTCCAACAGCGCGAGGCATTCTGCGTCGCGGGC